>JGI994J12354_10006146_pt1 | contig 10114 bp, 16 predicted proteins | sample IntmicLarv3ML3BL_FD_12354 | JGI IMG/M metagenome (IMG submission 12354)
GCCGCCTCGGCGGCTTGCATGGAGCGTACAGGCACCTCTTAAAAGCAGGCTCTCGGCAGGCGGCAGGCCAGCGGCGAGGCCGCCGGGCTGCCGTCCTGAACACGCTTCACCCTGAACCACAAACGGACAGGCTCCCGGCAGGCGGCGCGCCAGCGGAGAATCGCCGGGCTTCGCGTGTAAAGGCTAGTATTACCCTTTACACGCATGTGTACAGTGTACACCACATAAGAAAGGAGAAATTATGGCAAGAGACGGCTCAACCCGCAAGTATCTAATCACCATCAACAACCCCCAAAATCACGGCTACGACCATGAGACCATCAAGGCGATTCTGGAAAGCTTCACCGGAATTGAATACTGGTGCCTATGTGATGAGATTGGGGAGCAGGGAACACCGCATACCCACATTTACGCCCAGTTCCGCAACGCCGTCATGTTCAAGACCATGCAGACCCGCTTCCATGGGTGTCACTTTGACCCTGTACACGGCACCAACCAGCAGAACCGCGACTATATCCGCAAAGAGGGCAAGTGGGCCGAGGATGCCAAGAAGGATACCAATCTGATAGAGACCTTCGAGGAATCCGGCGAGCTACCGCCCGACCCTGTATCGGGTCAGAAGCAAAGCGCCCTCATCCTTGAGAGAATTAAAGCGGGCGCGTCCAATTTTGAAATTATCTCCGAGTACCCCGCAGCCCTGAATAAGCAGAATTACATGGAGCAATATAGACAAAGCTTACTTGAAGAGCAGTATAAGAATACGTTTAGAAACTTAACAGTGACATATATTTGGGGCGAGACGAGCAGCGGCAAGACACGTGGCGTCATGGAAAAATATGGCTATTCCAGTGTTTACCGTGTGACCAACTATGCCCACCCCTTTGATGGATATAAAGGCGAGGATGTTTTAGTATTTGAGGAGTTCCGTAGCAGCTTACTCATTGGTGATATGCTCAATTATTTAGACGGCTATCCCATCAGACTCCCTTGCCGTTACGCCGACAAAACGGCCTGCTACACAAAGGTTTACCTGATTACCAACATCCCGCTGGAAATGCAGTATCCCAACATCCAAACGGACAGCCCCGAGACATGGAACGCATTTCGCCGCCGCATCGACAAGGTACGCCGCATAGATTTAGACCTCGTCGAGCTGGGCGAGAAAGGCTTTGCTCCGGCTCTGGCCGAGGGGGAGGCACCCCATGTTCAATAGCTACCCCGATGTGCTGACTGTGCCGCAAATGGCTACCGCGCTGGGGATTGGCCTCAATAAAGCCTATGAAATGCTGCGAGATGGCTTCATTGGGCACAAGAGGATAGGGAAGAGATATATCATCCCGAAACAGTGCGTGGTTGACTATCTGCAATCCTCGCGCTACACTATTCACAAATAGCAGCAGGCTCATGCCTTTAGAAAGGAGCATAGAATGACAGGCAGCCTGCAAATTAAGAACGATAAATACTACGCCGTGCTCAACATCTACGACAACAAGGGGAAGCGCAAGCAAAAATGGATTGCCACCGAGCTACCCGCCAAGGGCAACAAAAAGAGGGCCGAGCAGTTTTTGCGCGAACAGCTGCGAGAGCATGAGGCCCGGGAAAAGCTGGTGTACAGCGATATGCTGTTTGCCGATGCCGTGCGCCAGTGGCTTGAGGGTGCGAGACTCCAAGTAGATGCCGTGACCTGGCAGGGATATGAAACCCTCGCAAAGCGGCACATTCTGCCGTATTTCGATGAGAGCGAGGTCAAGCTGGTCGATATCAATCGGCGCATGCTGCAAGCCTATTTCGAGGGGAAAAGCCAAAATGGCCGCATAGACGGCAAGGGCGGCCTATCTCCGAGAACCATCCGACTGCACAAAAATATCATCTTCCAGACGCTGACCGAGGCCGTGCGGGATAACCTCATTCCCGCCAACCCCTGCGAGTATGTCACACTGCCCCAAAACGTACGCTTCGAGGCCAAGTTTCTCAGTGTCGAACAGGTGCAGACCCTTCTGCAATCGGCCAAGGACGACCCGCTTTACCCGCTGCTCTGGCTCACTTCGGTGTATGGTCTGCGCCGCAGCGAGGTGCTAGGCCTCCAATGGGATAGCGTGGACTTTGCCGCAAAGACCCTCACCATTAAGCACACGGTGGTTAAGGTGACCGAGACGGTAGCCAAGGACAAGACCAAGAGCGCCAGCAGCTACCGCAGCTTCCCGCTGCTACCCGAGGCCGAGGGGCAGCTGCTCAAACTCAAGGAGACCGAGACGGCCAACCGAAAGCTTTTTGGCAAGGCCTACACCGACAGCGAATATATTTTGAAGTGGGATAACGGTGCGCCGTTCTTGCCGGGCTATGTCAGCCATCACTTCAAGAAGCTGCTCAAAAGGGCGGGCTTGCCCGATGTTCGGTTTCATGAGCTTCGACACAGCTGCGCCAGTATGCTCATCAATAACGGCTTCGGCCTCAAGGATGTACAGGAATGGCTGGGCCATGCCGATATCAACATGACGGCCAACATCTACTCCCACATTGATGTGAGCCGCAAGCAGAAAATGGCCGATATGCTGACGGGTAGCCTGAGCGGCGGGGGCTGTTAGAAAAAGTGTTAGAAAACCTTCCAAAAACTCTATATTTCAAGGCGGGATAAAAAGCAAGGAAGCCTTGAAAACGTAGTGTTTTCAAGGCTTCCGAGGCTGTGGTGCCGGTGGCCGGACTCGAACCGGCACGCCCGAAGGCACTTGATTTTGAGTCAAGCACGTCTGCCTATTCCATCACACCGGCATATTATTAACTGACAGCTCAATCATTATAACCCAACCACCTGCAAAAAACAAGTGCTAATTTTCGCACCAAATGTGCCTGCCGGAATAGACTGATATTGAAGCCAACCATCAATTCTAAACGGGAGGTAATATAATGCCTGAGAAGGTTTCACCCGGCCCGCTTCGCGGAAACCCCGCCCCAAGGGAGGCCGTCTGTATCCACACCCGGAAGGTTTATGACAGCTGCCGGGACAAGGAATGCCTGCAAGACCTGCGCGTGTGCATGACGCGCACATCTCAAGCCGTGCTGGAGGCCGCCAGCAGTGTCAAGGCCCGCAATGCCGAGCTTCTGTGGACCTACATAGACGTCGAGCCCATTTCCTTTAACAAGGGCTTCTTCACGGTGGACGTCACCTATTACTACAAAATCACCGCCGACGCCTATGTGGGGCAGGGGAGGCCCCGAGAAATCTGCGGCCTGGCCACCTACGAAAAGCGCACCGTGCTCTTTGGCAGCGAGGGAAGTGTCCGGGTTTTCAGCTCCCAGCATGTGCCCGGAGTGAGCGACGCTCAGTGCCTCGAGAAGAGCAACCTGCCGGTGGCCGTGGTCGAGGTGGTCGATCCGGTCATCTTGGGCCTGCGTGTGGCCGATGACGACCGCTGCGGAGACACCGCCATGGGCGGTGAGATTCCCGAGTGCATCCGTTGCTGCTTCGACGACGATGTTCTCGTGTGTAGCGATGACCCCAGCCAACGGCGGCTCTATGCCACCCTGGGCCAGTTCAGCATCATCAAGCTGGAGCGCGACATCCAGCTGCTTATGCCGGCCTTCGACATCTGCATGCCCGACAAGGAGTGCGTCGGCACCGGCTCGGCGGAGGATCCCTGCTCGCTCTTCGAGCGCTTCCGCTTCCCGGTGGATGAGTTCTTCCCGCCCCGCATGAACGGCACCGCCAACGGCGCCGCTGTGGCCGGCGTGACGGCCTCAAACGGCAGCTGCTCGACCGGCTGCGGCTGCCGGCGGTAATACGGCAGAAAAAAGCAAAAAGACGAGCGAAAGCTCGTCTTTTTGTCGTTCTGGCAGGGAAGCTATGTGCATACAATTGGGGAGAGTAACCTCGCGGAAGGGACGTGCCCTTATGGGAAGGAAAAGCCACGGCTCGGATTTTTCGGGCGGCCAGAGCGCTTGTCTGGTGGCCCTCATCACTCTTTTTCTGATAGGCGCTGTGGTGGGCAGCTTTTTCGCGGCCAATCTTGGCCCCGGAGGTCAGGGTCTTGTGGCAGGCTTCTTTGGCAGCGCCGCCGGAAGGGGCATCTGGCCCTTGCTGCAGATGGCGGCCCTCGAGAGTGCGCTGCTGCTATTCGTGTTCGCCTCGGCCTTTTTCCCTCTGGGGTTGGCGGTGGCACCACTGGTCATGGGGATCAAGGGCTTTGTGCTGTCGCTGCTGGTGAGCGCCTTCGTCAAGACCCTGGGTGCCCGAGGCTACGCCGCCGCCCTGGCCCTGATTGTGCCGGGCGGGTTTACCTCGGTGGCCTGCATGGTACTGGTCGGCCTTCAGGCCATGACCCTGGCCGCGCGGCGGGTCGGGCGCGCGGGCCGAGGACGGATGCCCACCGACTGGGCCTATTTCTTCACCGGGGGCATTGCGTGGGCCCTCATCGGCCTTGCCACAGCGCTGTCGTGCTATATCACGCCGTTGATGGGTCGGGCAGCGGGCTTATAAAAATTTCACATTCAACGTGGGTCTATTTGACACCGATTGTGCCTAAACTAGGGCTATGAAGAAGTTTTGAAAAAGTTTTGAAAAAGAAGGGGGTTGACGAATGTGTTACGATGTGTTATGTTAGTTATACAAAGTCAATCTTTTACCCCTGCTAATTGCTAAAAAAGCTACGGTTTTCGGAACATTTTCGACTTATATGGAGTAGGGAAGTGTAACACAATCCTCGACCGTCGGTCGCGCTGATCCGCGCGCTGCAGCGCGAAAGATGTGTTACAAAATCAAGTTACATAGTGTTTAGATCTAAACGCCATATGAAAAGGACACCCCTTCGGGGGTGCCCTTTTTTTATGTCTGCCACTTCTTCTTCTTTATGTAGGTGGTGGCTGTGTGGATGATGAGAGCAGCGCCGACGATGGCAACGACCAGCGCGGCGGCGTACCAGTAGAGGCCGGGCCTATATTCGTTCCCGCGCATGGCTGCCTTGAAAAGTTCCCCTAAATCGTTGTCGAGGTAACGGCCATAGGTGAACAGGCCGAAGGCGACATAGGTTAATCCCAATCCCCAAATTGCTTTCATGCTATAGGCCTCCTATTTCTTTTCTACAAGGTCGTAGTAGCGTTGAATGATGTAAGCGATTTGTAGTGTTCGATTGCGCTTCTCTTCTAAGGCTGACTTATCAATTTTTTCTACTAAGGCTTTGTCTAGCTTAATCGAAAGCTGGATTTTTTCATCACTCATTTGAATCACCTCGGATTGTATTATATACCATTCTAGTAAACCCTTCAAAATTATAACGTAATTCATTTGACTTTTGTGAATTATCTGTATATAATTCTAGGTAATTCAGGGAAGCTTGAAATAATTCTATCTGGAAGGAGTGGAAACGGCATGTTAGTGGAATATTTGGACCACAGGGAAGGGCGCACGAAGAACGGCGGCAAGCTTTTCGCGATTTTGTACTATGCAGAGCAGGACGAAGGGTGCAGGCATGGGAAGAAGTACACCGAGCAGTATATCAGCGAGAAGATGGTGAACAGCATCCCCAAGAACATCCAGCCCGGCGAGCTGCTCGACCTGCAGTACGACAAAGGCGGCTTTCTGGTAGAGCTGAACCCGGCTTAGCTCAGAGGGCGAAGAAATGAGCTACACAACTGCAATACTAATTACGGTCAGTGTGATAACGGTAGCAATTGCAATATTCAGAAATGATTGAATTGTAACACAAGCCAGCTCGAGCTGCCGCGTGCCCTGGGATGAAATTGTGTTACAAGAAAGGCGATGGGCTTATGTTTTGGGTGTCATTCGCGCTACTCGTGTTTTTTACCTCTCTGAGCGGCCTGGTTGGCCGTATGGTTTTTCATGATTAGCGCGATGATATGGCGGCTGTACTGGGGAGCGGTACGGCTGCGGGTTAAGTGGTGGGTAACTGGTTTCATGGCCCGGCTAGGGCCTTTGAGATAATAACGGGAAAGGGGGTAAGGAAATGACTGAGATTATTGCGGGGATGGATACCATCGGTGACCTTCTGGCGGGTGCATTTAGCCTGATTACCAGCAATCCCCTTACGGTCGTGTATGCGGCGGCCGGGTTGGTGACGCTGGGTTTCGTGTTTTTCAGGAAGGCCAAGTCTTCGGCCCGGTAAACCCGGCACAAAGGCGGCGGGGGAAACCCTGCCGCCTATTGCATTAGAAAGGGGTGTATCTATGCAAATTATACTGGCGTTCATGGTGCTGCTGGGCAATGTACTTGATGCATTGATGACCCAGGGCATTTTCATGGGCGCTTTCTCTTTTACGGTATTCACTACCATGCTGGGGTTGTTCTTCGTGGCCCGCAGGTCGGCAGGGGGTGCGCGGTGATGAAATGTAACACAACACGTCCCGGAGCTCGAGCTCCCTGGTTAAAAAGATGTGTTACAATCGCCCTTGCTTTTGCGCTGCTGCTGTCCGTGTTCCCGGCCCCAGCGGCTCGGGCCGCCGACCCCATCGGCTGGGTAGTTGATACCTTCTGGGGCGTTAATGAGTGGATGGCACATGGTGCCGGCTCCGCCCTCAACCGCTGGTGGGAATCCGGGCCGATGGCCTTTTGGGATGGCTTGACCGGCGGCAAGGAGCAGGCCGAACGGGATTTTGTGAGTAATGTTCAGGATGAGCTCGGCACGGTGGTTGTTGGGAAGAATGGGTATTTTATACCTTTGACTGGTGTCGCGACATCAGAATATGGGTATCAAAATGCGGTATTTCCACGTTTTAGTAGTGTTGTGATGCGGACGGGAGCTAGTGCGGGTGCACCTTTAGCGCTTGATTTTGTTGTGAATCCTAGGGCTGGTTTGATTTTTAGTGATGCAGGTTATTTAACTGTATATTTTGAACGGATGTCTGCGGCGGGTGTTAGTAAGTATACATCATTTTATGTAGTTGTTGGTGGTGTGGCTTTTAGTCAGCTTGACGGCACGGTTGATAGTTTGCGTTCGGCTAGGAAGGCGATTCCAGCGGGTAGTGTTGTTGGCACTAATCCCGGCAATGGTAATTTTGGGCTGCAATTCACATTGGGTATTCCTGAAACGTTAACAACGCTTTCTTACCGTGCTGCCTATTTCTTCGAACCCTACAACTACACCCCGGGCGGCTTCACCCAAACCATTGGCGGCGATTACACTCGCATCGGCAACGTAGATTTCACGGTGGCGGTAGAGCAGGACAACGACACGGTTGTTATTGAAGATGTTTACATCGTCAATGAAACTGACAACAGCGTCTACAATCCTGTGACCGATATCACCAGCATCATCACCGATTGGACATACGATTTTAGTAATCGCTCCTATGACCTCACCTTAGACACCGGGGACAAGATGACGGTGACCTATGGTGATGAGCATATCACCATCATCGAGGGCGGCACAACTTACAATGTGTATTACGTTATCCCGGACGGTGACGGCGGCGGGGGAGACGGCCCCGGCCCGACCGAGCCAACAAACCCGACTGAACCGGGCGGCGGTGGTGATGTGGGCGGTGATTCGGTCACGGTAGACGGTGACAACAATTCAGGCGGTATCTTCAAATGGTTTGGAAACATCACAATCACCATCGGCGATATTTTCGGCAACATCTTCGGCGGTGGTGGTTCAGGCTCCGGCGAAGAAGGCGAGGAAGAAGAGGATTCTGGCGGCGGCTTCTTCGGCTGGCTTGGCGGCTGGATTGGTAAAATCTTTAGCGGTGCCCTGGGCATCGTCACAAATGTTATTAAGGGCATCTTAGAACCCATCTTTGATGGTATTTTAAGTCTTCTCGACATGCTGGACGAAAAAATCGGCGGCGTGGTAGACCGGCTAATATCGATATTTGATGTTATTCCAACAGTGTTTGGGGGTTTTTTAGACTTCCTCGGCGCAGGGCTCGCGTTCCTGCCGCCGGAAGCGATGATAATATTTGACTTCATCATCGTGGGCATCATCATCATGGTAATTCTTGCGGTGTACAGAGGATTAAGGGGGTAGGCTATGGAAGTGTTCGGCGCTTTTCTCTCCGGCGTGATGGGTGTGCTCACCCGGCCCCTTGAGATATTCGGCTATTCGTTCTCTATGTGGAATCTGTTCTTATTCTCGCTGGCTATGGGAGCGTTATCAAGATTGGTTTGGGGGTTCTTTCAAGATGGATGATTTTGAAATCACTCTGCCCGGCGATGAGAGCGGGGAAGGGGAGCTGCTGGAGCTGACCGAGGAGCTGGCCGAGCCGATTAACTTTTTTGATGTGCCCTTCGAGGAATACACGGTAACCGAGGGCTACGCCTTTTTGATATTCATGGCTCTGGTGCTGTCGGCGTTATTCAAGTTTGTTGGGGGGTGCTTTGATGTTTAGTGCAGTCGCGGAGTTCTTCGGTATCATCGGCTTGGATGTTATCCCGCCAACGACCTTCGGGGAGCTGGTGCCGTATCTGCTTCAGGTCGGCGTCGGCTTGATACTGGCCGGGATGACCTTCCGTCTGGTGCTGGGCGTTAGCCGTGTGTTCTCGGCGCGGTGGTGGAAGGTATGAGCTTAATCTTTATTCTGGTGCTGGGGTTTTGTCTGGTGATGTTCCCGGCCTTCCGCTGTGCGCTGCTGCACCCGGTGTTGCTGGTGCGCTATGGTGTGGTTGATTTGTATTGGTATATCAAGCGCCGGGCGTGGAATGATTGCAAGACCGGGAAGCTGGTAGCCTATACCGGCCTCTTCGGTCGAGGCAAGACGCTGAGCGCGGTGCATGATGTGGTAGGGAAGTACCATCGTTATGATGGTAAGCCGGCTTGGTGTCTCCGGCGTAAGGCTCTCATTCCGCAGGAAATCCGGGTTTACTCCAATGTCGAGCTTAACATACCCTACATACAATTTGAATCATTCAAGCAGCTGGTGGACGCTGCCAAGGAGAAGGAAGCCTATGACGATGAACACGGCGTTTTATCGAAAATCATTGTCTTGGGAGATGAATTCTCGGTGCAGCTCAACAGCCGAAACTTCAAGACCAACATTGACCCGCTCTTTTTGAATACCTTGCTGACCTGCCGACATTACGGCATGTCGCTCTATTACACATCTCAGCGCTTCGGCCACGTTGATGCGCTGCTTCGGCAAGTCACTTCTGCCGTGGTGGAGTGTGCGAAGGTCTGGCGCTTTCAAATATGGTCAGAGTATGACGCCTGGGACATGGAGAACGCATCAACCTCAACATTGGTTAAACCTCTCCGGCGCGGATGCTGGTTCGTGAAAGATTCCGACTATGCGGCCTATGACACATTGGCGTGTGTCGGGAACCTGCGGAAGATGGCCGAGGAAGGGGACATGCTGAGCGAGGAAGAAATCATGCTGCTTCGTCAGAGCAACTACAACGTGAACTCGGAGGCCGTGGGCCGTCCGTCCCGGCAACTCAAGAACATGCGCAAGAAGTAAAAGGCGAGGGCGGCGGCGCGGCGTTGGGGCTTGCCCCAGCCGCCCGCCCGCCCCAGGGAGGATTTATCATGCTATATCGGACTGAGAAGGTAGTGAAGGAAGTATACTACGAGGTCTACTTAATCAATCAAGCTTGTGCTCATATGACAGATGATGAACGGCGCCGTCTGTTGGAGATTGCGAAGGCTGTGTTTCCTGTGGCCTTTGAAAAGACCAAAATCAAGGAATTGTAACACAATCTTATCCTGGGAATCGCGCTGATCAGCTCGCTGCAGCGTGAAAGTTGTGTTACAAGTTGACTTACAATCCCGAAATTGTAACACAAAATTCCTGCAGGAAACCAGGATGCCCGGGCGAAATTGTGTTACAAGACTAGGGATTGTAACACACGCAAAAAAATCGATTTTCGACGTTGGATTTTTGAAATGCGCAATTGTGTTACAAAAGGGAAGTGGAAGCGGCCCCCCACACTTCCACCTTGAACCACAATCGCCGCCAACGGCGGCAAAACCAGGACGGAGCCGCGTAAGCCCTGCCCCGGGCGCGGGCCGTCCGTCAGAGAGGATGAAAGCTATGAGTACAAAAGGAAATATCAGGTCATTCCGCTTTTCGGATGAAGTAATGGCCATCTTGTTAGGCTTCGGCCCCGAAGGGGCCAGCCTGAACAGCAAATTTGAATCCCTTGTCCTTTGGTGCAAACTTGAGCTTCCGG
>JGI994J12354_10006147_pt1 | contig 10114 bp, 11 predicted proteins | sample IntmicLarv3ML3BL_FD_12354 | JGI IMG/M metagenome (IMG submission 12354)
GAGGGGCGATGCGAGGATTTGGGGCAGAGGGCTTCGGGATTTTGCTGTGTTTGGCGGCGAGATTTTTGTGGAATATTACGAAAAACTTTTTTTGCTATGGTGTGCATGCGCACAGGGAAGGGTGCTTTTTGAGTCGTTTTCGGTTTCGCCGAAACCAATTATGACTCAAAAACGGTTTTGTAGTGGCTTTTCACTCTGATTTTTGAACGAAAAGCGGCGGAACGGGCAAAAAATATTTGGCACGCTGCTTGCATGTAAGAGGGGTGTAATGAAAAATAATTGGAGGTTATCAATATGTCTCATTTGAAAAACAAGCGCGTTATCACCGCTGCACTTTGCGGCTCCTGGGCGACCAAGGATATGAACCCCGCCGTGCCCTATACCGCAGAAGAAATTGCGAAGGACGCATACGACTGCTGGAAGGCCGGCGCTGCCGCCGTACACATCCACGTGCGCAAGGACGACGGCACGGCTTCCACCGAATTTGCCCTGTACAAGAAGGCTGTTGATCTGATTCGCTCTTACAAGGACTGCGATGTGTGCATCAATATCACGAGCTCCGGCTCCGTCGGCTTTGGCGATGAAGAGCGCATCTATCCCTTGCAGCAGCTGTTGCCGGAGCTGGCCTCCTACGATGCGGGCACGCTCAACTGGCAGCACAACACCATCTTCGAAAACCATCCGCGTTTTCTGGAGAAGCTGGGCAAGGCGCTCATTGAGAGCAACATCAAGCCCGAGATTGAGATTTTCGACGGCGGCATGATTCACAATGCGCTTTACTACATCAAGACAGGCGTGTTGCAGCAGCCCTGCCACTTCCAGTTCGTGCTTGGCTGCGCCGGTGGTCTGCCGAACACAGTGGAGAGCCTCGTGTTCCTCAAGAGCCAGCTGCCGGAAAACTGCACATGGGCGGGCTGCGGCATCTCCAACGGCCACATGCCCATCATGATGGCGACTGTCGCCATGGGCGGCCACCTGCGCGTCGGTCTGGAGGACAATCTCTATATGGATAAGGGCGTTCTGGCGCCGTCCAACGCTGCGTTGGTGGAGCGTGCGGTGAAGGTGCTGCGGCTTGCAAACCTTGAGCCCGCTACGCCGGACGAAGCCCGCGAGATTCTGGGTCTGACCAGAAAAGTTTTTTAAGTAACCGCAAATAGAAGCGCCGTCTCCGGCTTGACCGGGGCGGCGCTTTTTGTTTGTGTGGCGGTGAAAATGGCGCAAGTTTTGTCATAGAGACGAGCCGCCGATGCATAGGATTTTCACAGAAAGCAGGAGGTGGTTTTTGTGTTGTCTGCGTGGATTTTGCTGGCTCTGGGCGGCCTGTTTATGACGCTGCGGGTGTCCGGGATGGGCGGCGGCTCGTTTCCGAAGCCCTTGGGGGAGGAGGAAGAGGCGGCGCTATTGCGGCGCTATAAGGAAGAGGGGGATATGGGGGCGCGCAATAAGCTCATTGAGCATAATTTGCGGCTGGTGGCGCATATTGTGAAGAAGTATTTCAATGCGAACGGCGACGTGGAGGACTTGATTTCCATTGGGACAATCGGGCTGCTCAAGGGTGTGGATACCTTCAAAATGGACAAGAAAATCCGGCTGGCGACTTATTGTTCGCGGTGTATTGAAAACGAAGTGCTCATGCACTTTCGGGCGCAGAAGAAAAATCAGGGCTTACTGAGCTTGTCGGACTCGATTGACACGGATAAAGACGGCAATTCGCTCTCGTTGCTGGATGTGATTTGCGTGGAGGACGATTTGCTGGATAATTTACATGCGAAGGAATCATATGCACGGCTGCGGCGCTGTGTGGACAGCTGCCTGGAGCAGCGGGAGCGGGAGATTATCATGGCGCGGTATGGCTTGGACGGCTGCGAACCGCTGACGCAACGGGAGATTGCGAAGATGAAGGGGATTTCGCGCTCGTATGTGAGCCGGATTGAGAAGAAGGCGTTGGGGAAGCTGGAGGAGGAGATGGTGAGGTAGGTTTTGCAAACCTACTACATTTTTCGCCCTGCTGGGCGAGAGATTTTCTGCGCACGGCGCAGAGGGAATTTCGCCTTGCCGGCGCAGAGGCTTTTGTTTTCTTTTGTTCTTTTTCGGGTTTCGCCCCGAGGGCGAGTGACTTTTGTGATACGACAAAAGTCACCAAAAGCGTAGCGGGCTCCGCCCTGCACCCACCGCCGACTTTCTCCCTAGCTTCGTGCCGCTCTTTCCGTTGGAGTGTCTCTCGCGGGGCGGATTCAGCGGGGTAACGCTTGCCAAGGGGAGAACATGACATAGTATCACAGGGTGGTGCGGATGATGGCGGTGGAAATGTTACCTGTGCGGTGCAATTAAGGCGCACGGTGTGCTTTTGCGGCGGGAATACCCGCTTTTGTGCGCAAAAACGTAGGGAACGACACAAATTTCAGCCGTAAGAGGCAATGATGGCGTGGGGGCTTGCGGGCGAACGAAGTTCGTCCCTACAGGAGATACGAGAAGAGTGTAGAGGAAAACCGGCAGGGCGCTGGGGGTAACGCACCCTACGAAGTGAAGGCATAGATTGCGGGCGGCAACGGTGGGATGAGGGCTTGGCGCAAAATACGGAAAAGAGCATAGAAGAAAGTAAGAGCCGCCCGATGGGCGGCTCTTAGCGATGCAACGTCTAAGTGAATGCTTGGGGCTATGAAAAGTCGATGGCCACTGCGTCGTTGCGCAGGGCGACGGTTTGGGTGCTGCGGTGGGTTTCGGCGAGGTGCGAAAAAACGAGGGTGATTTCCACGGCACCGTCCATCTGGATGAGGTGAAAGGCGGCGATGCACTCGGCAAGAGGGTCGCCGTTGTAGCGGAGGATGCCGTCGGCCTCGTCCCAGACGAAAATATGCTCCTGCGCCGCACCGCTTGCGTCGCTGTTGAGCACGGTGAGGGTGCGGGCGGATTCGTTGTAGCGCAGGGTGCCGTTGCAGTCGATGACGTATTCACGCAGCTGGGTCATGGCGATTTGTGCGTCCATTTGGAGGGAAATGTCGGCGGAAATGCGGCGAAACATGGTGCTGCCCATGGTCATAAAGCCCAGCAGCATGGTCGAGACGAGGGCGAGCAGGGCGATGGCGATGACAAGCTCGAGCAGGGAGAGGCCGCAATTGTCGGCTTTTTCATGTCTGGCTCACCCCGTGCTTTCCGGTAGTGGCGTAGATGCTGACCACATAGGGTCTGCCTGCGGAGGTGATGTCGATGCGGGCGAGCTGCCCGGCGGCGGGGGTGAAAAAGCCGTCTGGAGTGTCGCCAAAGAGGCTCAATCCGCCGGTGGCGCAGTGGAAGGAAATGTAGAGCGGACGGCTCTCCGTGGGGGCATAGGGGAGGCCGCCAGGCGGCGTGACGAGGAGCTCCACACGGCTGTCGCCGAGCTGCGCTCTCTCGCTGATGAAGCCGCTGCTCTCGAGGTACGCACCCCAGATTTTGCCGTCGTTGCCCTTGTAAATCATGACCATAGGCTTGCCAAAGCAGGCGTAAATACAGTGTGTTCTATCACGGTGTTTTGTTATTTTCGAACAAAAAATATTCAATATTTTTATATATTTCGCAATGGAATAGGAAAATATAAAAACCCGCCGGGAAACATCGTTTCTCGCCGAGCTTTATATCAAAAAATGGAAAATAATAGGATGTGATGGTTAGCGAACAGAGCGAAAAAGGCAAAAATGGAGATAAAAATTTAGAAAAAGTATAGTTTTTGCTTTGGCTACGATGTTCAAAAACGAAAATATTTGCTTTATGCCGTCGCTTTAGCTATTAGGACGTAAACGAAAAAACAACCGCAAACAGGAAAAAGCTGTTTACGGCTGCGGAGGAGTGGTTCTATTTTAGGGGTGCTTGTGCGTTTGGGGATTCGGCTAATTTTCAAACGTTTGAAAAGTGCGCTTGTTTTTGAACGTTTCAAAATCCGTCCAACTAATTTCTGCCCTTAGCCGGAGATTGCTTGCCGCTTCTGGCGGCAGTTGAAAGAACATGCTTTTAGTTATCGGTAGGAAAGATAGTGTGAAAGAAAACCAAGAAGGTTGTCTTTCACGTTCAATCAAACGAATTTTGAGCGTTTCAAAATTCGCCCAACTAATCTCTGCCTTTAACCGGAGATTAGTTGATGCTCCTGCCAGCGGCCGTGCAGCCAGCGGGTGGTGAAGAGCACGGAGCGGACAATCCAGTCGATGGTCATGCCGAACCAGACACCGGCCATACCAAGGCCCATGTTGCGGCCAAGGAGGTAGGCAAAGCCGATGCGGCAGGTCCACATGGAGAGGATGGACACGAACATGGTGTATTTGGCATCGCCCGTGGCGCGCAGGGCGGAGGGCAGGCTAAAGGCGAGCGGCCAGAAGATGGGGGAAAAGACGGCGACAATGGTGATAATCTGGACGGCAGTGCTGCGCCCCTCGTCCGATAGGCTGGAGAAAATGCCGACGAGCGGATAGCGGAAGAGGAAGAGACAGAGGCTGAGCACCATCATAGCAAGCATGCTTGCGCCGAGGAGGCGTTTGACGTTTTTCTTGGCGGCGGGATAATCCCGTGCGCCGACGCACTGCCCGACCACCGTGACCATCGCCAGCGCAATGGCGTTGCCGGGCACGTTGACGAAGGAGGACAGCGAGCTGGCCGCTGCGTTGGCGGCAATGGCGGCTGTGCCGAACTCGGTAATCAGACGGGAGACCATGATTTTGCCCACGTGGAAGATAGAGCCCTCTACGCCGCCGGGGATGCCGATTTTGGCGATGGTGCGGATATGGCTCCAGTCCAGACGGATGCGCAGGAGCCCCCGCAGGTGAATGGGGGCGCAGTCCGGGCGGCAGAGCAGGAGGGTGATACAAATGGCGGCAAAGATGCGCGAAACCAGCGTGGAGACCGCAGCGCCGAGCACGCCTTGGTGCAGGACGAAAATACCGATGTAGTTGCCGGCGAAGTTCATCAGATTCATGGCGAGGGCGATTTTCATGCTCACCTTGCTGTTGCTCATGCTGCGAAACAGGGCGGCGCCACCGTTGTAGATGGCAAGGAAGGGAAAGCTGAGAGCGGTGACGAATAAGTAGACGAGGGCGTTTTGCATCACGTCCGCCTCGAGCCGGCCATAGATGAGGGAGAGCAGCGGCGTGCGGAAAATGAGGGCGAGGGTCATGATGACGGTGGAGATGATGGTGACGAGATAGATGAGCTGGCGGGCGGCCTCACTGGCCTTTTCCGGGTCTTTGCGGCCGAGATACTGGCTGCAAACCACGGCGCCGCCGGTGGCCATGGCGGAGAAGAGGGCGATGAGCAGGAAGTTGACGCTGTCCACGAGGGAGACGCCGCTCATGGCGGCCTCGTCGATTCTGGCGACCATGACCACATCGACAAGACCCACGGCGAACGCCAGCAGCTGCTCGAACATGAGCGGCACGCAGAGGCGGAGTAGTTTGCGCCCGCCCCACACATTGGCGGCGGTTTCTTGTTGCATCAAATCCGAGACCCTTCTTTCCGGTTTGCGTTCAACGATTGATTCCCCTGCCGGGTGGGCAGGGGAATGTTCCCTTGTTATTGTAGCTTTACTTTAGCATAGCGGCGTGTAAAAGTAAAGGGGGTTTGAGGAGAATTCATTTCGCCTAGAAAAGAGGCGGCGCTTTGGTGACCTGCGCAAGTGCGCTGCGCACCTCCGCCATGCGGCTTGCGTGGACGGGATTATCGAGCACGGCCAGCTCCAATTCGTTGACCTTGTTGGAGAAACGGCCGAGGACTGCGCCGCCGATTGCGCCGTCGATGAGGAGGTAATAGAGCACCTGATGGGTCTCGTGGGGGTATTGACCCTTGAGGCGGTGCTCCCAGGTTTTGACGAGGAAGTCGTTGCGGTGCAGGGCGAAGATGCCGTCGGGCGGGGTGCGGCTCTCGGCGAGCAGGGGCAAATCCTCGGTGCGCACATAGCCGTCCTCGACGGCGGCGAGAGAGCCTTGCGCAACGAGGGTGTCCAGTGCAACTTTGACTTCCTTAGCGGGGCGGTTGAACCAGCTTTTGACGTCCTCGGCAGTTGCGCAGACGATGCGGCGGAAGAAGCGGGGCAGGGCGGCGATAAGAGCTTCCTGGCGGGTGTGGGCGCTGAAGTCCACATCGGGAAATTCGGCGGAAAAGCTGTAGAAGGCTCTGTCCCAGTCGCAATCGACTTGATCCTCAAAGACGAGGAAGGCCTCTTGCAGTTTTTGCAGGGCGACGGCGACCTGCTTGCCCAGCCCCGTGATTTCACGTATCTGATTTGACGTGTGTGGCCCTTCTTGCTCGAGGAGCTCAAGAATTTGGAAAGCCTCCGGCGGCAGGGGGGATTCCTTGCGGTAGAGGCAGCCATAGAGCTGCAAATCCGCCCGCTCTACGTAGGCGATGCCGTGGTGGAAGCGGCCTTTGAGGATGCTGCGGCGGCTGCGGCGGTGGTCATTGTAGGGAAAATCCTCGTCAAGGGCACGCTGAAAGAGCCGAGGCGGGTCGCCCGGACGGCTCCAGTATTCGCAGAGGACGGGGGAGAGGTCACGAAAGAGGGCGTCGTATTCGCCGTCGGAGACGGGGGCGGTGAAGTGCTGGCGCTCTAAGCGAAGAGCAAGAATGGTTTGATGATTCATGGAGAGACCTCGTTTCAGAAGAAATGAAAGGGGGAGAATGGGTCTGTAATAAATGCGAAAATTTTCGCAGCAATCCACTGTTTCCGCTTCTTGATGGCAGCTTGGGCGAGGAGAGATTCCTCCTCGGTGAAAGCGTGCGGGAAAGTGGGGAAGTGCCCGAGGGNTGCACTTGACTGCTGTTTGAGCGACCGCTTGCCGGCGTCTGCGAAAAACAGAACCCCGAGTTTTTGCGTGCCGCCCTCGNCGATGGTGTAGGGNCAGNCCCGAAGAAGGTCAAGGAAACGAAAGTTGACATAAGATTTTATGATGCGTTTGGCGGCGCTGCGAGGAATTTCGTCTTTGCGGCGTTTGCCACAGAGGAAAGACCATGCGCTGTCATCGCCGTTTCGGCAGTAGAGCCACTCGCCGTCGTGGCGAATCATCACGGTGATATGTGTGACGGCGGCGGGGGTTATGCGGCGGGAGTTGAGGATTTGAATGGACATGGAAGTCTCCTTAACTGTTGAACACAAAGCGTTCGATGGCCTCGGCGACACCTTCGCCGAAGCTGTTTTCACAGACGTAGTTGGCGACGGACTTGGTCTCCGGGGCGGCGTTTTGCACGGCGCAGCCGATGCCTGCGGCGATGAGCATGGGGTCGTCATTGCTGCTGTCGCCGATGGCGAGAACCTGGTCGAGGGAGATATTATATAGCTTACATAATTCACGGAGTCCGGTGGCCTTGTTGAGCTTGTCTGCCACGATTTCGCAGCCGTTCCAGCCGTACAGGGAGATGGAATGCGTTTCCCGCAGGGTGCGGATGAAGGGGATGAGGGCGGCGAAGCCTGCGCCGTCCTCCCGGGCGAACACATTGATTTTTTCCACTTCGAGGGCGCACCATTCGCCGTCAGCGACGGGGCGAACGGCGATGTCTCGCCCGAGGGTACGGTGGTGTGCCGTCCAGTGGGTGTCGGCGAAGGCGTATTCGATATCGTGCAGGGAGTAGAGCACGGTGAGGCCGTCGGCGTGGGCGCATTGCAAAAACGCCCGCAGCGGGGCGAGGGGGAAGGTGCGGCGGAAGTAGGTGTCCTCGTCCTGGAAAATCAGTGCGCCGTTGCAGGCGACGACGGGCATGGTGAGGGCGAGCAGCTCGGCATAGTGCAGGGCGGGGAAGCGGGGGCGGCCGGTGATGAAGGTGAAGGCCGCACCGTGGCGGCGCAAAGCGGCCACCGCATCGAAGGCGGCGGGCGAAATGTTCTTATTCGGGCTGAGAAAGGTGCCGTCCATGTCGGAGACGACGAGTTTAATGTCGGGCATAGCGGACTCCTTTCATCAAAGTGGATTTGAGCCTTAGGCGACGGCCTTGCGGTTGACGAGGTATTGAGCGAGTAAGCCTGTGAAGAGTCCGGCGAGTATGCCGGAGAGGATGAGGGGGGGAAAATAAAAAATCATGCGCCACGAGCCGGTGATGAGCATGGCGATGAGGATTTGTCCAGCGTTATGGGCGAGAGAGCCGAGGATGCTGCACACCCAGATTTGCTTGAGCGTGAGGGCTCGCTTGACCAGCAGCATGACCAGAAAGCAGAACAGGCCGCCGGTGAGGGAGTAAAAAAGGCTCATGAGATTGCCGGAGAACATGCTGGCCAGCAGGATGCGGGCGAAGAGCATGAGGGCGGTTTCCTTAGCTGAGTAGCGGAAGATGGCGTAAACCGTGATGATATTGGCGAGGCCGAGCTTTGCGCCGGGGATGGGGATTGGGTTGGGGATTTGCGCCTCTACCATAAAAATAATCAGCGCCAGCGTGGTGAGCAGGGCGAGGCGGGCGAGCTTTTTTGTGTCCATGAAGCGCCTCCCTGCGTTTAAGACGACACGCCGTCAAAGGGAGACGGCGCAGCGGATTCGATTTGAATGACGAGTCGGTTGGGCAGGCAGACGAGGGGGACGAGGCCGTTGGTTATCGTGCCCTGTCTGACGCAGAGTTGGTCGGGGCAGTCGGCATGGGTGATGCGGATGCCGGAGGAGTCGGCGACGATGGTGTTGCCCGTATAGTAAAATTCCATCGGCGATTGCAAGGCAGAGAGGTCAACGGTTTCCAGCAGAAAGCCGTCCGCATAAATGACAGCGGTGGTAGCGCTGTCACCGAATTGGAGGCCGCTGAGGGCAAGCATGCCCACTGCGCTGCACAGCAGCAGGGCGGCGAAGAGGATGACCCAGAAGCGTGTCGTTCTCATGGCAGTATCTCCATGAGCTGATAGTCGTCCGAGAGGAGCACAAAGGTGTGCGTGAGGCCGGGGGTGAGGTAGACGTGCTGCTCCTCGGTGACAAGGATGGCTTCGAAGTCGCCGTAAGCCTCATAGTGCGCCAATGCGCCCTCCAGCCCCATGACGAACAGGGCGGTGGAGAGGGCGTCGGCCAGCGTGCCGCTGTCGGCGACGATGGTGACGGAGAGGAGGCCGGAGTCGGCGGGGTAGCCTGTGGCGGGGTTGATGATGTGGTGGTAGGTTTTGCCGTCCTGCTCAAAATAACGCTCGTAGCCGCCGCTGGTGACAACGGCTTGATTGACCACGGGGAGTGCGCCGAGGTAGGCGGTAGGGTCATTGGGGTCTTGAATGGCGATATTCCACGGTGTGCCGTCGGGCTTTGCACCGACGCAGTGGATGTTGCCACTGAGGGTGAGCAGGGCGGACTTCACACCCGCCTCCCGCATGTGTGCGGCGAGCACGTCACCGGCGTAGCCTTTGCCGAGCGCACCGAGGTCTAATTGGTCGGAGGGGGCGGCGAGCAGGGCGTCAAGCTCCGCCTGCGCAGGGATGCGGTTGGAGCCCGCAGTGAAGCCCCACGCCCGCACGAGGGGGTAAATGGTGATATCCAGTGCGCCGCCGGTGCGTGCGCCGAGGGCGAGGCCCTCGTCCACCAACGCCTGCGTGGCGGGGGAGAGGGCGGCGGTATCGCCGCGGTTATAGGCGTAGATTTCGCTGCCCTCGTCGGTGGTGGAGAGGGCGGCGTCGAGGGTGGTGAGGAGGTCAAGCGCCTGCTCTACGGCGGCGGAGGCCTTGGAGCCGTAAGCAGTGACGCACATATAGGCATTCATGGCGAATACGTCTCCGCTGACGGGCTGGCCCTGCGGGGCGCAGCCGGAGAGGAGGAGCGTGAGCGAGAGGAGAAGGGGGAGGAGCTTTTTGTTTTTCATGGCTTTTGCGCCTTTCTGAACCGTGATATCGTGATGTATTACCTTATTATTCTATCGCAATTTAAGGAAAAGTCAACCGTGCTTGTCGGCGTACGGGGCAGGGGCGGATTTTGGCGGAAAATTTTATTTCAAAATTAAGCGGCTCTAGGGCTTGACAAGCTTTTGCGGGCGTGCTATAATTTCAAATTGTGCCGGATTGTTTCGGTGCGAGTATTTTTATGCCCAAGATGGAGCAAAAAAGAGAGGAGGAAAATCATGCCGACATTTAACCAGCTGGTGCGTAAGGGCCGCGAGAAAGTGACCTATAAGTCTACTTCTCCTGCTATGCAGAAGGGTCTGAACA
>JGI994J12354_10006148_pt1 | contig 10114 bp, 9 predicted proteins | sample IntmicLarv3ML3BL_FD_12354 | JGI IMG/M metagenome (IMG submission 12354)
CCTCCTCATCGGACACCGTCCGGAAGTGGAAGAACTGCGCTTGGCGCTTGCCGACGTAGCCGTTGAGGATTACTTCCACAACCTGAATCGGGAAACGTTTATCGCCATTCTGACGCAGTAGAATATCTCCCGTGCAGTGCATCTTCAAAGTGAAGCTGCACTGTGTATGCCAACTCCCCCAAGGCGTCTCCCCAACAGCTACCCTGATGCCTGCCGTACAGACTTTCTGTTTGATTTCCCCCTCTGCTTCTGCTATTTTCCGCACTCTGCGGAGGAATGGCAGAGCTGGTTTATCGCGGCAGTCTTGAAAACTGTTGAAGGTGGAAGCCTTCCGGGGGTTCAAATCCCTCTTCCTCCGCCATTGAGATTATTGAAGTTTTGTAGTTTCCACGTCGCCGTGTGGGCCTCTGTGTGGAACTCCGCAAACTGGCTCGCTGCTTCCGACAGCGGGCCTTTTCCATTCTCTAAGCACTCCCTCAAGCACGTTTTCCTGGGAATGGCCCCTGGCATCCCGCCAAAGAAGAACAGAAAAGAACAGCGAGAGTAGGACAAGAAACTTTATGAGGCACGTCATCTGGTTGAAAACGCTTTCCTTCATTTAAAGCGATGGCGAGGGATCGCAACCAGATATGCAAAAAATACCGCCTCGTTTCTGGCTGCGATCCATATCAGATGCCTTTTCCTTTGGGCTTCAATCTCGTGACTACACCACCCAGGAAGGAAGCAATTCGCTCTCTCCTGTATTGGTTATTTAAGTAATCAGTTACAAGGCGCTTTAGCGGCGATCATCAGAGAAGGTGTCTTTCCCATGCTGTCCTTGATTCTTGAAAGCGCTGATACGAAGTCGTTATTCATCTTTCAAGGCTTTCGATGAAGAATTGTTTCCAATGACTGCGCTCGAGACATTTGACTCGTCAGATGCAATATTTTCATCATTTGCAAAAATGCCAGCAATTGTCACATCATCACGGCTGCCGCGCTCGGATAATAAAGGAAGCCACTCTTCTAGTTGACTGCAGGCAAAGCCATAGTCTACGCACATCTGCTGCAAGACCTTTCGGAAAAATTGCTGAAGAGATTCTGGGCTATAGGAATCCGCGACACCGTCTGTTGCTAAAAAAATAGCTGAAACTGAAGAGAGGGTTGAGGACACAGCAAAATAATGACGAAAGCTGTTTATGGCATCCTCGTCACACAGGGAGGTAGTCATCCCAAAACCAAGTCGCTCATCTTCTTCTATGGGGGTGCTTTCAGTGCCATCATCATGCAAAAAAACGCATTGCCCGTCACCAATTTGAGCGGAGAAGCAATATTCCTGCGTCATACAAGCACAGAGCAAGGTCGCTCCATAGAAGAACTCTTGAAAAACATCCGGGGAGAGAGCGAACTGGTTGCAAAGCGCTGCTTCGTATTCGCTTAATGGATTTTTCTGAAAGTCTTTCTCAATCTCTGTACGCCATTGAGTTATGATGTATCTTTCAAGGTTTTTCAAAAGCTCGTCGCGTTGGCGCTCGCTGGTATCAATCAGTCTGCCCCAGTGTTCGGTCAAAAATTCTTTCAGACAACGGAGCGTGACGCTGACGGCAAGGGTAGAGCCGACAGCGCTACGAAAATATTTATCCCCACCATGTCCGTCACTTACAGCGACAATTGCATAGTGAGAACCGACTTCGTAGCCCGAAGCATCCTGGCAGGGTTTATTCTTTTCTATGTGACTAAACCCTTCCTTTGTAACCGAAAAACCGGAATACATACTTAATCCCAGCCATCAGTGGCATTCTGGTCAATGTCCGGGTTCTCTGTCAGATAGTCTTTAATGTCTTGAATCATGGCATCCTGCTTAGCTTGAACTGCCCCACCTTCAATCAGGGCTTGGCTTTTACTGCCGATTTTGGATGAAGTAATCGTGACAAACCGGATCATTTTTTTCAGGGCTTCAGGCGTATGTGTTCTGATTACCGCTTCGCAGTTGTCTGTAAACTCTTCCAGGACGGAGCAGTCCGCGTCATCCCCAATAGCCACCGCTACACGGATGGCATGCTTGAACCACCTGTTGCCTTTCAGTATTTCCAAGCCGTCTTTGTAATTATCCGTAGGCTGCCCATCCGACATAAGAAAAATAGCCGGAGCAACAGAAGCAGAGGGAGCCTTCAAAAAAGCATCTTTCGACATTTTTTTCGCGAGTTCTCTAAAGGCTGCGCCCATATCCGTAACGCCGTAGGCTTCAACTGGCGCCCATTGAAAATCGTCAACGGAGATTGGCGCCTGATACATCCACTGGCAACCAGAAGAAAACTGCAATGTGGCTATTTTTATTTCCGCATCGGAACCGCCAATACCACGAATTTCCGGAACAACCTCTCGAATAGCGGTGTTTACAGCACCGATTTTTGTGCCCGCCATGCTGCCCGACTGGTCGATGAGGAAAAATAACACCATTTCACGCTTAACGATTGCGTCAATATCATCAAAAATATTGCTCATTTTAATCCCCATCTACATGACTTTTGTAATTGTTCCCGACAACTGATTAAATTCTATTTTTGAACCGTCTTGAACGATGGCTACGCCACCGGGAGGAATCGCTTTATCCGAATCATCAACGGAATAGCGCCATGACACATCAGACAAGTTTTTTATGCCCCAAATGCCGCGATTATTTTTGTTTTGAACAACATTCCCTTGCTCAGTTGTATAGTCGTCACTGTCCCTTTCGGTGTGGCATTTATATAATTTGTTTCCCGGAAATAAAAATACTGGGGTATTTTTAACGGTGAGCGCCATTGGATAGCTGCACTGAGACTTACACCTGGGGCATTGGAACGTGTTGTTGTGCAAGTGCTTCTTAATAGAGGAGGCGAAGTTTTCGTATCCGCACTGGCATGTCAAAATTTCTCCTCGTAGGCGGATTAAAATGTTTTGCCACTCGTTATCAGTGAGCCTTGAGGCAGGTTTTTTCATTCCTTGACTGAATGATTTTATGAACGCATCCTGAATATACTGAGGATAATACGGCCAAAGCTTAATGGGGTTCGGATGCACACCTGGGACGGGGCTATTCGATTGGTCATCCGGGTCAAAAATGAACACGGGATTATCCCCGTACAGACGTTTTTCCGCCTCCTCAGTAATGCAAACGCTTGAGACATAAGCTTTTCCCATTAACGGATCGTGACGCATAAATAATTTAAACAGCACTACCGCCAAGGAATGCTGATCTGTCAATGTGTCCGGTCGGGCTTCACCGCGCATAACCTCAGGGGCCATATATCCAGGTTTGCCGCCCATTCCCAAATTTACTTTGTCTGGTGCGATGTTATCGTTGTCACAGATCAACACATCGCCAGTTTCCGTGTTTACGAAAAAATTGCCATCGTTCAAGTCTTGGTAGCTTTTCCCTTTTCGATGAAGCTCTCTAAAGCTGTTCACGATATTCAATGCACTTAAAATGGCAAAGTGCATGCTGCTAAACTTTTTCTTGTTATTGAGTATATCGGAGAAATCAACAAAAGCAGATGGTCGTATAGCCATCAGATAGCCGAAATTGCCTTGATATTCTTTCGTCAGTTGGGCGGGCCATAGATAATTATCTGATGGCGGGCCGTCATAAATATTTTGGCGGAGGTTATCGCGAAACTTGTCACGGTTCTTTAACTTATGGGCCATATACCATTTCAGGGCATATTGTTTGCCCTGAAAAAGAGCCTTATATACAGCTCCCTGCCCGCCACGGCCAATTTCTTCNAGGACTTCGACAGTTGCCCCGATTTCCAAAGGGATTTTCTCGCCTTTTTTCAAATCACTCATTTCCCGAAACCTCTCAGTGGCGTTATACTCCCCAGGCCGTAGTTTCAAAGGGGGCTTAAAATCTTTTTCAATAGGCCATCATTGTCATCATCCTTGTTGCTATCAGCGTGATCAATTTCGATGCTCGATCGGTATCGTCAATGACTCAAAAAAGATATCACTGTAAGCCAACTCACAACCATTAATAGAATTACTTCTGCAACTATGACTGAAGGTTTCTGAAAAAACAGGTAAGCGGAATTGATCGCAGTATCAAAATTGAGATCTTACCGTTCTTTCTATATCCTCCAATCATAACGTTCCAGGTCGAAGCGTAGACACCTTTTTTTGAGCATCGGCTAGACCCTGGGCAGCAGCTTTTTGATATAACTCCAAGGCAAGAGTACTATCCTTTGGGACGCCTTGTCCATTTTCGTACATTATGCCCAAGTGATATTGGGCTTGAGCATATCCTTGTTCGGCAGCCTTTCTAAACCATTGCGCAGCGATAGTATCGTCCTTGGGAACTCCACGACCATTTTCGTACATTATGCCCAAGTTGTGTTGCCCCAAATGATATCCTTGTTCGGCTGCTTTTTGAATTAACTCCAGAGCGATGGCTTCATTCTTGAGAACGCCACGACCGTCTGCATACATGCCTCCCAACTTATTTTGGGCCTTAGCATATCCTTGTTCGGCAGCCTTTCTAAACCATTGCGCAGCGATAGTATCGTCCTTGGCAACACCACAACCATTTGCGTACATTACGCCCAAGTTATGTTGGGCAAAAGCATCTTCTTGCTCGGCAGCTTTTCTATACCATTGCACAGCGATAGTATCATCCTGTGGAACGCCACAACCATTTTGATACATGTACCCCAAATTATTTTGGGCTTTAGCAAGCCCTTGTTCGGCAGCCTTTCTATACCATTGCGCAGCGAGAGTGTCGTCCTTGGAAACGTTACGACCAATTTGGTACATGTGTCCCAAACTAAATTGGGCCAGAGCATCTCCTTGTTCTGCTGATGTATTGAACCATTCAACATCAAGAGCCTCGTTTCTGCCCTCCTCTTGACCTTCGGCATACATAACGCCTCGTTCATATTGAGATCCGGCATCGCCTGAATGCGCTACTTTGAGGCATTCCACAAATTTTTTAATTTTTGAGGCCGGGACCGCTTTCTTGCTCTTCGGTATTCTCTTGTCCGTCACAGAAGGAGAAAACAAAAAATTCCAGCATTGGATGGCAGAAAAAACTGCTTCTTTTTGAAGGAAAAATGATTTTGCAATATGAATTGCACTGGACCGCATCTCTTCTTCTGAAAAAATGTGCCCATCTAACATCTTTTGGGGAATTCCTTCCGCATGAATTCTTAGAAGTAATTCGCGCTCTCCCTTGTATTGATTATTTAAGTAATCAGCTAACAAGGCACCTAAGCGGCGATTATCAGAGAAGGCGTCTTTCCCATGCTCGTCTTTGATTTTTGATAGCGCCGAAACGATGTCGTTATTCATTTTCCAAGGCTCTCGATAAAGAATTATTCCCGAATATTGCGCCCGAGACATTTAACTCAGTAGATGCGATTGACCATAAAGAGTCTGTCGTTTTGGCTAGTCTCAATTTTTTGTACTAAGTAAAGAGTTAGTGGCAGAGATTTACACCCTTGTCCACATAAGGCATCAGTACTGACAATTTCTTGACCTCCTCCCAATAACCCGTGCAAGTTAACAAGTGAGAAAATCGGTAAACCCGGCTATAGAGCAGTAAACTGAGGTTTTGCCCTGAAACGCAGCAAAGTTACTGAGGAGCAAATCGTTTTTGTTCTACGCCAGCAGGAGTGGGCATGTCAGTGGAAGAAGTCTGCCGCGAGATGGCGTTTGTCAACAGACCTTTTATTGGTGGAAAATGGCGAAACTGCAAACCCATTCGACCAGGGTTTGATGTCAGGCGTCCACAAGGCCCATGTCTGATGACTTCCAGCGGCTCCGCCTGTAAACCATTGCCCCGTTCTTTCACGCCGTCCTCTTCTCGGGCTGATGCTGCACTCGGATCGGGGCAGTCAATATTGTAAACGTGCCTATCAGGAGAAGCTCAAGAAATACCGGCTGATTTGTTCGATGAGCCGTAAGGGAGATTGTTACGACAATGCCCCGGTGAAACGCTTCTGGGGGCGGCTGGAGCAATACACATCGTCGCTTCATTCGCTGGCGCGACAGTGGCGTATAGGAGCGACTGCTCGAAGCTTTGATTGATGAAATTGACGGCTTTTCTGCTCAGCATCTGCTGGCCGACCGAGGCTATGATACCAATGATATTCTTTGCCAAGCGGCGAATTTGGGAATGGCCCCTGTCATCCCGCCAAAGAAGAACAGAAAAGAACAGCGAGAGTAGACAAGGAACTTTATGAGGCACGTCACCTGGTTGAAAACGCTTTCCTTCATTTAAAATGATGGTGAGGGATCGCAACCAGATATGCAAAAAATACCGCCTCGTTTCTGGCTGCGATCCACATCAGATGCCTTTTCCTTTGGGCTTCAATCTCTCAACTACACTACCTAATACATGCCCAGATCGCGCATGCTGTGGGCAACTCTGCGGAACGCCTTGATATTCGCGCCCATCACCATATTGTGTGGCTGGCCGAACTCGACGGCGGTTTCATAGGCGGAATCGAAGATATTCTTCATAATCTCCTTCAGTTCGGTATCGACCTGTTCAAAAGTCCAAGGCCGCATGCAGGCGTTCTGGGCCATTTCCAACTGCGACACGGCCACGCCGCCCGCGTTGGCCGCCTTACCGGGACCGTAAGCAATTTTGGCTTTCAGAAAAATATCTACAGCGCCCTGAGAGGAAGGCATGTTCGCACCCTCTGTGACGCAGATGCAGCCGTTTTTAAGAAGCTCTTGAGCATCCTCAGCGTTCAGTTCATTCTGCGTGGCGCTTGGGAACGCAGCTTTGCAGGGGATGGACCAAACCATGTTACGTCCTTTGGGATACTCCTCGACCGGAAGATAGATGGCGTCCGGACACAACTCCTTGTAACGGCTCAGCCGACCGCGTTCGACTTCCTTGACCTGCTTGAGCACTTCCAGGTTTATCCCCGCCGGGTGATGGATCATGCCGCCGGAATCGGACACAGTGACAGGCTTGGCGCCGACCTGATACAACTTCTCCACAGTATAGATGGCGACATTGCCCGCGCCGGAAACCGTGCATGTCGCGCCGTCCAGAGTCTCTTTGCGCGCGGCCAGAATATTCTGAGCGAAATAGACGGCTCCGTAGCCCGTGGCTTCCTTACGACCGAGCGAGCCGCCCCAGTTGTAGCCCTTCCCGGTCAGAATACCCTCATGACGCATGGTTATGCGCTTATATTGCCCGAACAGGAACCCGATTTCGCGGGCTCCCACGCCGATGTCGCCAGCGGGTACGTCAATGGTCGGTCCGATATAGTGCTGCAACTCAGACATGAAGGCTTGGCAGAAACGCATGACTTCGTTGTCGGATTTGCCTTTGGGATCAAAATCCGAGCCACCTTTCGCGCCACCGATAGCGAGGCCGGTAAGGGCGTTTTTGAAAATCTGCTCAAAGCCGAGGAATTTCAAAATGCCCAAGTTGACGGAAGGGTGAAAGCGGAGCCCCCCCTTATACGGACCGACAGCGTTGTTGAACTGGATCCGGTAGCCGCGGTTGATCTGGTGCTCGCCCCTATCGTCAATCCAGGCAACCCGGAAAATGATCAGCCGGTCGGGGTTGATCATACGCTCGAGCAACTTGTGGTCAGCGTAACGGGAATCCAAATCCAGCAAAGGCTTGAGCGAAGTGACTACTTCTGTGACGGCCTGATGAAATTCCCTCTGGTCTGGATCCTGCCTGTGCACCATTTCAATAAGGCCCTGCGCGTAGTCCATGATCTCCTCCTGCGTGTTCACGTAATATATTTTATTTTCCTATGAACACGAAAAAATAAAAAAAAATTTACTCAACAGCTCCAAAAAAAACACACCGGAATAACGTACACTCTCCATCTGTGCGTATCTTCTTCACCAAGGCTTTGTACAATCGATAAGACTCTTCTGTTGACGTTCTGTGTAGCACTCCCTTGTTTTTACTTATTCACCAAATTATGAAAAAAATTTTTACACTCAAGGACAAAAAAAAGATCCTCCTGTAACATCCCTTTTGATCGTTGCGAGCCTTTTGCAAAACTGATTTCCTATGCCTAGCAATTCCACAAGATGAACTGTGGCAAACGACTCTCATCCGGCAGAAAGCAAGCCAAGCAAAAGAAATCCCCCCCTGTAATAAGCTCGCGAAGCCTGTATAGCAAAATTTTTTACAAAAGTAGCATTTTTTTAAATATTTTTTTAATAAATTTAAAAACAAATCATTTCACAATATTATCGTCAAATCACTTCTGTTGTAACTTTTCCCCTTATACAAAAATCTGGGGCTGGTCAGGAGTCTCGGCAGGATATTGGAGAATACACTCTCAGAAATTAAGAATACCCAGATGTCGACACTTCGCCATCTGGGTATTCGCTTAATCAGCTTTCATAAAGGGTACAGCAACAAATCAACCGGATGGAGGGCCAGACAAATAAATCCCGGCACCACCTCTTGCGCTATTGTACCAGAGTGGCAGTTCCGTATTCTGGAGCGATTACTTTTTGTGAGCCTGCTTCTTTGTGTCTTGTCTGAGCCTCAATGTATCTTTTTTGCAGATCCGGGCGGTTTCTTTCAAACCACTCTTCCGTTAGCCGCGCATTTTTAAACCACTGGCACAGAGCAAAATCTTCTCTGAATGACTCCTCAGTGATTTTTGAAACGGGCACAAACTGAAAGGCGTGGAAATACTCTGGATCGGAACCCCGACTGTCGGGATGCTGAGAAACATACGTGTAGTATGCTTTTCCGGCTTCCACGTTTGCTTCAAGCATTTCGCTTCGCCCACGGACAGTACTAAGAAAGTACAGGTGTTTGCCGGGTGTTGTCCGGTGAAGGTACTTTGTTCCGGGAACAAGAATGGTGACTAAACTTAGGTTTCCGACTTCATCAGTCTCAACGATAGGAATATGCAGCCTGAGTTGGTTTGCCGGTACGAAAAAGACAATAACGCTTTCATCAAGATTGACCGTTTCGTTTATCCCGGCAGGGCCAAGATTTTGCATAGGGCTTTTTTTTGCACAGCCAATCATCCCCACAGAAAGAGCCATTATTAACACTAAAAGAATTGAGAAGTTACGCATGTCTGCCCCTTTACCCAGCTATACGTTTAGGGATACTCTACAAGGAATCCTACCCAAATAAGAGTATCCGCGAAATCGCCTTACCTTGACCTCACGGCTTGTTCTTTCCCAGATACAATAGAGGCACAATGCCGAGCGTCAAAGACCCCACGTAGCTATAAAGCATAAAGCTGAAAATTTTCCGCACAATACCGCCAGAATTTCTTTTGGCTTTTTCTTTAGCATAGATAAGGTTGAGTGCGCTCAAAGACCCCATGACCAGAAAAAACAGCGCAAACACAAGTAGTTCACTCCCTATTGTAACTCTGCCTATAACTTCGCTTCCCCCCATGAGGCCACTGCGGCCCACCTTTATGCCGTTCACATAATACTCTTTGTAATAAGCCGGAGCAGCCCTTGTCTCGCCTGGCTTTTCCACCACAGAAAGGCTTAAAAAAATCAGACTCAAGACAAAAAAAACCACGTAGCCTAACAGCATTACTTTGCGAGGCTTGCCGGAGACATACGTTCTATTAATAACAACACATAAACATACAAACGCTCCGATTAAAGCTGCTATGAAGGGTATGAGAAAAGTTTCCATATGTTACTCGGAAAATTCAAAGTTGACGAACGTATGCTCCGCATAATTCGCTTGTTCACTTGAAAAAATGCCACATTCCAATTTGTATATTTATTGCCAGATTTGCAATTGCATATACATATTGAATTGCTTCATACATTGAGATTTTTTGTCATGTAATCATATAACTCTTGCGATGTTGGTATTGTTTGAATTTCCATCGCTTCCTTTTCAGAAATCTCTATTTCCTTAATTTTATGCACAAGCTCTCCTGCATCATATCGAATGAATATCTTTTCATCTTTTGAAACAATTTCTATTCCATGTGATTCATAGATTATTTCCATTCAACACTCACCCCATTTTTGCACTCGCCAACAAAGTTCACTTATAGCTGCAAATCTGTTTCGGGGGCAGCAATAATTGGCAATCGTACCCACTCCATTTTGACAATTTCAAAATCATCGCCAGGGGGTCTCTCAAAAATGCCATATTCAACATGACCTATTCTATCAATTA
>JGI994J12354_10006149_pt1 | contig 10112 bp, 8 predicted proteins | sample IntmicLarv3ML3BL_FD_12354 | JGI IMG/M metagenome (IMG submission 12354)
CTTTGGCTCCCCGTTCCCGAGCATTCTGCCGGAAAATCCGATTACCTGTCCGCGCACATCGATTATGGGAAAAACGAGCCTGTCCCGAAACAGGTCGTACACGCCGCCCTTTTTACCGCGTCGCACAAGACCCGCAGCGGCAAGCTCATCCTCGGAAAAGCCTTTTTTCTTCATCTCAATCGTGAGCGTGTCCCAGCTCTCGGGCGCGAAGCCCAGCCCGAATGTGCGCGCGGATGAGTGGGATATGCCGCGCAGATTCAGGTAGTCCCGCGCCCGGCCTCCCGCATCTCCCGTGAGCAGCGCGTGGAAAAGTTTTGCCGCATCGCGGTTAAGCTCATAGAGCCGCTCGCGGTTGCGCGATGCGTTTAAGTCCTCGTCATTGGCCTCGGGAACTGTCATTCCCGCGCGGCGCGCGAGGTGGCGCACGGCGTCCTGAAACAGGAGATTCTCAATATTCATTATAAAATCAATTACACTACCGCCCTTTCCGCAGCCAAAACAGTGGTAAAACTGCTTTTCGGGCGACACGGAAAAGGACGGTGTTTTTTCATTGTGAAACGGGCAAAGCCCGAACATGCTGGCTCCGCTCCGTTTTGTGAGCGAGACATGCTCGGAAACAACGTCAACTATATCGTTCCTCTCCGCAAGCTCACGGAGGAAGGAATCAGGAAAATATGGCAAGCCCTCGCCCCTTTCAAAAATTATCGCAGCTGCGCGAAGTCAATCGGCGGTTATCTAATATTTCCAACCCAGCGGAATAAAAATTTCAGAGAACTTATATATCGCGTATTTGTCTGTCATACCCGAAATATAATCGCAAACGGCGCGTTCTAGCCCCTCCGATTCGCAGATTTCCCGATAATCCTCGGGCATCTGTTCGGGCTGGTTGACATAATATTCCCAAATGCCTCGCAAAATATCCAAAATCTTGGTTTCTTCGCTTTTTGCGACGGGATTATAATACACGGCGCCGAACATAAAGTCCCGAAAAACATCAACTGCCTGCGCCATATCCGACGACATTTTCAAATCCCCGCCGCCGCTGTTTTCAATTACGTCCGTTATGATGGCATTTATGCGGACGCTGTGCCGCACACCGATTTTCTCACGTACGATTTGCGGCAAATCCTCAACTGTCAGTATTCCCGCGCGCTCGGCGTCGTCAATGTCATGGTTTATGTATGCGATTCTGTCGGACATTCTCACGACACACGCCTCAAGTGTGATGTCGTTGTTCTCATGGTTGTTGTGGTTTAAAATTCCGAGCCGCGTCTCGTGGCAAAGGTTCAGACCGCGTCCGTCGCGCTCAAGCCTGTCCACAACGCGCAGACTTTGCTCGTTGTGTTCGAATCCCGCGTGACACAGCTCCCGCAGCGCTCTCTCGCCCGCGTGACCGAACGGCGTATGTCCGAGGTCGTGTCCGAGAGCGATGGACTCTGTGAGGTCTTCATTAAGACGTAGCGCCCTAGATATGGTTCGCGCGATTCGGGCGACCTCCAGCGTATGCGTCAGCCTCGTGCGGTAATGGTCGCCTTCTGGCTGAAGGAAAACCTGAGTCTTGTGTTTAAGCCGCCGAAACGACTTGGAATGTGTTATTTTGTCGATGTCGCGCTGGAAACATGTCCGTATTTCACAGGCTTCCTCGGGAGCCGGTCGTCCGCGTGAATTGACGGCGCGTGTGCCGTAATCGGAAATCAGTATGTTTTCCAGTTCTTCACGCATTTCTCTCGGTGTCGGCCTCAGTGTCGGCATAGTGCGGCTCCCTTCAAGCGCAATAAAATTCGCAACTTTCTCCAACTTACTAATATATACGATATATACGACGTGAAGTGGGTTTTATCCTTTATTAAAATGAAAATAAGTGAAGATAAATTTACACACGGCTTTTGCGGGAAAATCAAGCACGGGCGCGGGCGTGAGAGTGGATGGTTAACGGAAGAAAATACCTATATCGTGTATTTCATGAATATTTTGCTCCGCTTAAAAAATTGTTATTGAGAGATTGCGATGCCTCTGCGCTACGACAGCGCGAATATTATTTCCGGTATCCGGCTCTCTCTTGAGCGGTGAACCCGCTCTCTGTCTTTTTCGCTTCCTATAAGCGCATTTCCACATGCGGAATTATCCGAAACACAGTGCAATACAAAATAATCCTTGTTTATCAGCTCCATACATTTTATAAACGCAGATGTTTCACAGTCAATCGTTTCGCTGCCAAGAGCAAGAATATCGTCTAAATGGTAATATTCGCAAAAGATGCTGTCGGTGCAATAATGTGTTTTTTCACGAATGTCAATTTTAAGTGTCGATGCAGTTTCCTTTAGCCGATGCAGAGAGTCTTCCTTCTGATTTACAATATTTCTGTAGTTTCCTGTTGAAATGTTTTCATGAAGATACAGCGAAGCGCCGTCACCCGCGATTGAATGCTTAGGCGTAACAATATCCCCCAGCCGTATATTTTCAACTAATGCTCCAACATAGCCGGCAAAGATTACGTTGGAGCATTTGGCAGAACCAAGAAGTAAACAGCTATCTAACATCATTCCGGAGCTTCTTCCTGTCAGCATATATCCGAACTTCTTTTCGCCGACGATAACTTCGTAACCGTGATAATATGCTTTTTCTCTTTTTGGAATAATAACCGGGTTATAATTGCCGAATACGGCTTCGGGTCTCCAAGAAGGGGCAACAATGATAGCGTGATAATCTTCGGCGCTGTCCAATCCGTAGACATCTTTGAGCATGTCGTTTGTGGGGTTATGTCGGGCGAATTCCGTCTGCATTTTGTCATATAGGTTCATTTTTCAAATACCTCAAGATATAAATTCGTGGCATTGTATACAACACCTATTATCATCTGCTAGACTGTTATTGTCAATAGAAGGTGGGGCACTACTGTCAAGGAGGTTTTACTTTACCGAGTATTTAGATTATGCTTGCGTTGACACTTTAGGCAATCTCATAAGACCCAACTATGTTACATCCGCATTTCCAAAGCTGTTAGAAAAGCTGGGACTCCCCATGGTGCGTTTTCACGACCTTCGCCACTCCTGCCTGCGCCAGCTTTCTTGTGGCACAGGGCGTAAACATGAAAACAGTTCTGGATGGGACACGCAAATTTTCAAATCACCGCTGATACGTATGAATACGCTATAATAGGCATAAATCAGCAGAAACCCTTTAAATACAAGGGGTTCACGCCGGTTTATGCCTATTTTTTTGTTGTTTAAAATCGCAGCAAAAATTATTTCAAAGTAAAGGAGGCCCGGAAAAAGTAAAAGCTGATGCAATCGCAATCTACTCATCATGGATTGCGATTGCCGGTAAATCGCTTAAAATTAAGCGCTTTTGGAGGGCGGAAAAATGGATAAGTGCAGAATAATAACGATAGCAAATGAAAAAGGTGGATGCGGTAAGACAACAACCTGCCGCAACTTGGGCACTGCACTAACGAATGCCGGTGAACGTGTCCTTTTGGTAGATCTTAATCATCAGGCAAATTTATCTCTCAGCGTTGGTATAGATTCACCAGCAAGCCTCAGCAATACAATAGCAGATATTATGAATTCGGTTCTGGACGGAATTGATATCATTGATGGGTTCGTTATTAACTGTGCTGGTGTTGATATAATTCCCTCTAATAAGAACCTGGCGATTACGGAAGCAAACCTCAGCGTTGAGACAGGTGGCGAGAGAATACTGGCGGAGATACTGTCCCCTCTTAGGGCAATATACGATTACATCCTTATTGATACCGGCCCAACGATGGGAGCGCTAACAATTAACGCCTTGGCCGCCTGCGACAGTGTAATCATTCCGGTTAGTCCTGAATACTGGTCAGCCACAGGCTTTACCGACCTTACAGACACCATAAGCAAAATCAAGCGGCGAATAAACAAAAATATCCGCATAGAAGGCATACTTATGACAATGTGCGAAGCCCATACCATCCTCTACCGCGAGGTAAGAGAGATTCTGGAGGAATGCGTATCAGATAAAATAAAGATTTTTGATTCGATTATTCCGAGGACAACAAAGGTTGGCCGGGCTAATATGCGCTGCGTGCCTATTGTTGAATTTGAAGCTAACAATCCTGCTTCAGTAGCGTATACAAATCTGGCGAAGGAGGTAGTCAAATATGGCAGGAAAAGCAAAAACCGCACATGCCCCGCGTCGGCTTAGAACCCTTGATGACATGTACGGTTTGAGCGATGCCGTAGAAACAAGTTCAGAGACCCCCAGCGACGGGCAAAACACAGTGATAACGAATCTGGATATTGACCTCCCGACGCCGTTTCGCAACCATCCGTTTAGGCTTTATGAGGGAGAACGCCTTGATGATATGACAGAAAGCATAAGAAAAAATGGAATTCTCGTTCCTGTAATTGTTCGATGCGCTGGAAGCTGCTTTGAAATTCTTTCCGGCCATAACCGAATAAACGCCGCGAGGCTGGCAGGAAATACGACTGTACCCGCTATTATCAAAGAAAACCTTTCAGACGATGATGCCTGGGCATATGTGATTGAAACGAACCTTATCCAGCGTTCCTTCGCGGACATGCTCCCATCGGAGAAAGCGGCGGTACTTCACGTGCAGCACTCAAAAATGTTCTCGCAGGGCAAGCGAAACGATATAATAAGTGAGCTCGAAAGGCTCTCAAAACCGCATGACAGCAACGAAAATGAGACTTTGCCCCAAGTTGGGGCGAGGTTGAGAACAGACGAAAAAATCGGTGATGCTTATGGGTTATCAAAAAACAGTGTTGCTCGCTATCTTCGTGTTTATCAGCTTGAATGTGAGCTGAAAGCAAGGGTAGATTCCGGAGAGCTGTCCTTCATTCCTGCTGTTACAATTTCCTTTCTGAAGGCGTTTGAGCAAAAACTGCTGGACAAGTGCATTGAGCAAAACAAGTTTACTGTGGATATGAGAAAAGCGGAAATACTTCGGGATTATTCAACTCGCGGTAAATTAGATATTGATAATATATACCTTATCCTCAATGGCGAACTAGGACAACCGCCAAAGAAAAATAGTGTCCCTGTTATCAAGGTAAGCCAATCAGTCTACTCAAAATACTTCACCCCAAATCAGCCTGCGAAAGCGGTTCAGGAGTACGTCGAAAAGGCTCTTGAATACTACTCTGTGCACTTGAACAGCACAGTCGTGTAAGCAGGACTCTAGAATTACATGAAAATAATCAGGAATGAGCATTGCAATCGCTGCAATGCTCATTCCTATATGCTAATAGCCTTATTCTGCACTTTCAAAATAACTGTTTACAAAATCCAACAGCTCAGGGATTGAACTCTTGACAACATCCCAAACCATTTCCTCATCCATAATGTGATAGCCATGAGCCGCTATATCCCTCATACCAGAAATCTTTCTCCACGGGATTTTAGAGTGTTCCGCCTTGAATTCGTCGGAAAGTCTCTTTGTCAGTTCCCCTATATTAATAATGGACATAATAATTGCCTTACGAAAAAGCGGGTTTTCTGAAAATACTTCAAAACTACCTGCCTGCTCTGCAAAAGAGATAGCCTCCCTTGCATCTTCCTGAATGTGGAGAAGCACACTATGCACTCTGTTCATATATTATCCTCGCTTCGCGCTCGACAACCGACCTGAAATCTGGCTGCGCCTTTTTAAGAGAGCGAAAAGTCACCAAATCGACAGAGCATTGCAGCGCGTCCTCTAAATCGAGCTTAAATCCGAAAAAGTCAAGCCCCGGAGTCCCCGGCGCGAACTCCACGAGTACATCAATATCACTCTCCGACGATGCCTCTCCGCGCGCGTAGGAACCAAACAGGTACAGCGAAATAACACCGTATTGCTTGGCAATTGGTGCGGTTCTTTCGATAATCTCATTAATTGTGTAGCGCATCTGGCTCACCACCTTCACTCGTATTATAGCCATTATATCACGCAAAACCCCCATACTCAACTCCACAATTTTATTATACCCCAAATTAAACAACAAGGAGACACAATGAAAATCAAGAAAATGCTCACACTTGCCCTGTCCGCTTCTTTGCTCATGTCCATTTCTGCCTGCGGTAAAGATGCGGAAAAGGAAACGCCCGCACCTTCTTCTATTCCCACGGCCACGCCCACGGAGAACATAGCCGACCCACTCGGTTCCTCCGGAGCCGGGAATTATTCCGTTAAGAGTTTGAAACTTCCCGGAAAGCCCGCCGATGTTATCGTGGAAAAACACGGCGAGTATATCTATCTTTTCTGTGTATCACGCGATACAGACTATGCGGTTGACGGGCACTGGCTACTGCAATACGATTCTGATTCTGAGGAAATGACCGAACTGTGGCGCGATGATGGCGCGGATTCCTCAGTTGGAGATATCACAGTAGATGACGACGGGAATGTTTGGCTGGCAAAGGTATATGGAAAAGTAACCGTAGATACCATGAGCTTCAGCCCTTCTCTCACAATGATTGGAGCGGACGGCAATACCTGCACTTGGGAAATCGAAGGCGTAGAGACGAATTCAGTCAGCAATCTGCTGTATCAAGATGGTAGACTGTACATAAATTGCCGGGGTTTTGAAAACGATACGATTCTCGGCTTTTCTGTATTGGATGGATCTCCCGATATTGACAATCCGCTATTCTGTGTAACGACAGAAAGCGCGGGTACATCGCTGCTTTTATCCGGCGACGGATCTCTTTGCCTGCTCGGTAATGACGGAAATACAAACTACTTGAACTATCTGGAGGACGATACCGGCAAGGCGTATATGGAAACATTCTTTGAGACCTCCGTTGACGCGGCCTATTGCGGAGACGAAAACTACAGTCTGTATCTGAGCGACAGAAACAATCTTTATGGCTACAACACCAAAACAGATACGCGCGATAAGCTCTTAAATTGGGTCGCCTGCGCTATGCCGGACACGGCCTACGTTATTCCCTTGAAGGCTGGCGCCTTGTTCTGTGTCCGGATTGACCGTGACACCCTCCGCGCCGCCTGTGAAATACTCACGCCCACCGACGATAATCAGGAAATAGTCACCCTGACAATGGGAACAGCGGGATATAACTACACACTCAGGGATCAGGTCATCGCGCTTAATAAAGTGAGCCGGTACGTAAAGATAGACCTGCTGGATTATAGCGTCTACAACACCAATCTGTATCCAGAGGCCGGATATGCAATGCTGACATCAGAACTGGATGCTGGGCAATTCCCCGATATACTTGATTTATACGGCCTGCCTATAATGCAATACGCAGCAAAGGGATATCTGTATGACTTTTATACTCACATGGACAAAGACAAAGATTTCCCGCGCGAGATGTTCCACGAAAATATCCTGCGCGCCTTTGAGTGTGAGGGCAGGCTTTATGAACTGCCAATTTCCTTTAGCATCCGGACGGTAGCTGGGAAAACGGATGCTGTCGGGGCTGTGCCGGGATGGACGCTTGAACGTTATTCCGAAATCTCAGCGCAGACAGAAGCCTCCTCCCCCTTTGGAGAGAGCTATACAAGGTATGAATTCCTTGAGGCCATGCTCTCCTATCTTGGAGGGACATTGGTAGATTGGGATGCCGGGACATGCAATTTCGATTCGGAAATATTTATCAAGCTTCTCGAAGTCTGCGAAACTATGCCTAAAAGTCACGGAGGATGGAATAATTATGAAGCAGTGCGCGGCGGAAATCAGTACCTCCTACTCTGCGATATAAGCAATCTGTATTCTATACGGTATAACAGGGGTCTGTTCGGAGATAATGGTTATACGTTCATTGGTTTTCCCGGAGCGCCGGATTCAGGCTCCGCTGTATCCTCTGTATACAGCTTCGGCATATCCTCCGGCTCACAGCATAAGGAGGATTCGTGGGCTGTCCTCAAGCATTTTTTGAGTGATGATTCATTATTTTTCACTGAGGGTCTACCCATAACTAAGTCCGGCTTCGATGCCGCGCTCACTCGCAGTGTAAAAGAAGAAAACAAATTTATCTTAGCAAATCCTGAAAGTACAATTTGGATGGGCGAGTCAGTGAGCGTGCCATACCGCCCTGAGCAGGATGCTGAAGCAATTCGCGCACTTGTCGCAGCTCAGACTTTGGCAGCGCGGCAAGACGAGTACATCGCAGATATTGTTTTTGAAAATGCCGCAAACTTCTTAAGCGGCGATAAAACGGCTCAAGATACGGCGCGGGAGATTCAGAAAGCAGCGCAGGTATATATAGATGCGCTGTTTCAGTCATAATAGAATACTATTTCATAAAGTTGACGCCTTTGGCGTCGGCTATTTTTTATGCCATTTTTCAATTAGGGGGTAATCAAATGCGTGCAAATCGAAAGGTATTCAACAACAAAGAGCTATGCGATAGGCTTATCCATATGGGTCTGCTAACAGAAAAAGGCGCAGTAAATCATGATGCCATGGCGGCGTTTGCAAACATGTTTTTCGGCCTGTTTCTTTGGGATATAAAGCATTGCACTGGTAAAAAGAAAGAGCTTCTGAATTGGGCCTATGATGGCTTTAAAGAACTCAATCAGAGAAATGACTATGAACACATGTATCTGCTGCTGTCTATGCAGTATGACAACATGGGAAAGCCCCTGCACGACCCCGTGTGGTGGCTAATGTGCAGCGACACCGCTGTGCTGGGCTTTATGGAGCGCTTCATGTCTTGCTTTGAAGCGCATATGACAAATTGCGGGCAGCATGACCAAGACTTAGGAGAGGAGGAATCAAGCTGAAGAAAATAATCATCGCGGCGCTTTCAGCCGTAATAGCGGCGGGAGCGATAGCTATAATTATTCGTTCAAGAGAAATATGCCAAGCCGATTAGTCGGTGACACACATTCGCAATGAGGGGAGGTGCCTTGCCTGGCCGCGCAATAAACAAAAATATGTGAACGACAAATAAAACCCCAGCAAGTGGTTGACGCCTTCGGCGCCGGCCATTTTTATTACAAAAAATAATGGAGGAATTTTTAATGAAAAAAACGATATCCCTGCTATTGCTTTTCGCTATGATTATTACCATGTTTTCCGTTCCCGCTATGGCGGCAACAGAAAAACAGACTGTAACCGAGCACTTCGTTGACGATAACGGCGAATCAATAGCCGAATCGCAAAAATCTACCTCAGACGCGAAAGACGCGCCTGAAATCACCGGCTACACATACAGCAGCCAAAAGACCGAAACAACTCATGTCTATACCGAAGATCATATAACCTATATTATCGGTTATCCTGACGGCGGTGTTAAGGTCGAGCAACACATGACGCGCGCCGAGGCCGCGACGGTTCTGTATCGCTTATATAACGGCAGGTATCCGAGCTACACTCAGCGCATGTCAAACATCACTTTCAGCGATGTGTCAAGTTCCGCGTGGTATTACAAAGAAGTCGAAACCCTATATAACGCGGGCGTTATCGAGGCTTCCGCTAGCGGAAAATTCAGGCCGGACGATGCTATCACCCGCGCCGAGTTCGCAGTAATGTGCGCCCGGTATGACGGGCTGACCTATGTGGACAAAGCAAAGTTCGGGGATGTTCAGCGCGGGCATTGGGCGTATTCATACATCAATGCCGCCGCTGAAAAGGGCTGGATAAAAGGATACCCTGACGGCAAGTTTTATCCCGACAAGAATATAACGCGCGCCGAGGTTATGGCGCTTGTAAACCGCCTGTTCAACCGCCCTGTCTCACTTGACCGTCTTCCGAAAAATGTGAATCCATATAACGACATCGTGGAATCACACTGGGCGTACTGCGATGCAATGGAGGCCACGGTAAAGCACGACACCGCAGACTGGCACGAGCTGGAATACAACGACGGCGTTGTGAACATCGTTATTGAGCGGTTCGTGGACACATATGGAAAAGAGATTTCCAAATCAGTTACCACGGACGGCAAGGCGAATTATCATCCGGATAAGATTCAGGGTTACACCTACGCAGGATATGTGACCGAGATAACATATATCTATTCCGGCGGTAAATCAGCGCCCTCAATTGTGAAAACAGCGAGTGTGTCTGAGGCGAGTGTCGGAGACACGGTAACATACACAATTAAAATCACAAACGGCTCCAGAGCGAGCGCAGGATGGCAGAACGTGACTGTCACCGACAATC
>JGI994J12354_10006150_pt1 | contig 10112 bp, 10 predicted proteins | sample IntmicLarv3ML3BL_FD_12354 | JGI IMG/M metagenome (IMG submission 12354)
AGGATACGTCTTTATCCCCGGCACATCACGGCAAAATCCATACTCCACCCTCAACAGACCGCCACCAACGGCAAACGCAACAGACCTGTACAAATCAATGTTTGATTAGGAAGCTGCAATAGCAGACCCCTACCAGCGCAAAGCTCCGGCGATTTATTCCGAGCTATGCTTGACTAAAGGCAGGTCAAGCCGAACAAAAGCATTTAAGAGTACAAAGAGAGATTGGATGAGTACCCATTTTATAAAAAAAGCAGGTGTTCTCTCCAATGAAAAATGATTCAACAGCGAAAGAAAGTCAGACCTTAGAAAGCTCCGACAGCTATAAAGTCGGCAAAACGATAGTAAATATCAAGCGTGTGTTTCGTGATTCACCCAAGGCTGAAACGCTTGATAAAATCATCTTAAAATTCATGAAAAAAGATGCTGAGAAACCTTGATATATCAATGTTTTTCGTGACTTTGGCGGCAATATGTGGTATAATGAAGTATAGTAAACACTGCTTATTTGACTGCCGGAAAGGAGTATATTTTGAAGTCAAATAAGAAAGCAAATCCAAATGAAACAGCCGCCATTTATCTTCGTATCAGTCGAGAGGACAAGGGCAGTGAGGAAAGTTACATCATACAGAATCAGCGCAAATTGCTCAAATCCATTGCCGAGAAAAAAGGCTTTGAAAAGTGCATCGAGTTTTCAGACGATGGTATCAGCGGAACGAGCCGAGACCGTAAGAGTTTCAACAAAATGATTGCCGAGATTGAGAGCGGAAAGGCATCATTTTCAGCGGTCATTGTCAAAGACCTTTCCCGATTGGCAAGAGATTATATCCGTGCTGGCATCTACATTGAGGAAGTCTTTCCCGAACATGACATTCGTTTTATTTCAGTGGGCGAGAGCATCGACAGCAAAGACGGTACAAGTGATTATGCTCCGTACGTCAACTTTACGAACGAACAGTATGCCAAGGATATTTCCAAGAAACGCAAGCTCACAAATCTTGTGAAAGGCGAAGCTGGCGAACCGCTATCACTGCCGCCGTATGGTTACATGAAAGACCCCGACAACCCCAAGCGTTGGATTGTAGATGATGAGGCTGCCGCTATTGTTCGCCGCATTTTCCGTATGACACTTGACGGTCACGGTACAGAACAGATTGCAAAGGCTTTGACCGCCGACAAGATTTTGACACCAACGTTCTACTGGATAAGCAAGGGCATAAATCGTGGCGGTAGAAAGCCGGACAAAGACCCTTGCCACTGGGCAAGCTCGACAGTTTCAAAAATCCTCGGCTTACAGGAGTATTGTGGCGATGTGATTAACTTCAAAACATACTCCAAGTCATACAAGCTCAAAAAGCGGATTGCCAACAGTGAGGAAGACATGGCGATTTTCCATGATGCACATGAGCCGATTGTTGACCGTGTGATATGGGAAAACTTGCAGAAGAAACGAGAAAGCAAGACCCGAAAGCGCAAGAGCAATGACGGCGAGAAGAATATGTTTTCCGGTTTGCTCAAGTGTGCCGATTGCGGTCATAACCTATGGTTTCACTTTAATCAGAAGAACCACGATATTAAGTATTTCAATTGCTCCAATTACAAGGGCAACCGTGGAACTTGTGACACAACGCATTACATACGAGTTGATTTTCTCGAAGAAGTGTTATTGCAGGAAATACGCCGCCTGACACGCTTTGCAAGCCGCTATGAGGACGAGTTTGCAAAGTTAGTTATGGGACATTCGGTAAAGGCATCAGAGTTTGAGCGTGACAAGGCGAAGAAAGAGCTATACGCTCTAAATGCTCGTGACAGAGAACTCGACAGGCTGTTCAATCGTATGTACGAGGACAATGTTGCTGGAAAGATTGACGATGCTCGTTTTGCCAAAATGTCTTCGCAGTACACGGCAGAGCAAGTCGAGCTTTTGGACAAAATCAAGAGTTTACAGTCCGAGCTTGACAAAGAGAGCGACAAGGCTATGACAGCCGATGCGTTTATCTCTACCGTCCGCAAGTATACGAGGGCGAAAAAGCTCACCGAGGGTATGTTGAACGAGTTGATAGAGCGCATTGAAGTACATCAGTCCGCAAAGATTGACGGCGTACAGCATCAAGATTTAACGATTTATTACAATTGCGTTGGTGCAATTGAGATTCCTGAACTCGTAGCACTTCCCGAAGTTGAAGTGACTATGAAAACGAGAAAAGGAGTAGCCGTAAGCTACTCCCCATCTCAAAACGTTGTTAACTTTTGAGTGTCTAGCATTTGAGAAGATACGAACTTCTCAAATGCTGTAACAACACTCCAACTGACCGAAAGGCCAGCATCTAAGACGCTGGCCTTTCGGTATTTCTAGCATCCCAACGGTCCGGTCGTCCGTGCAATGGTATTCGTATCAAAGTGAAGCTCTTCCATCATCGCCCGAACTTCTTTTTGTCCGTCGAGCAGGAAATCGGCTGTGCCGGGGTCAAGAAATCGCAGCAGTGCGAATAGCTCCCCGGCGTGTGCCTTTTCCTCGTCGCGGATGTCTTGCAACACACGCTTAACAAGAGGGATGTCCGTCGCCATGGCGTGTGCATCATAAAGGAACATAGCCTCCAGTTCGGAGGAAAGGTCAATGCGTAACGCTTGGATAAGTTCTTCTTTTGAAATTTTACGGTTGCAATTGCCTTGGAACGGGTTTGCGAAATCGGGCATATAAAGAACCTCCTTGTGCAATCAAGCATAGTATGGAATACTATACTATGTGGAAAGAGGTTAAATATATGCGGATAATGTTGGATCCGGGGCATGGCGGGGCAGACCCCGGCGCGGTCAGCGCGTCCGGGCTGCGGGAATCGAATGTGAATTTGGATGTGACGTTGAAATTGGGGCGGTTGTTGCAAGCGCAGGGGCACGCGGTCAATTACACGCGGACAACGGATGTGGCGGTCAGCCTCAGTGCCCGGGCGCGTATGGCGAACGAGTGGGGTGCGGATATTTTCCTGTCAATCCATTGTAACGCGGCAAGTGCGGCCTCGGCACATGGGACAGAGACGATTTTCTTTCCGACGAGTACACGCGGCAGAAGGCTTGCGCAGGATGTACAGACGGCGCTTGTTGCGGCAAACGGATTACGCGACCGCGGCGTAAAACCCATGAACCTTGCGGTGCTGCGGCTTACACGGATGCCGGCCGCGTTGGTCGAGCTTGCGTTTCTTTCCAACGCGCACGAGGCCATGCTGTTGGGGCAGAGCAGCTTCCGCGAAACTTGCGCCCGTGGTATCGCAGAGGGTGTACGTGTGTACGCGCAACGATAATACGCCATGTTAAAGCCGCGCAGTCATGCGCGGCTTTAATGAGGTCAAAGGGATACATCCCCTTGCGGGGGTGTTGGGGCTGAGCCGCCGATGTCTTGTTTTTACTGCCCGTAATACGCATTCGCGCCGTGTTTACGCAGGAAGTGCTTATCCAGCAGTGTTTTCGGCACAGCTTTTGCTTGTCCAATTGTAAGCGCAGACAGCGTGAGCTGCGTGGTGTAAATCGCCATACGCGCGACTTCCTCCAAGATAGCGGCGTTGTGCGCGGCTTCATCCGCGTTTTTCCCCCATGTGAAGGGGCCGTGTTGAGACACGAGCACAGCGGGGACATGCATTGGGTTGAGCTTGTGCTTGTTGAAATATTCGATGATGACATTGCCTGTCTCCAGCTCGTATGCCCCTTCGATTTCTGTCTTTTTCAGCGCGCGCGTTACAGGCACCGCGCCATAAAATGTATCCGCGTGCGTTGTGCCTAGTGCAGGTATGGTTTGCTGCGCCTGCGCGAAGGCCGTCGCGTGCGTGGAATGCGTGTGTACAATACCGCCGATTTCAGGGTATTCACGATACAACGCCAGGTGCGTTGCCGTGTCAGACGACGGTTTCAATGCACCTTCAATAACCTTGCCCTGTAAATCCACGACAACCATGTCGTCTGCGGTCATGTTTTCATACGATACGCCGCTTGGTTTGATGACGACAAGCCCGCTTTCCCTGTCGATTCCGCTTGCGTTCCCCCAGGTGAAAAGCACGAGCCCGTACTTTGGCAAGGCCATGTTCGCGTCGAAAACTTCCTTCTTTAATGCCTCCAGCATATCGATTTCCTCCCATGTGATGATTTTCTATATGAATAAGTATCAACCTATATGCGCCGGTTTGTCAATAGGAATGGAATAAAAAGACATAAATTTGACTATATTGGAGGTGAGAGAAAATCGAATGAGGAGGCAATCAAATGAACATCGCCGAAAGAAAGAACAGGAAAAACAAAGCCGATGGGGAGGACGCGCTGTTGCTGACAACGCTGACACAACTCCGTAAAGAACTTGACCATGTACACAACAGCCTAAACGCCGTGACCGACCCGCTGCTGATTGACGGCCTTATTTTCGAAATGAACGCGATACACTTGAAATACCAGTTTTATATGCGGCTGTGTAAAGAACGAGGGTTGCATGCGCTGCCGATGGCTGCGGGCAAAACATCATGAAAATTATCGAAAAAGGGTTGAAAATAATAAATGTCTGTGTTACAATAATACTCGTTGCGCCTGCATAATGGCGAAGAAACGTGTTTTACCCGATTGGAACGCCAAAATGTGTTCCAAACCAGACGAGGAAGAGGTGTATTTGAAATGAAAGAAGCTATTCATCCGAATTATTTTCAGGCAAAGGTACGTTGCGCATGCGGGAACGAATTCGTGACCGGCTCGACAAAGGATGAAATCCGTATCGAGGTTTGCTCCAAGTGCCATCCGTTCTATACCGGCAGCCAGAGACTGTTGCTTGAGGCAGGCGGCCGCGTGGAGAAGTTTAACAAGAAGTACAAGAGAGGTTAAGCACCTTTGTTGCCAACGGAAGGCTGTACCGCGGGAATCTGTCGGTACGGCCTTCCGTTTCATTTGTGACAACGCCAAACGGGGGGCAGGGAAAGCAGTGAAGTTGAATCCGAAGTTTAGAAAATTCCTTTCATATTATAAACCATATCGCGTGCTGCTTGCGCAGGATTTAATTTGCGCGGGCATCGTGAGTGTGTCGGGTCTTGCGTACCCCATGCTCATCAGCAAAGTGACGGAAGAAGCCATCCAAACAATAGGGAAGGTTGATTTCAAGCTTCTTGGCGGCGTAGCGCTTGCGTTTGCGGCGATTGTGGTGATTGAATACTTGTGTAACTACTTCATCGCGTTTAAGGGGCATGTGATGGGCGCGAAAATGGAGTTCAATATGCGGAATGATTTGTTCCAGCATTTTCAGAAACTCTCGTTTTCTTATTTTGACAATGCGAAAACAGGGCAGCTCATGAGCCGCATCACAAACGATTTGTTTGATGTGACGGAGCTGTCGCACCACGGACCGGAGGACGTCATTATTTCCGTCGTCAAGCTCGTCGGCGCGTTTATTATCCTCGTGAACGTCAACTGGGTGTTGACGCTGTCCGTGTTCGCATTGCTGCCGTTTATGGTGTTGTTCTCTGTACGGTACAACAAGCTCATGAAAGCGGCCTTTTCGCGGAACCGGCAGCGTATCTCGGAAATCAACGCGCAGATTGAAGACAGCCTTTCCGGCGTGCGCGTGGTGAAATCGTTCGCGAACGAGGATGTGGAAATCGCAAAATTCCACGAGGGCAACAGCCGCTTTGTGGAGAGCAAATCCGACAGCTATCACTGTATGGCACGGTTCCACAGCGGGCTGGGCGCGTTTGTTTCCTTTATTAACATGGTCGTCGTTGTGGCGGGTGCGTTTTGCATCCAGCAGGGTATATTCGGTCTGCCGGAGCTGTTGATGTTTTTGTTGTATATCAATGCGCTGATAGAGCCTGTGCGAAAGCTCATCAACTTTACAGAGCAGTTCCAGAACGGCGCGACGGGCTTTGAGCGGTTCCTGGAAATCCTTGCGGTAGAACCGGACATACAGGACAAGCCGGATGCAATCGCCATGAAGGAAGTCAAGGGCGATGTGACATTTGAGGATGTGAGCTTCCATTACGAGGGTGTGTCCGGCGATGTGCTGAGCCATATCAATATCACGGCAAAAGCAGGGGATTACATAGCGCTGGTTGGCCCTTCGGGCGCGGGCAAGACGACATTGTGCAGCCTGATACCGCGGTTCTATGAACCGCAGGACGGTTCTGTCAAGATTGATGGCATGGACATCCGTGATGTGACGTTGAAATCCCTGCGGGACAGCGTCGGAATCGTACAGCAGGATGTGTACCTTTTTGCGGGGACGGTGAAGGATAACATCCGCTACGGCCGCCCGGACGCGACAGATGCGGATATTGTCGAAGCGGCAAAAAATGCGAACGCGCATGAGTTCATTATGGAGTTGCCGGATGGGTATGATACAAACGTGGGGCAGCGCGGCGTGAAGCTATCCGGCGGGCAGAAGCAAAGGATTTCCATCGCGCGGGTGTTTTTGAAGAACCCGGCGGTTTTAATACTTGACGAGGCGACATCAGCGCTGGACAATGACAGTGAGCGCGTCGTGCAGGAAAGCTTTGAGCGGTTGGCGAAAAACAGAACAACTTTCGTCATTGCACACCGGCTGACGACGATTCGTAACGCAAAGCGTATTTTGGTTCTGACAGAAGACGGTATAGAGGAAGATGGCTCGCATGACGAGCTGCTTCGACAGGGAGGGGTATACGCGGGGTTATACAACATGTATGCGTCGTAAAGCGCGATACACGGCAAGGCGTGAAGCAGCGGTTGACAAGTTTTGATTGGGGGAGCATTCACCATGAATAAAAAGTACGTATGTTATTGCGGAATGTACTGCGAAAACTGTGTAGTCAAAGCGCAAGTCGAGCCTGCATCAATAGTGCTTCATGACATAATCAATAGAGCTGGATTTGAGGAGGTCGCACACAACAATCCTGACGGCGCGAGGTTTTTGCGCTTTCTGAAATTGATTTCGGAAAAGGGTGCCTGTACCCTGTGCCATAATGGCAGCGGAAATCCCGTTTGCGCCGTACGCGTTTGCGCAAAGGAAAAAGAAATTGATATGTGTGCGTTCTGTGACGACTATCCATGTGATAAATTGAATGACTTTTTTAAGGTGTATCCTGTGCTAAAGGATGATAACGACCTTTTGCGTGAAAAAGGGATGGAAAAGTGGATTCAAATGCAGGAAGAACGCAAAGAAAACGGATATGTATATAAAAACTAGACAATAGGAAATATTCTTGTGTACGGATTTGCCAAATCACGGGATGCGACTGCGAAATCGTGGTTGACAAATGGCTGTTGTGCGTGTAGAATGGAGTGAATATCACGAAAAACAACATCATTATCGCGGGCGTGCCGCGCGCGGGTAAGAGCACTTTATCACGCCGCATCGCGCGGGAATTCGGCTACCAGCACGTCAGCATGGACGCTATCTGATTACCTCTGACGTCACGCCGGAGGAGCGGTTCGCGATACAGAAGCGGTTCGACACGCCGAAGGACTATTCGTTTTATTATTCGGATGAGGAAAAACGTGAGGGTTGCGGATACATGGTCGAGCAAAGCAGCCTCATGCGCGCGCAATGTGAGCAATACGGTCTGCCATTTATAGAGACGGCGCGAGATAGGGAACGTGTGTTTGCAAAGTTCTTGGAAGATTTCCGGGAGCATCATAGATAAAAGCTGTGAACAAGAGGAGTACGTAATGACACCGGACAGAGAGGATGCCACAGGCTGAGAGGCGTTTGCGGGATGTGTTGCGGAAGGTCGCTTGGGAGCTTTCACGCTGAACCGTGCTGTCAGATGCGGATAAGCGTGGACGGGTCGCCGCGTTAGAGGCGTTGAGCTGCGTACTTGTACGCGGAAATAAAGGTGGCACCACGGTTTTCGTCCTTTGCGGCGGGAACCGTTTTGTGTTTTTATAACAATCCGAGATTGATGAAGGGGGATGATTTTGTGGCGACGATAGGCTTGATGCTCCTGGTGGCGGGTGTGATGCTGTTCTTGTCCGCGACGGTCTCGTTCCGCATGGGCTTTGGGGGTAAAAAGAAGCGCGTTAAAAATGCGGAGGAATACGACGCAGAAATGGACGCGATAATACGTATGGTGCGGATGGTTCTGCACGGGCTGGCGGTGCTGATGGTGCTTGCCGGCAGCGTGCTGATGATATTAGGGAGGGCTTTTGAATGAGAAAAGAATTGGCAAAAACATACGATGCACAAATTGTGGAGGACAGGCTCTACGCGTTTTGGATGGAGCGTGGGTATTTCGGCGCCGTGCCGGACGAGACGAAGGAACCGTATACGATTGTGATTCCGCCGCCGAATGTGACGGGGCAGCTCCACATCGGCCATGCGTTTGACGGGACGATACAGGATTCGCTCATCCGTTGGAAGCGGATGCAGGGTTACAATGCGCTCTGGGTGCCGGGTACGGATCACGCGAGTATCTCGACCGAGGTGAAGGTCGTGGAAAAGATGCTGGCTGAAGGCATCACGAAGGAAGCAGCCGGGCGTGACGGCTTTTTGAAGCGCGCGTGGGAGTGGAAAGAGGAATACGGCGGGCGCATTGTAGAGCAATTCAAGCGCCTCGGTGTGTCGTGCGATTGGTCGCGCGAGCGGTTCACCATGGACGCAGGCTTGAACAACGCCGTGCTGGAAGCCTTTGTACAGCTTTACAATAAGAAACTCATTTACCGTGGGGAAAAGCTCATCAACTGGTGCCCGCATTGCCGGACGACTATCTCAGATGCGGAGGTGGAGCACGAGGACTTGGAAGGCGCTTTCTGGCATTTCCAATATATCGTGAAGCAAACGGGTGAGAAGCTGACCTTCGCGACAACGCGGCCGGAAACAATGTTGGGCGATACCGCCGTGGCCGTGAACCCAAATGACGAGCGCTACGCGCATCTGGTGGGCAAGACGGTGACAGTGCCGTTCGTGAACCGTGAGATACCCGTCGTGGCGGATGACTATGTTGAAATTGAATTCGGCACGGGCGTTGTGAAAATCACGCCCGCGCACGACCCGAATGACTTCGAGGTGGGTGCGCGTCACAACCTTCCCATCATCAACATGATGAACGACGATGGCAGTGTGAATGAAAACGGCGCACAGTTCAACGGCCTCGACCGTTTTGAGGCGCGGAAGCAGATTGTAAAGGCGATGGATGAGCTGGGCTTGTTTGTCAAGAAGGAAACCATCAAGCACGCCGTCGGTACGCATGAACGCTGCCATAAGGTAGTGGAACCGCGCATTAAACTGCAATGGTTTGTGGAGATGGAGCCGCTGGCGAAGTCTGCCATTGAGGCATACAAAGCCGGTGAGTTGAATATAATCCCCGACCGTTTCGGTAAGATTTACTTGAACTGGCTGGAGGGCATCCACGATTGGTGCATCTCGCGGCAGTTATGGTGGGGTCACCGGATTCCGGCGTATTACTGTGCTTGCGGCGAGACGATTGTGTCGAAAACCGCCCCAGCGTCTTGCTCGAAATGCGGCGGCACAAGTATCAAACAGGACGAGGACGTGCTGGACACATGGTTTTCTTCCGCGCTGTGGCCGTTTTCGACATTGGGTTGGCCGGAAAAAACAGCAGATTTAGACTATTTTTATCCGACAAACGTGCTTGTGACTTCGTATGATATATTGTTCTTCTGGGTGGTGCGCATGGTGTTTTCCGGGTTGGAATACACAGGCAAGCTGCCGTTTAAGGATGTATACTTCCACGGCCTCGTGCGTGACGCGCAGGGCAAAAAGATGAGCAAATCCGCTGGCAACGGCGTGGACCCGCTGGAGCTGATTGAGCAGTTCGGCGCGGACGCGCTGCGGCTGATGCTCATCACGGGCAACTCCGCCGGGAATGATATGCGCTTCCATATGGAGAAGCTGGAGGTCGCGCGGAATTTCACGAACAAGCTGTGGAACGCGACGCGCTTTGTGCTGATGAACCTGGGCGAAAGCGACCCTGTTGCGGCAATGTCCGACCTTTCCGCCGCGGACAAGTGGATTCTCTCCCGCGCGAACGCGCTGACAACCACCGTGACGGAGCAAATGGCGCGCTACGACATCGGCATGGCGGCGCAGGAGGTCTACGACTTCATTTGGGACGAGTATTGCGACTGGTATATCGAGATGGTGAAGCCCTGCCTCTACG
>JGI994J12354_10006151_pt1 | contig 10110 bp, 11 predicted proteins | sample IntmicLarv3ML3BL_FD_12354 | JGI IMG/M metagenome (IMG submission 12354)
GAGGGATTTATCTGATTTGCTNCCCCCGCCTCTTTTGTTAACATTAATTATGGCACACTTTTTCATCACCTCTTGCATTTCACTTTTTTCCGTATGCTTTTCCCAACTCCCAGCACACCTCGCTACTATCTTCCCCAACCTTGTTGCTGGAGCACTCACTGTTTCTATTTTAGATTCTCCACTTTTATCAATTTTCTGCCTTTTTACCGTCCCCTTATAAGCCCATTCCCCATAATAGCTATTATAACAGTTAGGAACTTGTTCCCATTCATGTTCCTTCTGAATATGGTTTTCTTCCTTTAAAATCAAAAACCTGGTAAACTTTCTAGGCTTTTCCATTTCTTCATCCCACATATTGCTGTACTCAGGATTTTTGTAATCTTTCTCATCTATGCAAGCCCTTCCAATATGGCCATCCCCACAGAATGAATACTTCATAGCACTTTCCATTTTATCCAAGAAGCTCTCTGGGACTGTATTAGGCTTTCGTTTATCCTTTACGCCTCCTTTTTTCCCTAAACCTTCTTTCCACTCTTCAACTTCCAAAGCATGTGCACGTTTCCACAATGAAAATAGACTCTTTAAGTCATTCACTCTCTCTTCATCAATAAGCATAGTTTCCGCATCATCAAATGATTTAACATCTTCGAATTTTTCCAGATTATTACTCATACTTCTTCACTCCCTTCTCCAACGCAACTTTTATCTCCTTGCGAAAACTCTTTGGCGAAAGCACTTCGATATGTTCCATATACTGAATACACCATTTGTACATGGCTTCTTTATTTGCTGTTACTACCACATCAACCTCATCATCAGTAGCATTGCCAAATGTAATGTCTATCCCAAAACCATCAATCAAATGATCCACTAAATATCGTTTAGCTCTGAATTTCACACGAATATTATCTCCACTAAACATATAAATATGCTCTGCCATATATTTGGGCAAATCCAACCCATTCTCCGTGCCTTTGTTTTGCTTAAGTGGCAGGCGCTTTTCATCCAGCAATTCAATATTATGAATGTGGTCCAGCCGATAGTTTATAATATTCTTATACTTGTCCATGCTACACATCAGATAATACTGACCACTCGCTATAACCATCTGATATGGATTCAAAATATATTCTTTTATCTTGCCTTTGTCTGCTTTGGCATACTTCTTTTTATCAATATCATACGAAATGAAATTGCATTTTACTTTCCTATTTTTTTCCATTGCCTCGCTTAAAATTTCAATCACATAAAACAATTGTTGATTTCCCGACGTATGCAACGAAAGGTTTTTAATATGCTTGATTTTGTTTTGAAAATATTTACTTGATAATTTTTCCAGCTTTTCAATTAATTCTTTGCTCTGTTTGTTAGAAATATGTTTTGAAAATTGAACGCTATCAATCAACAATCTCAATTCGCTTTCTTCAAAGTCATGGACGTAATACCAATCTGTATAGATAATCTCACTTTCACCGCTGCTTTTCTTTCGCACTTTTTCTGTACATGAGATATTATAACCAGAGTCAAACAGTTCCATAAGATTTCTTTTTACTGCTTTTCTTTCAACCGTCATATCAAATTCTGTCTCAAGTAATTCTTTAATCTCTTTCTGCGATAACACGTGCTCGGCATCCGTATATTTTTGTAAAATATTCAATATATTAATCGCTAACATCTTCTTTGGTTGTCTTGCATACATAGCGCCACCTCCTTGTACTGCTACAATTATACCATTTGCAAAATTTCGCTACAACCTCAGCTTTTGTTTGTTTCATATACGACTCCTTTTATATTTTTTCAACGCCTCCAATGTTTTTTGATACACAATCACATTCGGTGAACATCTTTCATCTGCAAAGATAACCTCGCCAGTTTCGTATAATAATTCCGCCACTGCCGCAGCGCAAGCTGCACTGCGAGACTGACCTTGTTCGCATTGACATATTAAAACATCTATCTTCTCCTGATGACTCAATACAAATTCTGCAATTTGCCTTGCTTGCCCATCATCAAATAATCTAAAATGTTGTTCGTATATTTGCATTTCCTTTGCCTCCCATTAATAAGATTATATTATTATCAATGCGACAATAATAGTACACATATTCCGCCCCCCTAATAGATTAAAGGGGTAATCACCATAGATTACTCCCCTCTCATTGAACCGTACGTACGGGTCTCATATATGACTCTGCAATTTATATTTCAACAATTCTTGTCTAGCTCCATAAATATATGCTCGCTTTCTATAAATTACAACTTTCCTACTTTCCCTTTGAATTAAAAATGTCTAAGAATTTTTCACTACCATACTCATCTCATTCTTGTTTCAAATGAAACTTCAACGTCATCTCCCAATGTGAGTTTTTCTTTTTTTCGTACCTTCGCTGGTAATGCAATAAAATCTGTGTTATCACCCATTGGCATTATTGATGTATCCCAGCTTGATGTGCCTGTCTTTGCAGCTATTGCGATATATCCAAACTGGTTTGTATAATTTTGCAACTTAAGTGGTATAACTAATTCTTTTGGCACTGGAACATAGTGCCATCCATTAACACATTCAAAACGTTCGATTTTTGCTGTAAATATATTTTTCATTGTTAGCACCTGTCCCTGATAAATTCTACTTCACGTTGCACTTCTCATTTATCTCTCTTGTTATTATAACTATCTTTAGTGGCAATTACAATCCCCCTAATTCCCCTTATATGTCTTCACATGCGCTCTTGATTTTTTCATCGCCCAATCATAGTGACTAGCTGTTGCCGAAACACAATATGCCCCAAGCGTCGATGTTCCCGTCCACTTTAACGCTCCTTTGGCAAATAATTCTTCACTCGCAAAGCCATCAATCATTTTCATTACCTCCTTATGGCTTTTTCCTAGCATCTTCTTTGATTTTTCAAGCGATATTTCCTGATGCTTTTTCCAAAATTCAACATTCATATCCATGTAAGTTTTCCAGTTATAAGGTTCCGGCAAAAATGGTTTTCCCTCACCCTTTTGATTTGACGTAACCCAGTTTAACAATAACTGGTGCCATTCGTATAAATGCACGAGAACATCCCGTAAATTCTTATCTCTTTTCCAGTGCGCCTCTTTCTGCTTAATCGCATCTCCGAAGTCAAATGTTGCATTTTGCTGCGCCTCTGTCATTCCCTCAATGATTTTCCATAGTTTGTCAAATTGCGCATTGGCTGCTATAACTAGATCATTCTTTGTTGTTGCTCTTGCCATAATTTTATTCCTCCGTTTTCTTAGTTAAATAGAAGAGTCTACTTACAGACTCTCCACGCCGAGCATCCTTCTCATGTACGAGTGTTTATCTCGTAGAGCATTTTTGTATAATAGCGCATTTTCCTATTCTCGCAAATACATTTCCACTATCTTTTTCGCGAGCTCATCTTTCACGCTTTGTGGCGCTATGATTGTGACATTCCCAGCAAAAGACAGCAGAAACCCATACAACCACCCATCTTCCGGCAAATCGACTGCAACCTCAAAAGTTCCAGCACTATTTTTCTTTATCTCCGTCATATCAAACTCATCATAAATTCGATATGCCATTTCGGCAGGAAACTGTAATTCCAAGTGCGTCAGTTTGGTTGGCATATCCGCATGATCAATTGGTGGTGGCGTGAACGCTTGTCCAATAAACGCTTTGTCCGTATTCTTGATTTCTTGCATGCGATTTATCTTAAATGTACGATAATCCTTTTGTTTCCGACAAAATGCTTGCACATACCATGCCTTAGATTTGAAAACAAGCTTTAGCGGGTACACTTTTCTTCTACTACTCTCTCCGCTCATGCCAATGTATACAAATGTAATTTCTTGCATTTTCGTAATTGCCTGTTTCAATATTTCAAATTTTTCTTTATCAGCTTTGCCCTTGCCCCAGCGTGAAAAATCGACTTCCAACCATTTTGTGTCCGTCTTCGCAAACAACGTCTCCAACTTGGCTATTATGCTACTTGTATCAATCTGCTCCGTGACCGCCAAACTTTGTAAAGATGTTAGTATTTGCACCTGTTCCTCTTCATTAATCGTTGCTTTATTAAGAACGAACTTATCCAAAATCGAAATTCCTCCCCCTTTCCCCTTTGAGGTATAAATCGGAATTCCTGCAATAGAAAGTGTTTCGACATCTCTCAAGATGGTCCGCTTGGACACTTCAAAATGAGTTGCCAATTCTTGTGCTGTCACGCTTTTTCTCTCCATTAAAATGTATACTATTTCAAATAATCTATGTATCTGCATTTGCCTCACCTCGGTTCTATTATAGCGCATTAAGGTGACAACAGTGTGTCACGTTATAAGTTTAAATTTTCTACTTTCACCTCTTATCATACACATTCCTCCGAAATGAGACATACGCCACCAAAACATACAGCAAATAAATCCCTACAAAAAGTCCCACAGCACTTCCTACCATCCTTACCAAATGACTGGCATTCATAACGATTCCATAATCAAACACCTTACTCAAAGCTATCAAAAAAGAAATCGAAATCACCAATGCTGGAATCACTGGCATCAAATAATAAATGCTTAATATTCTATTTAGAACTTTCTTTGCATCTTTTCTTGATTGCCCTAATTTATGAAGCAGTGTGAACATTTCCTTATAACGATTGGTCTCACGCAGTAATTGCACCGTGAGAATCGTTGTTGCTGTCATGATAAAAATAAGCGAAAGATAAAACAACGGGAAAATAATCAGTGCATATGCAGTTGAATTTTCTTCTTTAATCGCATTGATTGCATAAATCGTATCATAAATGCCCTCGATATAATATTCCGTATTACTATTCGTTTCTACATCTACTTTTCTATCACGAATGGAGACCAACTGATTATATACACTACTCTCGATTGGTTTTTCTGTCACAACAGCATACGCATAATTTGCCACTTCTTGATTTTCTGTCAATTCATCAGGCACAACAAATATGAAACCATCACCATTTCCACCCCACAAATATTGTGTAAAGTTTTCTGTATAGGTGGCACCTCGTTTCAATACTGTCCCCTTTAGTTCTAAATCTTTTTCATAGCTACGCAGAGTATCTTCCATAACATCTAATCCATGTATCAGATATTCGCCTGCTTGAACTTCTACATTTTCATACCCCAACATCTCTCTGAAATGTATATAATCACTCATTTTCATCAATGTATCTTGTTCATAATTATACCAGTACTTTGGATATTCCTTTTTCAAATACTGCTGTAAATCATTGCCATCTGCGTAATATATTTGATATGCATATTCCTGTTTCATAGGCACATCATTTTCATGAAGGAACTTCTGATACTCCTCTAAGCCATCTTCCCCACCCGTATTAGACACATAAAAATCGAACTTGGTTCGCAGTTCTTCATTCCTTTGAAATTGGTTACTAAACTGCAATCCTGCTCCCTCGGCAATCAATGTAATGGTAAATAACACCCCTACAGTTGCCATAACAATCCCCATTGTTTTCAGTTTTGACGATAATTGGCGAAATACCAAGACATTCGTTCCCTTGTATTTCTTCGCAGGTCTCTTGTCAAAAAATGCAGGAACTCCTGCCGAAAAGTTAATAAAGAAAACATATAATGCAATGAGAAGAATCACTGCTCCTGTAAAACTGCTGCCTATTTTCACTCTCATCAAAAGCGCCATTCCAATGATTGCATTAGAAAAGAGAGGACAAAGCCTTTTTGTTTTCGCCGACCATTCTCTGGTTTTACTTCTTCATTTTTTCGATTCGAATACAACAAATCATATATTTTTGTTTTTCCAATCGTGATTCCACTTCTCAAAAGTGCAAAAAGATACATGCATATCAGGTACAGCACTGTATATCCTAACGCTTTTTTCGAAAATGAAAATGCAAAAACAAATTCTGCATCATGCAGACTCAAAAGAATCGCCTTTAAGCCTTGAAATACAACATTTCCTAAGAATATTCCCAACAAAAATGCAAGTATGCCTAAGAATATATTTTCCAAGAAAAACATTCTGACAATCTGCTTTTTTTCGAGTCCCATCAAGAGATATGTCCCAAATTCATGACTTCTCTTTTCTAACATAAATTTCATAATATAATAAATCAGCCAACCCATGATACCGACTACAATAGCGCTACTAAATACAATAAATACTGGTAATTGTCTCATCGTTTCTGATAAGCGCTGTATCTCGTCGGAATCGCCAAGACTGTTAAATGCGAACATCAAGGTTACTGCAAGTATGACTGTCACCAAATAAACTGCATATTCTCTGACTTGTCTCTTTGCATTACGAAGCGATAATTTATATAACATCACTGACATCACCTCCTAATAATGCGAGGACATCTAGGACTTCATTATAAAGCTGTGAACGTGTTTTATTTCCTTTCAAAACTTCATTGAAAATTTTCCCATCTTTTAAAAATAATATCCGAGACGCATAGCTTGCACTGTATGCATCATGTGTAACCATTAAAATGGTTGCGTGCATTTCTTCATTGATTTGTTTGAAAATTTCCAATAAATCTTTCGTTGCTTTCGAATCTAATGCGCCTGTTGGTTCATCTGCCAAAATCAAATCTTGGNGATTTACAATCGCTCTCCCACATGCCGCGCGTTGTTTTTGCCCACCTGACACTTGNTATGGAAATTTNCCCAAAATATCCTCTATTCCCAGCAGTTGTGCCACTTCTTGTACTTTCTTTTGCACCTTATTTGGCTTTTCATGATTAATTGTTAAGGAAAGTCCTATATTTTCTTCCATCGTTAGCGTATCTAAAAGATTATAGTCTTGAAATACAAATCCTAGTTTTTCTCTCCTGAATTTTGCCAATTCTGTTTCTTTGATTTCCGTAATATCTCTCCCGTTTAATCGAATATTTCCAGCACTCACTGTGTCAATGGTTGCAATACAATTTAATAAGGTAGTCTTTCCACTTCCCGACGCCCCCATGATTGCAATAAACTCCCCTTTGTCAACTTGAAGATTGATTCTATCTAATGCCTTTGTTACATTATTTCTGCTACCGTAGTATTTTTCTACATTTTCTACTTTCAACATGATGTTGTCCTCCTTTGTTTTTCTAATCATAATGCAAAAACAAAGTATTTCGTATCGAATTATCTTTCGCACATCTTACATTTTTGTAAGATTTTTCTCTGGTATCAGCAGTGTGAATTTTGTGTATGCATTTATTGTAGATTCTACTGCCATTTTTATTTGCAAATGCTCTGCTAATCTCTTAGATATGTATAACCCCATGCCTGTGGAACTTGTGCGCACCCGTCCATTATTTCCTGTAAAGCCTTTGTCAAATATTCTGGCGCAATCATGTTTTGGTATTCCTATTCCATTATCTAAAATTTCTAATTCGACATATCCCTTATTGCTTTTTGAAGTTATTTGTATTTTCGCATCTTCTCTTTTGTATCGGACTGCATTGGATAAAAGTTGTCCTAGTATAAAGGTTAGCCCTTTTGTATCTGTATAAATTCTTTGGTTTATATTTGCCACTTCTATAGATATATTATTTTGTATCAATAATTGTTTATGCTTATAAATGCTTTGGTTCACAATATCGAGCAATTCTACCTTTTGTATCAGTAAATCTTGTTCTATATTTCCCATTCGCGCATAGTATAAAACGCGCTCCACTTGCTCCTCAAGCTCTTTTACTTGGTAGATTATTTTCTTGCTCACTTCTGATTTGTTGTTATTTTCAATTAACTGAATGGTTGTGATTGGAACCTTAACTTCATGTACCCAATTTTCGATATATTCCCGATATTCTTTTTGTTCTTCTTTTGCATTTGAAACTTCTTCTATCATAGACTTGCCTGCTCGTTTCATCAGCGTAAACATTTTGCCGTCAACCAGTCCTCTTGGTTTTGGTACGCATTCCATAAGTAAATATTTTTTGTCCAAATTTTCAAAAATATACGAAATTTCTTTGATATGCATTTTCTCTTTATAGTAGCTGATACTAAATGAGAGAATCGCCACGACTGCCCATGCAATGAGCAAAATGAGAATGACTCCACTGTTTGTTCCTGTAAATAGTAAAAATGCGGATACGCTACTTGCGCAAATAATATGAAATAAGATTTTCAACCCTTGCTCGGAAATGTACGCTCCTATTTTCATACTTTGTACCCCATTTTGTGTTTTGTAATAATGTAATCGCACAATCCTATTTCTTTTAATTTCGCCCGTAGTCTTGTGATATTTACGCTCAATGTATTATCATCAATAAATATCTGATTGTCCCATAGGTACTCTATGAAATCGGTTCGTGATATGATGATTTCTGGTTTTTCCATTAGGCAATATAAAATTTTTAATTCATTTTTTGTAATATCGCAACTCTTTCCTTGATACTCGGCTATACTTTTTCGAATATCTAACCGCAATCCTTTGTGCTCCAAATATTCCTCAGCACCATTTGCCTCTGTGCGCCTAAGCATTGCTTTTACTCTCGCAATCAGAACTGGTATATTATAGGGTTTTGTTATGAAATCGTCGGCACCAACGCTTAACCCTCTTAGCTCGTCTATCGAACTGTCTTTGCTTGTGACAAATATAATCGGTATCGTCATTTGTTTTCGCATTTCCATGCATAGGGTAAATCCGTCTTGATTTGGCAAACCTATGTCTAGTAATACGAGGTCTGGATTGAGGCGCAGTACTTGTTCTAGAACATTTTCAAATCTATCTATGGTTTCAACATGAAACCCCTCATTTTCTAATAGGAATTTCAGTTCTTCACGAAGATATTTTTCATCTTCAATAATTAAAATGGTTTTCACTGTGTTTCCTCCTGGTAGTTATTTGGTGGTGTTTTGGGTATTTTTGGTGTCTTGGGTGCTTTGAGTGTTTTGAGTATTTGGGGTATCATTTTACTTTTTTTAGTATAATATGTTTCAAAATCTCGCTCAAGGGAATCCCTTATATTCATATAACCTTAAGAATTAATCTAGCTTTTCTATCTTGATTTTAACTCTGTATTATTTTACTTTTCGCTTATTTTTGCGAATAGCAAGCGTAGATTGTGTTATAGCATAATCTTTTGACTTTGTTACGAATTGAGTGTGCTTTTTGATTTTGTATTCTTTGGCAATCAGTCAGCGGAGCTTCTTTTTGATAATGATGATAGTGACAATGATTAAAAAATCGCAAAAGCCCACACACAAATACCTTATTTAATTTCATTCTAAAAAAGGGCGCAAAAATACCCACAAAGGAAAAACCTCTGCGGGTATAAGGGTTGTTGTAAATATGTTTTACATATCCTTTTTGGTATTCTTTAGGTTTACTATATTTCACGTTTTTTCTTCAAACCCACAATCGTACCACTTGCCAACACCATCAACATGCCATAAAGCAAAAGATTACTTGTATCGCCAGTGTTGACGCCTTTGCCTTTTAGATTCGCCTGACTCGATGATGTTGGTCCTTTAGTCACTGTTCCTCCTTGCCCAGTCGGCTGTCCGCTTGTAGCTTTCTTCAAATTCGCTCTCGCCTCGCTTAAATTTTTTAATGCCTCGTCTACTTCCTCTTGCGTGGCATTTGGATTATTCAAGACTTCTTCTGCTTTCTTATAGGCATCTTCAAAGGCTTTCCAGCTATCTGTTGTATAATCTTCTTCCTTTAAGTCCTCTGCTCGTATCTTGTCTAGTTCATCTTCTAGCTCTGTTATCGTAGTTGGGGGTGTTGTGGGTGTCGTATCTTCTGCAAATACCACTGTTAATTGTTGTCCGTCAGTATTAATAGCTGGAGCTGTAAATGTAAGCTGGGTAAGTTTATCACTTGCACTCTTTTGTTCCATGCCTGCATACATTACGGACACGATATGCCAATTTTCATCAGCCTTGATATTGTATTCTTGCTCTACCAGTCGTTCAACTGCAATGAGTCCATTTTGGCGATACTGTGTCGCATTTGCGCTTAATGCACCTTGCCCTTGTAGCACCAACTGCACATCATGTGTGGCTGGGATAGTAGCCTGTAAGGTTACTGTGCTACTTCCAGCAGCACTAACCGACATAGGCAACAACAAAAAGGCGGCAAATAAACACGCACTAATGCTTGCCAATCTTTTTTTCAATCTC
>JGI994J12354_10006152_pt1 | contig 10107 bp, 9 predicted proteins | sample IntmicLarv3ML3BL_FD_12354 | JGI IMG/M metagenome (IMG submission 12354)
ATACTTACACATGAATAAAACAAATTTATACGCAGGAGGCAATCGTTTTGGAAAATAAAAAATATAGCGGAGTTCTTTGCCACCCGACTTCCTTTCCCAGTCCTTACGGAATCGGTGATTTAGGCAAAGGCGCAAAACAATTTATAGATTTTTTGGAATCGGCGGGTCAAAAATTATGGCAAATACTTCCTTTGACACCGACGAGTTTCGGCGATTCACCTTATCAAAGTTTTTCTTGCTTTGCGGGAAATTATTTGCTGATAAGCCCCGAGATTTTAAAAAAAGACGGTTGCCTCAGCAATGCCGATTCGGAATCGGATTTGGCAAATCATTTTGATGACCGAAAAATCGATTACGGCAGAGTTATCGAGTTTAAAAATATACTTTTCAAAAAAGCATTTAAAAATCATGATAAAAAAAATTCAAAATATTTAAAATTTTGTGCGGATAATGATTTTTGGCTCAGTGATTACGCTTTGTTTATGTCTTTGAAAAATTATTTTATAGATAAACGAAAAAATGAAATTAATTCTGAAGAATTTTTGGAATTTGAAAATAAATATAAAAACGCTTTGGGCGAAAACGCGGTAAAAGATTATTATTACGGCGCGGTTTGGGCGACTTGGGACAACGGGCTTAAAAATCGCGATAAAAAAGAGTTGGAAAAATACGCGGATATTTTAAAAGAAGATATTGATTATCATAAATTTTTGCAGTTTCATTTTTTTAAACAATGGAATGAAATTAAAACTTATGCAAACGATAAAAATATCCGAATTATCGGGGATATTCCGATATTCGTTGCTTATGACAGTTGCGATGTCTGGGTAAATAAAAATATTTTCGCATTGGATATTGACGGTTTTCCGAAAACGGTTGCGGGAGTTCCGCCGGATTATTTCAGCGCGACGGGGCAATTATGGGGAAATCCTTTATACGATTGGGCTAAAAATCATGAATCCGATTTTAAATGGTGGGTTAAACGTGTTGAATCAAGTTTGGCGATTATGGATATTTTGCGTATCGACCACTTTAGAGGTTTTGACACGTTTTGGGAAATTCAATTCGGCGCAAAAGACGCAGTCGGAGGAAAATGGGTAAACGCTCCCGGAAAAACTTTTTTTGATGCGCTTAAAAGTAAACTCGGCAAACTCCCGATAATCGCGGAGGATTTGGGCGAAACCAGTTTCGGAACAGAGGCTTTAAGAAAATATTTAGATTTTCCCGGCATGAAAATTTTACAATTCGCTTTCGACGGTGAGAGCAATTTATATTTACCGAATAATTATACCGATTCCAACACGGTTGTATACACGGGAACTCACGACAACGACACAACTTTGGCTTGGTATGAAAAATCTTCCGAGCAAACAAAAGATTTTTTGCGACGATATTTAAATGTTTCGGGCGACGACATTTGTTGGGATATGATACGCCTTTGCTTCAGCAGTATCGCGAGATACGCGCTCGTTCCGATTCAAGATNTAATGCGTTTGGATTCTTACGACAGAATGAATACGCCGGGAACACCCGCGGGCAATTGGCAATTCAGATATACGGAAGATATGTTAAAACCGAAATATGCCGAGGGTTTGAAGTATTTTTCAACTATGTTTAACAGAAATCCGAATACGCAAGGGGGAGATAATTAAATGCAGACATTATACAGACCGGTCGGCGTAAAAGAATTGGAATTGATGTTAGATGAAGAATGTCGTGAATTTCCCGCGCGTTTGGAGTTTCAGCCGATTTTCTATCCCGTTTTGAATGAAGAATACGCGATGGAAATTGCGAGCAAATGGAATACGAAAGACATTAATTCCGGTTTTGTCGGCTATGTAACGAAATTTAATGTTCCCAAAAATTATGTATCAAAATATGAACCGCACATCGTGGGAATGGCTGTACATGAGGAATTGTGGATTCCGTCGGAAGAATTAAAAGAGTTTAATTCAAAAATCGAACACCCGATACGAATCACACGCGCATTTTACGGGGAAAATTATCTCGGTGAATTGCCCGTAAATGAAAATTCGGATAAATATTATGTAAAGCTTTTTATTCGGTTACGCGACCTACTGGAATCTGAAAAATCCGATTTAGAAAACTTTTTCCGCGAAGTAAAATCGCGATGGAAAAATATAACGCTGAATTATATTTTGTGGCGCGATATTGATTTATCCGCGATAATAAGCGATTCCGATAAGGAAAAATTATTAAACTCAATAAAAGAAGTTTTAGTGAAAAACGAAAAATGGTTTTTTACATTTTAAAAATAAAGTTCGACTCGATTATGATAATCGGCATTAAACATAAAATCTCTGAATGATTTTTTATCACTCAGAGATTTTATGTTAACGCTTTTCATGATTTCAATTTTAAAACTCCGGCAGTATTATATCACTCTCCGCTTTCGTCCCCATTTCAAACCATTCATTTAAAACTTTTTCCATAAATGTTTTTGTGTCGTGTCGAGTTGCGTCGTCCATCGCCAATAATTCGACTTCTCCGTAATACTCATTACCCAGATACATTTTTCCCACGCCGATTTTTTCATCTTTCGTTACGGGCGCTAAAACTGTTTTCGGCGCTTCGATTTCGATTTTAAAACTTTTAAACTCTTCTTCCGTCAACGGCAATTCCAATCCTGACGACCCGAAATTAAAATAATATTCCATGTTTTCCGTGAGAGAGCGTTCAATATTAAAACTTCCCGCGATTTTTCCGTTTTCGAGCAAATCGTAATATTTATAATTTTCAAAACCGTAGTTCAAAATTTCTTTTGTATCAATCCATTTTTGCTCTTTTCCCTTTGCGCCCCAACCGCTTTGCAAAACGACTGCGATTAACTGCATGTCGTTTCTTTTTGCCGCGCCGACAAAACATTGTCCTGCCTTATTTGTGAATCCGGTTTTCACACCGTTTGCGCCGTTATATTCAGATAAAAGCCTATTTTTATTATACATTGCGTAACTTTTTTTACTGCTTTTGAAATTCACATTCTTTGTGTTTGTGATTCTGATGAATTGCTCATTTTGCAATGCGTATCTTGTGATTAACGCCAAATCGTAAGCCGTTGAATGGTGCTCGCCTTTATCCAAGCCGTTCGGTGTTTCAAAAATCGTATTGTCCGCGCCGAGTTCTTTCGCTTTTTTTGTCATCATGTCACAAAAATTTTCGACACTTCCGCCGACATGTTCGGCAATCGCAATCGCGGCATCGTTTGATGATTCCAACATCAGCGCATACATCAAACTTTCCAAAGCGATTTCTTCGCCCTCTTCCAAATTCATTTTAACTTTTGGCGCATGAATCGCGTTTTTTGAAACCGTCACGATGTCTTGCAGATTCGCGTTTTCAAGAGTTATTATCGCCGTCATAATTTTTGTCGTGCTTGCCATAGCCAAAGGCTCTGTCGAATTTTTTTCCCATAAAACTCTGCCTGTTTTGCCGTCCATCAAAACCGCACCTTTTGAAACCGGCTGCGGCATTGAAATTTCTTTCATCTCATCGGCAAACGTTTTTTTATTAAATAAAGTTAAAAATAATATTATTGCAAAAATATATTTTTTCAAAATAATCTTCCTCTTCGTCTTTTAGATTTCAAACAAAAAAGCCTTTTATAAAAAAGACTTTTAAAGTTAAGTTTATTTTATTATTAACGCATTTTGAAAAAATACTTATGAAAATATTTACAGCGCATCATCAATTTCTTTATAAGCCTGCTCTCTTAAAGCCTCAAAGTCTTCGGCTAAAATCGGCAGTTCTCCCAAATTTTTATATCCGAAATATTTTAAAAAGTCCTCCGTTGTTTTAAATAAAATCGGTCGCCCCGGGGAATTTAATCTTCCGGCTTCACAAACCAAATTAAATTCGACAAGTTTATTAACCGCGTGGTCGGAACTGACGCCTCTTATTTCTTCTATCTGCATTTTTGTAATCGGCTGTTTATATGCGATTATCGCGAGAGTTTCCACAAGAGTTTGGCTTAATACTTGTTTTTTATTCGTTTTGAAGTGTTTTTCTATGTAATCAAAATAAATCGGATTTGTACACATTTGATAAGAATCATCGACCTCTATAATAACGATTCCCCGATTTTCCGTTTCGTATTTATCGGATAAATTTTTTATAATTTTCTTCGTCGTGCCGTGGCTTTCATCAATAGTTTTTGCAATTTTGGAAACAGGCACAGCCTCGCCCGATGCGAAAAGCAAAGCCTCAATAACCATCTCTGTTTGTAAAATCGTCATCTATTTTTTTCACCTCTGTACTGAAGCATATTCTATGGATTTTATTAAAATTTCTTCAAGCGGATTCCTTTGAATAATCTTAATCATTTTGAGTTTTATCATCTCGAGCAAGGCGAGAAAAGTCGCGATAATTTCATCTCGCGACGTTGTTTCATAAAAAATTTCCGAAAAATATATTTCGTCTGCGTTTTTTAAAAATTCGGTTATGTAAACTATTTGAGTTTCTATCGTAAAACTATCCTTGGAAACGGTATCGAATGACGAACGTACTCTGTCGATTTTCATTTCTTTCCGATTCATGACATCTAAAAAAGTTTTTTTCAATAAATCCAAAGTTATGTCACCCAAAGTATCTTCCGCTTTAACCATTTTATCTTTTATTAAAAACTCAATCAAGCTTATTTCGGGTTCTTTAAACGCGACTTTATTAATAAAAATCTCGTGTCCTTTAAAAATATCCGCAACTTTTTTATATCTTTTATACTCGATAAGTTTTTGAACCAATTCTTCTCGCGGGTCGATTTCATCATCTTTAAACTTCGATTTCGGCAATAACATTTTCGATTTTATCTCTAATAATGTCGATGCCATAAAAATGAACTCGCTTATATTGCTCATATTTTTATTTTCGGGATTTTCAATGTATTTAATATATTGGTCGGTCAACTCCGAAATCGGAATGTTATACAAATCTATTTTATTTTTTTCTATTAAATAAAAAAGCAAATCGAAAGGTCCTTCAAAAATATCCAGTTTAATATTTATATTTTCCAAAGTTTACCAACCCTTGTTCACAAAAATAATTATAAAAAACAGTAAAAATTTGAGCGTTTCCATATAACTGAGCGCGGTCATTCTTGCTTTGGGCTTCAATAATTCGGGCAAAACATATCCCATGGCACACGGCACTATCGGTATCAGATTAAACCACGCCATATTTTTATTACAACGCACGAACATTTCTATAAAAATATTCGCATAAAAATTATTGACCGAAATTTCCGCAAGCAAATATGTCAGCGCAAAATGCACAACAATCGGCATTGCATACACAATAACCGTGTTTAGCTTTTTATTGCTGTAATTTCTGTTTGAAACGGGCACGGGATTGCCCCAACCGATTCCGAAAAGAAAGAAAATTAAAAAACCGAAAGGCTCAACGTGTGAGCGCGGATTTAGCGTTAAACGATTGTTTTTTTTCGGAGTGGTATCTCCAAACAAGGTGCTGACAACCGCTTTTATAAATTCATGAAGCGTAATAACCGCCATGATAGAAATCAGTTTTGATAACAGTATGAATAAAGTGCCAGAAAGTCCATTCCACATTAAATTTTCCTCCAGTTTCCTTAAAACTTTTGTATATCAATCTATAAAATAAATGCACGAAATCTTCTATAAGTAAATGCATGAAATCTTTCAGCAAAACCGTTCGAGTTTCCAAACAGGTTTATTATAATTTTGCTATGAAAAGAAGTATATCAAAAATCAAACTCATAGTAAAGCTTTTATCGGTTTCACAAAAAATCAATTTTTATTGCGGACGGCGTATAGAGTGAAAATTTTTCGGCAAGACTTAAAATAGAATTTGAGGACTTTTAAAAACCTTGGATTGAAATCAAGACGCGGACTTCAAATTTAAAACCATTTTAAAAATTCATGGAGATGTGATTTATGAAAAAATTTTTACAAATATTCGGAATAATAATCGGCTGTTGGATTTTAATTATCGTCGGGTTGAAAATCGGTTTTCAATATGTTTCTCATGATGAAAACAAAATTGTCGAAAATGACGAAAATAATAATATAAGAATCGTGAACGAATCGGAAGAAAATCTGTTTGAGATGACGAGCGAAAATATTAACAACTATGCAAAAACTATTGAAAATGCATCTCATTCTTACGATAAAAGTATAGAGAGTATTTCTGATGTGTCGGAAACAAATTCTTTGAAAATCAAAAATACCGCGCTTTTGATTTATGAATATCACGATATAAATTCCGATTCCGTCACAACACACACGGAAAAAGTTCCCTACTTTTTGGCTGAAAAAACGAAAGAGGAATTTAAATTATTATATGAAGATTATGAAATTTTATCTTTCGATGAAAACGAAATAGTTTTAAAAAAAGAAATCGACAAAAACGACACGGTCAAAAACTCCGATGAATATATCGTAGGAATCAAAGACGGGAAAATCGCAGTATTTTTTAAAAATTATAACAACGGGGATAACATAAAAGAAATCACGGGAACTTCTGTCAATATTTTACCGAAAGAGGAGCAACAGCAGTTATTGTACGGAATAGAAGTATCGGGCGAAGATGAATTAATAAAAATTTTAGAAGCATACGGAAGTTGAAAGTTACCAAACCTGTTTGAAAAATCGCGAATTATTTTGACTACTTTAAGATGGGAGATAACAATGAGAGATTTTATGCTGTATTTGAATGTGATTTTAACGATTAGTTTAATTGCTATGTATATTTTAAAAAACAATAAAGATAAGATACCCGAAAAAACAAAAATTGTTTCGCAAGTGGATTCCGACGAATTTGAAAAAATCGAGCAGGACGAAAAAACAATAACATCGAAAAATGTCGCCGGAAATGAAGAAGCGAAAGAAAGTGTTTCGGACATAATTGATTTTATGAAAAATCCCAAAAAGTATAAAAAATACGGCGCGAGAATGCCGAAAGGAATTTTATTATACGGACCGCCGGGAACGGGGAAAACATTAATGGCAAAAGCAATCGCAGGGGAAATCGACGCCGAATTTTTCGCCGTATCGGGTTCGGATTTCGTTCAAATGTATGTCGGGCTCGGTGCGAAACGTGTTCGCGAATTATTCAAAAAAGCCTATGAATGTGAAAGAGCCGTAATTTTTATAGATGAAATTGATGCGCTCGGAAAAAAACGAAACGGTGAACTCGGAAGCGGAAACGATGAGCGCGACCAAACTTTAAATGCACTTTTAACCGAAATGTCCGGATTTTTAAGTAAAGATAACGTTTTAGTCATAGCCGCCACAAACAGAATTGATATGCTTGACGAAGCTTTATTGCGTCCGGGAAGATTCGACAGACAGATTGAAATCGGATTGCCTTGTGTTAATGCGCGAAAAAGTATAATAAATTATTATTTCAACGAACGCCCCGTTTCTAAAGATGTAAACGTGGACGAACTCGCAAAACAAACTGTTTATTTCAGCGGTGCGATGCTTGAAAATTTAATAAACGAAGCGTCTATTTTAGCCGCAAAATATGAAAAAGAAAATATCGGACTTGAAGAATTTGATAAGGCGTATTATACGATTCTCGCAGGGAATGAAAAATCCGACAGAAGTTCGATTCGGCAACACGACAGAGAAATAACGGCTTATCACGAAGCGGGGCACGCTTTAATGACTAAAATTTTATCGCCCGAAAATTCCGTTTCAAAAGTTACGATTATACCGAGTACGCGAGGTTATGGCGGTTTTTCTTTGAGTATTCCGCCCGATAAAATGTATTTATCAAAAACGGAATTGGAAAATCAAATTATGATTTCTCTCGCGGGACGCGCCGCCGAAGAAATAATTTTCGGAAAAGATAATATAACAACGGGCGCAAGCAACGATATCAATCAAGCGTCAAAAATCGCAAAAGAGTATGTCGGCGTTTACGGCATGAGCGACAAAGTCGGTTTGTTAAACTCCGATATTTTTAATAACGAAAGTGATATCAAAAAAGAGTGTAAACTTTTAATCGATTTGTTATACGAAAGAAGTGTTTATATTCTGGAAGAAAATTTTTCTTGTCTGGAAAAAATCGCCCTGAATTTATTGGAATATGAAACATTAAAAGAAGATGAATTGGATAAAATTTTATCAGAAACGCTTAGGCGAGCACACAGCGTCAATGTCATTTGATTTGTGTGATATTTGAATATTGACCGTGAATACGGGCGAACACGGTTCGCCCCTTACGCATCGCTTACAATCGGTAAATCAGATATTCAATCGGGTAATCTTCAACGTGAGCACACATGAGCACACGGCGTCACCCCGAAAAAAACCACTTCTTTTTTTTCCACAATCTTTTAAGCTCATTCCCATATTTATACTTTACATAAACAAATAAAACGAACGGGATTAGAATATCTCTCATAACGTGAGCTATTTTTTCAAGACGGTGTTCTTCAAGATATTTTTTATTTCCCATCGCCCCGAGATTCATTTTGTTAATTTCCCTCTGAAGCGTTCCGTTTATAGGAATTTGTTTATTTTCATTTAAAGTAAATACGATTCCGAGAGCACCTTTTGACACGGGATAAAATTCAAATCCGCTATAATTCACATTATACGGAATATCAATAAGTCTTGATTCAATTACCCAACTCTTCTCACTATTTTTTTTAATATCGCTTATAAAACTCCCTTGCGTACTCAAAATATATTCTTCAAAAGAGTTATAAATATCATAAAACGAAATATTTATATTAAATTTATTCGATTTATATTCAATTCCTTGAATATTTTTAACATCGCCCAATAAATCCAAATCCATGGTAAATTGATTATCGATATTCCTCACCGCGCTTTTGTCAAAATCGCAAGTTATATTTGCCCTATATGTCGTCATTCTTTCATTCTTAATAACTATCACGAAATCTTCGTAATTTTCATAAATATCATAATCTATATTTTCAATCAATCTTCCGTCTTTATGAGTTACCTCCAATCCCATCGCGAAATCTTGAAGTTCCGTTCCGTTTTTCGGAATTAATAAAACGTTATTATTTTTCTCTCTTATATTTTTCTTAATAAAAGTTACATCATAATTAACTTTTGTATTTTCGGCACTTTCAACGGCTACACCAATAGAATTTATTTGTAAAACTTGAACGTTGGTCCACGGCTGTAAAGATTTCAATATTGTATACATTATTAATATTATTAAAACGATAAGTTCGATTTTATATTTTTGTCTGAATCCTTTAAAAGTTTTTGGAAATTCCTCACGACTGCGATGTGTATTTTGTGAAGAAGTTTTGCGTTTATAATTTCTTGAATATCCGCCGGTGTATGAATATTTTCTTGAATATCCGCCGTATGAATAACCGTATCCTCTTCTTCTGGAATTTTTAAATATGTCGCCGTTAAAATCCGGATTTTTAGGATTAACTCCGCCGGTGCGGTATTTTCTTTGTCCCGTCGAATAATATGTCATGTTTGTAAGTCTGTCATGCTTTGCGCGTTTTTCGGGGTCGCCTAAAATATGATACGCCTCCGCGATTTCTTTAAATTTTTCTTCCGCCTTGGGATTATTCGGATTAGAATCGGGGTGATATTTTTTCGCGAGTTGCCTATATGCTTTTTTTAGTTCCGCGTCTGTTACGGTTTTGGAAACTCCCAATACAGCATAATAATTTTTTTTGCCTGCCAATTTTTCACCCTCCTTATTTATGATGATTCAATCGGATTTATCTGATTTTATTCAATGTTTAATTAAGTTTAATTAATCTTCTTGTGTTTATGTCGGTAATGTAATTTAGTTGTTCAAATATTATTCGGTAATTCGGACTTGAAAGATAAATCATTTGAATTGTTCACCCGCCACCTTCGATTCAAGTCTTCGACTTAAATCTTAGAGGTGGGGGATTTCTGTCTTGAGTTAAAATTGCATCAGACCTGCTCGGACACTTAAACAGCGTTATAGATAATTATTTAAACTTTTATATTTCATATCACAAAATCAAATTTATATTTTTTAATTCAATCTCTTAAACGTATATTAAACGCTCCTGCCATAATCGTTTTTTCAATCTTTTATATATTCATTAAAATTCCTCTCGACGCAAGAAATCCAACCAAA
>JGI994J12354_10006153_pt1 | contig 10106 bp, 6 predicted proteins | sample IntmicLarv3ML3BL_FD_12354 | JGI IMG/M metagenome (IMG submission 12354)
GCCCCTTCCGCAAGGGATTATCATGGGGAGCAGCCGCAGGTTCGGAAAAACGACTGCCCTCGTTGACACCGGGGATGTTCACGTTTTGATGATTGGTGCGGCCGGAATCGGAAAAACCGCCTGCTACCTTTATCCGAACCTCGAATATTGCTGTGCCTGTGGAATGTCATTTTTATCAACGGACAGTAAGGGCGACGTTTATCGAAACTACGCGTCCATCGCCAAAGAAAAATATGGGTACAGCGTTTCTGTCATAGATTTGCGAAACCCCACACGCTCGGACGGCTTTAATATGCTAAACCTTGTCAACCGCTATACCGATATTTATAAAGCGGTAGGTGGTGTGGCGAACAAGGCAAAAGCTGAAAAATACGCGAAAATAGCAGCCAAAACAATCGTATTCGCTGACGGCGGGGATGCCGCCCAATACGGTCCGAATGCGTATTTTTATGACGCCGCCGAGGGGCTCCTCACCAGCGTTATTTTACTCATTTCCGAATTTACCGCCCCGATGGAACGGCATATCATATCCGCGTTCAAACTCGTGCAGGATTTACTGGCTCCGTCAGAAGTGCAAGGCAAGAACCGGTTTCAGCTTTTGGTCGAAAAGCTCCCGTCCGAACACAAGGCCCGGTGGTTTGCGGGAGCGGCACTCAACGCAAGCGAGAGTGGTATGGCAAGTGTGCTTTCAACCGTATTATCCAGACTCAATGCTTTTTTAGATTCGGAGCTTGAGCAGGTTCTGTGTTTTGACACCGCCATCGACGCCGAACGCTTCTGCCGCGAAAAATCCGCTGTGTTTCTCGTCCTTCCAGAAGAAGAACCGACCAAGCATTTTCTGGTCGGGCTCATCATGCAACAGCTTTACAGAGAGATTTTATCGGTTGCGGACGAAAAAGGCGGGAAGCTTGATAACCGGGTTATTTTTTATGCGGATGAACTCGGACTGATACCCTTTCAGTCACTTGAGTTAGTTTTTTCCGCATCGCGCTCAAGAGGGCTGACCATTGTCGGAATCATACAAAGCATGAGCCAGTTGCAAAAGAATTACGGCAAAGAGGGCGCCGACATTATTGTCGACAACGTGCAGGACACCATTTTCGGCGGCTTTGCGCCGGGGAGCGAAACGGCCGAGCATTTAAGCAAGGCACTCGGCTCCAGGACGGTTTTATCGGGGAGCGTGAATAAGGGTATAAAACAAGGAAGCGAAAGCTTGCAGATGATACAAAGACCGCTCCTATCCCCGGACGAACTCAAATCCCTGCCCAAACAGACCTTCGTGGTCATGAAAACCGGAACCTATCCCATGCGGACGAGGCTCCGGCTTTTCTTTGATTGGGGTATTACCTTCGGCGCGCCTTACCAACCCACCGAGCAGGCCGAACGCAAAGTCCATTATACCAGCCGGGAAAGCATAGAGGCGGCGATTTTGCGTGCATATCCCCGGCAGGCATCGGCTCCGACCACTGCGGCGACCACTCCGACACAGGGGCAAACACAGCAGCCAGACAATAAAAAATGGACAGACAAGAAAAAACAACAAACCAAAACCACATAGAAAGGAGCGGCACCGCCGATGACCTTTATTGATTTTTTCGCAGGTATAGGCGGCATCCGCACAGCAATGGAAGCGGCGGGGCATATCTGCCTCGGCTTTGTCGAGATAGACCGTTTCGCATCCGCCGCTTACCGCGCCATACACGACACGAAGGGGGAATTTTATGCCTCAGATATACGAGCAGTTGACCCTGTTTCCCTGCCAGCCGCCGACCTATACACATTCGGTTTCCCTTGTCAGGCTTTTTCAATTTCTGGCCGAAGGCTCGGCTTTGAAGATACACGGGGAACTCTTATCTATGAAGTACTCCGGCTCGCTTCTGTTCGAAAGCCCAAATATCTATTTGGCGAAAATGTCGCCGGGCTACTTTCGCACGACCGCGGACAAACCCTTCGAATTATCCTCGACGCTATGGGGGAACTGGGGTATTTCTGCGAATGGGAACGCATTAACAGCGCGGCTTATTTACCCCAAAGCCGACCCCGCATTTACATTGTCGGACATTATGGAGCTCCACCCGCCAGATCGGTGTTTCCTATCGTCCCGCAGGACGCAGAACCTCGACTTATTTGGACGGGAAACCTCAACATAAAGGGGCTGTTCGAATCCGCAAACAAAGTATATTCGCCGGACGGAATCAGCCCATGCCTTGACACCTCCTCCGACCGCCCGAATATTTTAATGCCGGACGGCAGGATCAGACATCTCACCGCAATAGAAAAATGGCGGTTGCAAGGCTTCAGCGATGAGGCCTTTTACAAGGCCGCCGCTGTGTGCAGCAACGCCCAGCTTCAGAAGCAAGCGGGAAATAGTGTGTCTGTTCCGGTTATTTATAAGATCGCCAAGAGGTTCAAAGAGCTTGAATAAGAAAAAGCGAAGGATTATTCGTCCTCCGCTTCGTTCATTTTTATTACTGTATATGACCACGACGAATCACCGATTGTATGGCTGTATGTTGATGATGTGCAGGCAAGTTCAATCAATTCGATAATAATTATTGATAATTTCGTTATTAAAGGTGTAGATTATATCGGCATTCGGAATTTCATATTCTTCTCTTTTCATGTCAAATCCATTTTCGATATATTCCTGTCTTTGCTTTTCAATGGCCTCCTCAAATTTTTCTTTCGGGACTTTAAAATCCCTTACCAATTTCATTATCGCCATTTCCGATTCATAGTCTTCTCCGAATAAATTTTCATTTATCCATTTATCAAGTTGCGTTGAATCAGCCAAGTCGCGGTAAGGAGAATTTAGGTTATAAAAAATCTCCCTGTATTTTCTGTCAACGGGCAACATACCTGTTGTAGCGCCTCCGCTTTCACGGTCTGTTATAATCGTACCCGAAATATAACTTGGTAAATCCGAATAGTCCACCGATTGGCTATCAGAACTATTACTTTTAGATTTTGTCTCCATGAATTCTGAATTTACACTGCTTAGTATTGATGAAGTGTCATCCGTGCGGTCGCAACTTGTGCAAAGTAGTGCCAATAGCATAACGAGGATTACGGATAATAATTTACGATTCATTATATTCTCTCCTTCTTATTTTGCCCAGTTGGCTTTGCTGCCAACGCCTGTGTAATACGCATCAGAATAATTATAGTTAAAACTCGAATTGAAAATATATTTCCCGTTTTGTAAAACAAATACAGGGTTCGGGTTGGTCGCGTTGTAGCGTTTATCTGTTCGGTGATATTCTTTTATTGGATTAATAGTAGAGTCACGATTTGAATTTCGGCGCACTTCAAAGTGTAGATGATATTGTCTGCCTGTTCCGTCTCTTGCTGAAACCGTTCCAGAATTGCCTGATTTTGCAATTTCTTGCCCTTTTTTCACAGTTGAACCATCTGCAGCAATTGGGGTTTCTAAATGCATATATACTGTGCGGTAACCGTTTGGCTGAGTGACCACAATATAGTTGCCTCCTCCAATACCAGTTTGTGTAAAATGTTTAACGATTCCTCCATCAGCAGCCACGACACTTGTATTCTTGGCACAAGGAATATCAATTCCTTTGTGGAAAGAATTTAAACCTTCGGCCGGAACATATCTATACCCCCAATATGAGTTGACCGAATGCAACGTTGGCACTGGCCATGTGAATCCGGTGCCACTTGTCACCGGTGTCGTTCCTGCCGGCGTACTTGCCTTAGCCTGCACCTTAAAGTTCGTCGTTCTTAGGGTTTTGCTTGCGCCGCTTGAATCTTTCGCCGTTACTGTGTACACATAATCCCCGGCCGTAAGCTTGCTGAAAAGCAATTTACTGTCCATATTAGCCGTGTTGTAGCTTTTGGCGTTGGGTGTTGCGGTTGCAGTGTATTTTACTGTGCCACCCGAAGTTTTGATAGTCGCTGTAACATTGGTTATGTTATAATTTGAATTCACTGTACCTTTCACGGAAACCCCACTGCTTCCCACTGTTAAGGTCGCTGGGATTGTCATAGAACTTGAGATGGACAGCGTGGACGCGGCAGCTGCCGCCGCCTTAGCTTGCACCTTAAAGTTTGTCGTTCTTAGTGTTTTACTCGCGCCGCTGGAATCTTTAGCTGTTACTGTATATACATAATCCCCAGCTGTCAATTTGCTAAACGACAGCTTGCTGTCCATGTTGGCAGTGTTGTACGACTTCGCGTTGGGCGTTGCTGAAGCTGTATATTTCACCGTGCCGCCCGAGGTTTTGATAGTCGCTGTAACATTGGTTATGTTATAATTTGAATTCACTGTACCTTTCACGGAAACCCCACTGCTTCCCACGGTTAAAGTCGCCGGGATTGTCATCGAGCTGGAAATAGACAGCGTGGACGCGGCAGCTGCCGCCTTAGCTTGCACCTTAAAGCTCGTGGTTCTGAGCGTTTTGCTTGCCCCGCTCGAATCCTTAGCCGTCACTGTGTACACATAATCTCCGGCTGTCAGCTTGCTGAACAGCAGTTTACTGTCCATATTGGCTGTGTTGTATGATTTTGCATTGGGCGTTGCCGAAGCTGTATATTTCACCGTGCCGCCCGAAGTTTTTATCGTCGCTGTTACATTGGTGAGGTTATAATTTGAATTCACCGTACCTTTTACGGAAATACCGCTGCTGCCCACGGTTAATGTGGCTGGAATTGTCATGGAACTCGAGATAGACAAGGTAGACGCTGCCGCCTTAGCCGCGACGTTAAACTTAACATCCACAAGCGTTTTTGTCGTCCCGTTGGCAGTAGCGCTCACTATATAGCGATAGTTGTTTCCTGCACCTAGCTTGCTGAAAAGCAGCTTACTGTCCATGTTGGCCATATTGTAGCTTTTGGCACCCGGATTGACTCCATAAGAATACACAGAGGCTCCGGCAGAATTCACAATCCTGCCTGTAACATTGGTTAGGTTGTAATTGGAACTGACTGTACCTTTCACCGAAACCGACGTGCCCTGCGTCAACGTACCTGGAACTGTCATCGAGCCGGACATCGTTATAGTAACATTGGTCTTAACAGAAAACGACACGTTTCTCAGCGTCTTTGTCATCCCGCTGGCATCTTTTGCTGTAACAACAAACGTATAATCCCCAACGCCAAGCTTGCTGAACAACAGCTTGCTATCCATAGCATTCATGTTATAGCTTTTGGCGTTTGGTGCAGCGGTTGCGGAGTATTTCACCGTCGAGCCGGATTTTATCTGCGCCGTTACATTAGTTATGTTATAATTTGAGCTTATTGTGCCTTTAACAGACACTGCACTATTTCCCACAGTTAACGGATTTGGAATGGTCATCGCGCCCGATATGGCAAGGGTGGACGCCGCTTGCACGGTAAACGACACATTGCGCAATGTTTTTGTTGTCCCACTGGCATCAGTTGCAGTAACAACAAAGGTGTAGCTCCCGGCGGCAAGCTGACTGAACTTTAATGCACTGTCCATTTTATTCATATTATACGATGTTGCGTTGGGCGTTGCAACAGAAGAATATTTCACCGTTGTTCCCGCCCTGATTTGAGCCGTTACATTAGTTATGTTATAGTTTGAACTGATGGTTCCCGCAACACTGACCGCACTATTTCCCGCCGACAGCGGATTGGGAATGGACATACCTCCCGACAGTGTTAGGGTGGATGCAGCCTTAACCGTCACCGAACATACCGCAGTCTTAGCGCCATCTGCAGTTTTTACCGTGATTATTGCTGTACCAGCCTTTATTCCTTTCACGGTACCACTGGAATCCACTGTGGCGACAGCGGTATTGTTGCTGCTCCATGTTACCGCCTTGTTCGTGGCGTTGGACGGATTGACAGTTGGCGTAAGCTTTACAGTAGACCCGGCAACATACACGGCAGCTGTTGACAGTAGTGAAACCGATTGCACAGGAATAACAACCGTCACTATGCAGGTGGCGGTTTTATTGCCGTCTTCCGTTGTAACGGTAATGGTGGTTTGTCCCGCACTTTTTGCCGTAATAACTCCGGAGGCACTGATTGTAGCAACCGCCGTGTTGCTGCTGCTCCACTTCACATTTTTGTTAGTAGCATTTGAAGGTAAAATGCTTGCAACCATATTGTACGTGCTGTTTATATTAATTTTCAAGGACGATGTTAAAGAAACTCCGCTAACGGGCACAACCACTGTTATAGTACAGGTAGCTATTAAGTTGCCGTTTGAGTTTTTTGCGGTGATGATGGCTTGCCCGGCCGATACGCCTTTTACTACACCTTTGCTATCCACAGTAGCAACTGAGGTGTTACCACTGCTCCATGTTAGGGTTTGTGCTGGTGTAGTCGGTGATATGTATGTAAATAAAGGCAAGGTGGTGTTAACGGCGATAACAGGAGAAACAGTTAATATCTGTGGATTGTTGACAGTAACGAGGCATGATGCCGATACGCCGTTGTTGGCTGTAGCGGTGATTATAACTGTTCCCGCTTTTATACCAGTGACATACCCGCTGCTGTCTACCTGTGCAATAGACGTATCAGAAGAAGACCACGCGATTGTCTGAACGGTAGCGTTTACCGGAGCAACCGATGCCGTCAATTTTGTTGAGGCGCCAATATTTACAGAAGACGTTGAGGGCGCAATTGCAACGTTTACAACCTCTACGTTCTGAACAACTATACTGCAAACGGCGGTATAATCACCCTCCTGTGATTTCGCAGTAACGGTGGCCGTTCCGGGTTTTACTCCTGTAATTTTTCCATCAGCGTCCACGGTTACCACTGATGTATCACTTGAAACCCATGATAAATATTTGTTGCTGGCAGTGGATGGGTTGAAAATTGGTGTAAGAATACTCGTAACTCCCACATTTGCTACTGTGATTGTCGGAGTTACATCAATCCCCAGCAAAGGCGTTATAATGATGACGGCACATGTATATGTATATCCTCCATCAACGGTTGTTGCCGTGATATTTGCTGTTCCGTTGGCAACGCCGGTAACAACCCCGCTTGAATTGACGGTCGCAACATCAGTGTTGCTGCTTTTCCATGTTATATTCTTGTTACTGGCGGCGGGCGGACTGACTGTGGCGGTTAAAGCCTGTGTTTTACCAGTAACAATTGTCGCCTCTACGGGCGACCCTGCTATGCTTGATACAGGCGTAGTCACCGTAACAGCACAACTTGAAGTATACCCGCCATCGGTAGTTTTTACTGTAATAGTAGCAGTACCATTAGCAACACCGGTAACAACCCCACTCGATGAATTGACAGTTGCAACATTAGTGTCACTGCTGGTCCATGTTACAGCCTTATTCGTGGCGTTAGACGGCGATACTGTAGCAGTTAAGGCTTGTGTTTTCCTACATTGACTGTACAAGATGTTGGGGTAACCGCTACCGATGATACATGCTGTAAAACAGTTATGTAGCAGATGTCTGTTACCACGGTACCATCTTCATAAATAATCTCAAAACGAACCTGCGTCGTTCCTGGACCCACACCAACAATGTACTGATCCAAATGGCTGCCCTCGAAATATCCTGGAGCGGCAATTGCATGGTTTGGGTCCCCTCGAGTTATGTTTGTATAATTTTCTAGCACATACCCTCCATCTGGCCGAACGATGGACAAATAATATGTTTCTCCAACATAGATAGTGATGCTGTGTGTATTATAGGCAGGAATGCTTGTAGCAGGAATTGCGGTCGCCGTTAATGGCGTTGCCGAAAAAAAGCAAAACACCATTATGCAGGCCAACAAAAGCGAAATCGGGCGGCACTTTGGTTTGATAAACGTTTTTTCCATGATAGTTCCCCTCTTTTTAAAAATTCCGAATGTCACGCAGGGTTTGTTTAATTGTAAAAAACCATGCCTTTATCACCTGTTTCTAAAATTTACAAGAAATCTTAATACTATATATTATTTTACCATTTATATTCCAATCTGTCAATTATACCCAAGCGGTCGAACTTGGTCCCAAGTGAGATATTATAATTTTGGCTATTTAAGTGGGAGATGCCTCATTTTCAAAAATGTTCCCTGCTCAAAAAAAATGTAGTTTTATTAAAGAGCAATTTCGCCCTTGTATATGCTATATGTGTTTTTTCAATATGTCATAAATTCATCTATCGGGAGCGTATCCTGTTAGGTGTTTTTTCTTTTTGGCTGTGCTATATAGCTAAATATCCATAGACCCCTTTCGTCCGTACTCCGGCACGAAGGGAGGTGAAAATATGGAAAAAGCCACCATTATGTACAATGGCCAAGAAATAAAAGTGGACAAGCAGGTTGCGGATTACCTTGAAGCCGAGCGCAAGCGTGAGCAGAACCAAAACCGGAGCGACCGCCGCCACCTTTCCGATAAAAACATCGGCCGCAATGACCTCGACAATTTTCTTGCGGACAAGCCCACTGACTTTGTAGAGGACCTTGCCAATGCCAGCGAAGCGAAAACACTGCGCCACGCTTTGAATTGTTTGACCGATACACAGCGGCAACGGGTACAGATGTATTTTTTTGATAACTTTACATACAAAAAAATCGCGGAGCTTGAGGGCATAAGCATAAAAAATACATTCAAGTCAATTCAAACCGCCGTGGAAAAATTGAAAAATATTCTTCTTGGCAAGGGGTAAAATCGGCCGTTTGAGTGTCCTCTTATTATGAGGAAACAAAAAACCTCATAAGCACCCCCAAAAATTGAATATACAGTATCTCAGGTACGTTCCCTGTATGGCTCCAAAAGGGCAAGCCGTCCGACAGGTACGCCAAGACCGCCTGTGGCAGAAATGTCATCAAAACAGATAACATCTAAGGCGCGAGCGATATATACCGAATGTCAAATGCAAACGTGGCTGTTTGCGGCCGGCAATAACCCATACAGTATCGATACTTCCGTACGCGGCCCGCGGAGTACCCGGGGGTGGTGAAATTCCAATGAGGCCAAGCCAATGGCCGCCTGAGATATTCCCCGCGCCGGGGGGCGAGTGGCAAATACGGTGCAAAGGATATTTATACTCAAAAACAGAAGCCATGCGGCGAGGTATGCGAAAACCACAATACCTCGCCGTATTTTTGTGTTTTTGAAACTTTTTTATGAAAGGGGCGATTTTGAAATGACTCAGACAACGAAAGGCCGAAGCAGCGGCAATTTAGCCATTCCGACCACCTACATGGTCGAGGGTCGGGAGTTTATCGTAGAGCCGGTTTACAACGAACAAGCCCAGGAAAGCATGGGCGAAATTTTGCTGAAAGTCATTATGGCGGGCAGCGGGGAAAATTAAAATTTTTCTTGGATTTTTGCTTGGCTCGTGCGGTCAAATATAGTATAATTAAAATCGTAAATACTGCTTATTTGACTGCCGGAAGGAGGATAAATTGAAACAGTCAGATAAACAGAACACTATGAGTAAACACGACCAAGAGGCCGTCTTTGCCAGCTTTGACCGTAAAGCCGCTGCCTGTCAGCGCGACAAGACCATTGCCCTTTACTTGAGGATAAGCCGCGATGACAAGAACACAGACGAAAGCAACAGTATCACCAATCAGAAAAAGCTATTGACCGGTATTGCCAAAAAAATGGGGTTCATTAACATTATAACCTTCATTGATGACGGCATAACCGGCACGAAACGCGACCGCAAGGAATTTATGCGGATGATTGGCGAACTGGAAAAAGGCTATATCGGCGCAATCATGGTAAAGGATTTATCCCGGTTAGGACGCGACCACATTCGCATGGATTTGTATATTGAGGAATTTTTTCCCGAAAACGATATCCGGCTGATCGCGGTTGCCGAGGGATTAGACAGCGCAGAGGGTGAGGACGAATTTACCCCGTTCCGAAATTTGATGAACGAATGGTACGCGCGCGACATTTCCAAGAAACGCAAACTGACCAACATTGTCAAAGGGAACGCGGGCGAACCATTATCACCGCCGCCCTACGGCTACATGAAAGACCCAGAAAATGATAAACGGTGGGTAATAGACCCGGAACCCGCCGCTGTGATACAAAGGATTTTCAACATGACCTTGAGCGGTTACGGCACCGAGCAGATCGCCGCCGCTTTGGATGCCGACAGAATACTGACGCCTATGTATTACTGGCAAAGCAAAGGGATGCGCCGGGG
>JGI994J12354_10006154_pt1 | contig 10105 bp, 9 predicted proteins | sample IntmicLarv3ML3BL_FD_12354 | JGI IMG/M metagenome (IMG submission 12354)
GACCTGTCCTGAAACTACCTCACACAATTTTTCAGTCCCTTTTCCCCTCTCATGATTTTTCGCAAACACCGCGAAAAACCATTGCCGGTCAAGACGGGACAAAAATTGGTTCGGTAAAAATTCGGGTTTCAGGACAGGTCTATTGGAAAGCCATGTGAGTGCTAATTAGTTATTGACTTTTAAGTCGCCGTCACCTATACTGATTTTACAGTTTTTGTAATCGGTAGGGCTACATCTAAAAACCCTGTTTAGCATGATTTTGATTTTGAAAAAGCCCCTAACCCCGGTCTTTTTCAAAATCAAAATCGGTTAAACAACGTGTTTTTAAGGCGTGCCCATAAGGAGTGACGGCGATGTTTTTTTATTCCGGGCTTGAACAAATGATGAATCATTTCAGCAAAACAGGCGGGTTTTTGTCCGTAAGAAGAGGCGAAAAGGTCAACACGATGACGATTAGCTGGGGTTTTATCGGGTTTATTTGGAACAAACCTCATTTCATCACGGTTGTCAGACCGCAAAGGTATACGACAGAACTTATTAAAAATTCCGACAGTTTTACAATCAGTGTGCCGTTCGGAACAATGCAGGAAGAGCTGCGAATTTGTGGTTCGAAAAGCGGGCGCGATGTTGACAAGGGTGAAATCGTCAAGTTTCTTCCGTCAAAACAAGTGAGCAGTCCGATTGTTGACGGCTGCGACGCTTATTATGAATGTTCGATTAAATATGTTGATAAGATGAGCGAGGATGCTTTACCTGAGGCAGTTAAAGCCATGTTTTACAAGAATGATTACCATGATGTTTATATCGGAGAGATTCTCGACTGCTATGCTGCGGAGGAATAAATGCACAGTTTACAATACTTGCTTTATCTCTTATGCTCAGAAGTTGCACCTTGGTCACAGAACGCCTATTACTCAAATAAAGAACAATTATATGAAAAATCTTGATAGATTAAAACTGGTGTTTTCATCTGATTAGTTGTCTAATAATTTGACAAAATCCACATAAACGTATATAATAGCCAACATGTTAAATTTAATGATTTAACCGAAAAACGTGAAGCATTTAATTACTTACGGACCTCTGATAATGTAGAGTTTGTTCATGAGGACAATCAAGAGCAAGGAGCTTGGACTCCTGAGGAAAGAATCCATTTTAAGCGTAGAGATAATATACCTGCGTGCCTTGAAAGACAAATGACCGCTGGGCGTGGTAATATATATGGGCGAATAAATTGCAAAGAATTATGTGATGAACTTCGCGAAATTATAAATAATCAATAGGCGGAAAGATGAAACCTACTGTATCAAAAACACAAACTTATACATATATATCCCTTTTTAGTAGTGCTGGAGTTGGATGTTATGGCTTTAAGCAAGAAGGGTTTGAGTGCGTTGCGACGAACGAACTGTTGGAGCGTCGGCTTGCTGTACAAAAATACAATAGCAAGTGTAAATATGACAGCGGATATATACTTGGAGATATAACCGCTGACGAGGTTAAGCAGAATCTGTTCGGTGAGATTGAGCTTTGGCGGAAGAACGAGAGATTGCAAGAGATTGATGTCGTTATCGCCACACCGCCATGTCAAGGTATGTCAGTCGCTAATCACAAAAAGGCGGAGAACGAAATTGTTCGCAACTCGCTAATAGTCGAGTCTATTAAAATTATAGCGGATATTCGGCCAAAGATTTTTATTTTTGAAAATGTGCCTATCTTTGTGAAAACTCTTTGTACTGACACCGATGGAAATGAACGTCCGATTGGAGAAGCGATAGAACGCAATCTTGGAAATAGTTATTCGATCTATTCGCAGGTGTTGAACTTTAAGGATTATGGTGCATGTTCAAGTCGTTCACGGACTCTTGTTATTGCAGTACGTAAAGACTTTGCTGACTGCTTTTCGCCGATTGAGCTATTCCCAACTGTTGAGCGCGAGCGAACGCTTCGTGAAGTTATTGGTTTAATGAAATCACTAACGATATTCGGTGAAATTGATGACGAAGATATTTACCACAACTTCCGTATGTATCCCGAAAAAATGCGAGGTTGGATTTCAAATCTTGCAGAGGGTCAATCTTCTTTTGACAACAAGGATATTAACCGCATTCCTCACCGCATCATTAATGGTGAGTTTGTTGTCAATCAACGCAAGAATGGTGACAAGTATCGCCGTCAATTTTGGGATAAAGTCGGTCCATGTGTACACACTCGAAACGACCAAATGGCAAGCCAAAACACAGTACACCCTACTGACGATCGCGTGTTCAGTATACGGGAACTTATGTGTATGATGACTGTGCCAAAAGACTTCCGTTGGACGGATATGGACACAGATGAGATTAATGCGTTTTCCGATATAGAGAAAAGAGCATTTCTTAAAAAACATGAGATGAACATACGACAGTCGCTCGGTGAAGCTGTGCCTACCGGGATATTCCGCAGCATTGCAACAAAAATTCGTAGCGAACTCAGTAAACCTCAACTTAAAGACAACGATATTAAAACTATTATCAAGGACTGCGGATTGAACAGTGCGCAAACTTTGATTGCGTTTGTTCGAGACAATCCCTTAAAGTTGGGTGTTGCTGCGCTATCGAGAATAGTGGAACTTGCTAACGCAAAACGCGCGGAGCAAGAAGCATACTTTACCAACAAAACACTAATAACGGAGATGATAAAATCGTTGCCGGATTTTACGGGTGACTGTATAAGAATTCTTGAACCCTCCGTTGGTGTGGGTAACTTTATTCCATTTATTATCAAGTTGTTCGAAAATAAGTGTGAGGTGCGGATTACCGTCTGTGATATTGATGAAACTGCAATAGCTATATTGAAACAACTTATGAAGTATATTTATGTACCTAAAAATATCAGTATAGATTATATTTGCGATGATTTCTTATTACACCCCATTTGTGAGCGTTATGATTTGGTCATTGGAAACCCGCCGTTCTCAAAATCAATTAAAGGCAAGTTGCTTGATACCTATCGCTCAAAAGCTTACAATAACAATGCAAGCAATATTTCTGCGTTTTTCTTGGAAAAAGCCATCCTGGTTGGAGATTATGTGGCTATGGTTATGCCGAAATTTCTCTTAAACACTCCTGAATTCAAGGATACGCGAGAGCTGTTATCGAGCAATGCGATTGACAGTATTATTGATTTCGGTGAACGAGGTTTTGGAGGCGTACTAATCGAAACAATCGCCGTTTGCGTGAACCCAAAAGCAAAACCCGGTCAAACCACCATAGTGTCAGTAACAGACAATGAACGAAATATTAAGCCGCAGAAATATATTTGTGACAGATTTTTCCCGTACTGGTTAATTTATAGAGATTGGCAATTCGATAACGTATGTGACAGGCTTAGGTTTAATGTGTTTGATGTGTTTCGAGATAGACAGTTGACGAACAAATTAACGAATGGCTGTACATTTGGGATAAGAGTAATAAAGTCGCGCAATATTAGTGATGACGGGTCTACTATTCTCGACATTGACGGCTACGATGCATATGTTCCTCAGGACATAGCAAGTTCACTTTCCGTATACCGCTATCTTGATGATGACAACGTGTATCTTGCTCCTAACATGACATACAAGCCGCGTTTAGTGCGTAAACCACAAGGTGCGCTTGTGAATGGCTCGGCGGCAATACTATCTCTAAAAGACGGGCAACAACCATTATCTGATGACGAAATTAGATACTTTGCCTCTGATGAGTATCGAACGTTCTACAGGACGGCGCGAAATCGGCAGACGCGTTCGCTTAACATAGATGCGAATTCGGTGTTTTTTTTTGGACGATTTATTAAGATGGGTGTGTGAAATTAATGCGATGGATTAGAGAACCTTATATAACGGACTTCCTCACGGAACGTAACTATGATGTTCGAGTATCAGGCAATGCCCGTTGGATAGACCAAAAGTGTGCGGCAGATGTTATTACAATTATAGCAGATTGTATTTTGCAGTATGTCGAGGGACAGCCCAATGTGGTGTTTACCTCTATGGACATTTGGCACGGTGAGTATACCATTGCCAACGTGGAGAACATTTTCAAAAAACCTAATCCCGATGAAAAAAAGGCACGTAATGAGTACGACAAGTTCTTTCAACAACCGATGGAAATGCTCGCTTACGCTGGAATTCTCCGTAAAATTAAGGAAACCGAGAAAAGCGGTCGCAACTTCTACCAAGTTGCTGATGGTGATTTGTTGGAATATCTCGCCGTGCGTGAGCGTAATTCCCTTACTTTCCTTAACGCTTATATAACAAAAGTCCTCACGGATTCGGGATTGATTGTGGCGTTTGAGAAGTTTTTTGATAAGCAGACAAAGGATGCTTATTTTGACGTGAAAGAGGAGTTCTCAACTTTCACCATTGCCAACACTAAAATTAATGGCAAAGTAGAGTGTAATCGTATTTTTATCAAGATTCTTAACCCGCTTGCATTCACTCGAAGTAAGCTGGGAACGAAGAGCGGTCGTATCTCGAAAAACAAAATTACGCTTGATATGCTTATGTATAATCGCGATAATTTCCGTGACATTAACAAGCCAAAAGAGATGACACGCCGCCAATATGCAGAGAAAGTCGGCGAGTTGCCGATGAGCCGCTATACAGCTTACATTTCGCAGAAAGCGAAACGCGTTGTTCGTGCGTTTAATGATTCATTTCGTGGCGGATTTAGCGAGGTGATTGATGCTCACCAACACAACGAAAAAGCTATAAATATCCACCATATATTCCCGGAGACCGAATATCCCGAAATCAGTATGTACTACGAGAATCTTATCGCACTAACGCCGACACAGCATTTCAATTACGCGCATCAAATGGGTAATACCCACTACGTAGACCGTAGCTATCAGAACATCTGCTTAATTGCGAAGGCCGCTATTATTCAAGAAACTATAGCTGACCTCACACGCGAGCAAATTTACGAATTTAGGAAATTTATGTATGTGCTTGTTATAGGCCTTGATTGCGATGTGTTCGAGCATATCGCGAATGACGATTTCGATAGCGCGGTACGCGAGATAAACTTGGCGTATGTGTAGAGAGAATCAATTAACAAAAATACTAAGTTCTGACGGTAAGGTAGGTTTGATATTATGTTGATTAACAATAATACTCTGAAAACAACAAGAGAACGAGTGCGAAACACGTTGAATTTCAAGAAATGCGCGGACAGATTGCCGATGGTTGAATGGGTTTCTTGGTGGAAACCCACAGTTGAGCGTTGGCGCAAAGAAGGACTTAACCCTGCACTCAACGGCGACGAAATTAACGATGAGTTTGGGCTTGATAAAATCATGTTTATAGGCGCATGGCCTGTTTCAGAAGAATGTCCTCGACCGACTGTTGAGGGCGGCTCAATAGTGACCGACCTTGCTTCATATGAAAAAATTAAAAAATATTTATTTACGGAAAAAAGCATTGAGCAAGCCGTTGAAACCGCAAAAAATCTGAAAGATTATCACGAAAAAGGGGAAGCGGCGGTTAGATTTTGGATGGACGGATGCTTTTGGTTTCCCAGATCGCTTCTCGGAATTGAGGGACATCTTTTCGCGTTTTATGACCAAGCCGAGCTTTTGCATCGGATGAATGAAGATTTGACGCGGTTTAACATAAAGGTGTTCGAACGTGTTTCAGAGGTTTTAATTCCTGAATTTGTAGCGCTTGCCGAGGACATGTCGTATAACCACGGTCCTATGCTGTCGTATGAGCTTTTTAAGGAATTTTTATTACCCTATTATCGTCGTTTGGTGGAAGCAATTAAACCGACCGGTTGTAAAATTTTGGTTGACAGCGACGGCGATGTGACGGAAATGATATCGTGGATTCTAGAAGCGGGAATTGACGGAATTTATCCGCACGAACGGCAGGCAGGCGTTGACATAGTAAAAATCCGCGAACAATATCCCGAATTGATTATGATGGGCGGATTTGACAAAATGGTTATGGATAAGGGCGAAGAGGCGATTAGAGCAGAGTTTGAACGAATATTTCCCGTGATGAAGTCGGGAGGATTTATTCCTTCGGTCGATCATCAAACGCCGCCGAACGTGTCGCTTGACGATTATAGGCTATATTTGAAATTGTTTAAGGAATATTGCACGAAAGCTGTGAAATAAAGAAAACATTTTGGTGAATCAGATGGAAGGTGAAAGCAAAAATGTTCACGAAATGCACAGAGACCGGGTCAGAGAAAAATTTATCTCGGGCGGGTTAGATAATTTCGCCGAACATGAAGCGCTTGAAATGCTGCTTTTTTACTGCATACCACGAAAAGACACAAATGCATTGGCGCACAAAATGTTAAGAGAATTTGGCTCGCTTAACAATCTGCTTGACGCAGACGCGAGGGAAATCGCACGACGATGTAAAATCACGCTCAGAGCGGCGGTTTTGCTGTCGATGATTCCACCCTTGAGCAAAATTTACGAAAAATCGAAATTCAGAGCAAAGCCGAAATTTTCATCACCGCGTGAGGTCGGCGAATATGCAGTCTCGTTGTTCAGAGGTGAAACAAACGAATGCTTTTACATAATTTGTTTGGACACGCAAAGAAAATTGATTGCTTCAGAGCTTATTACAAGAGGGCAAATCGACGGCGCAACGGTATATCCGAGGCAAATGGTCGAAGCGGCTATTAAACACCACGCGACATTCGTTATAATCACGCACAATCATCCGTCGAGCCGCCTTGACGCGTCGGAGGAAGATTTAAGAGCGACAGAAAAAATTATCAGAGCGTTGCACGCAATCGGCATTGAGGTTTTAGACCACATAATAGTCGGCGGGGACAAATATCTCAGTTTTAAAGAAGAAAGATTGATTTAGCATACTTTTGTTGTGATTTGCCGTATAATATGTAGTGAAGAATAATTAAATTTCAGGAGGTAAATCATGGAAAAGAAATTGTATAAATCAAGAACCGATTCAAAGGTTTCGGGTGTTTGCGGCGGAATAGCAAAATATTTCGGGTTCGACTCGACGCTCGTTCGCGTGGCGTGGATAGTTTTCTCGTTTATGGGAGGCTCGGGGTTGCTCGCATATATAATTTGCGCGATTGTAATGCCGCGTGAGCCTGAAATAATGCAGTAAAATAAAAAGATTAAAGCAAGAAGACAAGGAGTTAGATTATGGCGGAAAATAAGTACAAATTTCAATCGAGAGAACCGAAAAGAATTACACCGACAAAGCCGGGAGCACTCACGGCAGACGAAAAAAAGCCGATGTTTTCGTTGAAAAAGAATCGGTCAACTTTTATAATTCTCGGCGCGGTTTTATTGCTGATTATCGTGTGGGCGATTTCGTCTTTTGTCGGAAGCGGAAGCAAATATAACGTGTATGCATTGAGCCAAGAGCTTGATTTTGACAAAATGAACCCTGATTATGCGGAATTTATGGGGATTGTTGCAAACGTTAACGACTACATGCACGAATATGTGGAAAATGGAAAAAGAACCGACGATAAATACGGCGACGAAATATTGGAAAATTGCAAAGAAATTTCCGCCTTTGAAATAAACGAAGACATGGACTATGACGCGTTCATTGCGCTTGTCAATTTGTGCAGAGAGAATGCGAAAAATCAAGAAGAAGCGTCAAACAGTGAGTTTATAACAACAGCACTCAACGAACGTTTAAAATGTTTTGATGAAATTTTGAACTATGACTTGAGCGGCGGTGATTTTGGCGGGTTTAAAAAGAATGTTGAAAAACAATTGGGAAGCATAAAAATGAGAGCCGATTTTGACATGGCTGTTATTTGCGGCAGCTATGATGTTGTTTTGAATTATAATCCTTCCGAACCTGCTGTATCTACTGCTATTGCGAAAGTTAAAGCCGCCGAGCTTGATTTGGTTAATTATCAGGTGCAGTTGATTTTTGGCGGCGATGTCGTGCAAATTAAAAAAGGCGACAAGGTGGTCAAAACCATCGATGAAAAAACACTTGACAAAGCGAAATCAGATCTTTCGTCGGCTATAGCAAAGCTTAAATAAATGACGATTACACTATAAAATAAAAACATAGAGCTGTCTTGCTGAAAAAAGTGAGACAGCTTTTATAATTTGCCTTGTAATCGCCGTCGCAATTTTGTATAATTAACATATTATTCCCGATATGCGCGTAGGACGGGTTGTCGCGTGTTTTATAGCTTTATAAAACATGAGGAAAGTCCGAGCTCCACAGGGCAGAATGCCGGCTAACGGCCGGTGGAGGCGACTCCAAGGACGTGCAACAGAAATAAACCGCCGACAGACGAAAATTTGTCGGTAAGGGTGGAAAGGCGCGGTAAGAGCGCACCGCGTTTTCGGCGACGAAAACGGCTATGTAAACCCCATTCGGAGCAAGACCGAACAGAAGCGCAAAGGCTGCCCGCTCAGCTTCGGGTAAGGTCGCATGAACCTGATCGGCAACGATAGGTCAAGATAAATGACAACCGACGGCAAATTTGCCGTAACAGAACTCGGCTTACAGTCTTGCGCGCACATCGGAAATAAAATTTCAAATTGAGAAGGAATTTAAAATGGCAAATTTATTCCCGCGAACAACAGTCGCGAACGTATCTCTTTCCCGGTTGATTATCGGGACAAACTGGGTGTCGGGATGGAGTCACAGAACACCTGCCGCAGACAACCTGATTAAAAAAACACACGCAGAGGGATGCCATTGCAACACCGATAATGTGCTTGAAGCATATGCGGAATATGGCATAGACACGATAATGGGTTTGTTTGCGCTTACGCCGTGGGTTTTAAATTCAATAAACAGAACGCGTGAAAAAACCGGAAAAGATTTCATTCTCATTGACACGCCTAACATTAATGTCGACGACAATCCCAAGGCTCGCGCTCAAGCGCTGGAGTCGATAAAAAAGAGTCGCGAAATGGGGGCAAAATTCTGTTTTCCTCATCATTCGTCGGTCGAACAGCTTGTCAACAAAAACAAAGGAACAATCGAGCGAATTGACGACTATACAAAAATGATTCGTGACGAGGGAATGATTCCGGGTCTTTCCTGTCACATGCCTGAACTTATCGTATATTCCGACCAAAACGGCTATGACATTGAAACATATAACCAAATTTATAACTGCATGGGATTTTTAATGCAGGTTGAAATTGAAACCGTCGCTTCTATTATTCACAACGCAAAAAAACCTGTAATGACAATAAAATCAATGGCGGCGGGTCGCACAACACCCTATGTCGGATTGAATTTCTCGTGGGCGACAATCAGAGATTGCGACATGGTGACGGTTGGGTGCATGAACGCCGACGAGGTTTATGAAGACATCGAAATTTCACTTGCTGCACTTGAACACAGATTTCCCGAAATAGGAAAACGCAAAAGCCCGATTCAGAACCAGGCGGCTTTCGGCGAACAATAAAGAGAGGATGGTTTTAGAAATGAAAAAATTAATTTGCTTGCTTACGGCATTGTTTTTGCTCACCGCTTGCGGCGCACCTAAGGATGAAGAAGTTGTTCAACCCATTGCGACTGAAAATCCGACAGAAACGCCGACCGAAGCGCCGACAAACGAGCCTGTTCCGGAATATGCTTATTATAGCGTAGGATTCGGTGGAATGACAGACAGTGGCAGGGAATTGACCGTTATATTAAGATATAAAGAAAACGAAAACGAGATGGTCATTACCAAAGCAATGGCGAATCTTTCGGTGGCAGAGTCAGTCGCCAGCGGCGCGATCAGAACAAGCGGCACGTCAATGCTTGCTTATAACATTGACGTTGTTGACGGCGCGTTTAGCCAATCCGATTTCGTGGGAACTATCGTAGATGGTGTTGCAATCGGAACGGTTGTGCTAAGTTCTGTTACATATGATTATACAGCCACCGCCGACACGGTTGAAAATTGCGAAGCTTGTCTCGGAAAAGGGACAAAAATCGGCGCTGTATATGGGTCAACAGCTGAAAACTGTAGTTTTTGCAACGGCATTGGTCTTGTTTTGAAATAAAATACACCTATAGTAAACACTGATTAATTCAAAAGCTTACTAAAAACTTAGCGACAGCGGCGAAAGCTCTTACTTATTCCAGTTTGAAACGTCTGAATGGATATTTTGAATC
>JGI994J12354_10006155_pt1 | contig 10105 bp, 6 predicted proteins | sample IntmicLarv3ML3BL_FD_12354 | JGI IMG/M metagenome (IMG submission 12354)
CTGGGTGTCAATGTGCCGCTTGCGGAGGCAGTGAAGGCACGGGTGAAAATCCCCGTCATCGTCGCCGGACGCATCACAACGCCGGAGCTTGCGGAAGAAGTCCTGCAAGCCGGAAAAGCCGACTTCATCTCTATGGGACGGGTGCAGCTCGCTGACCCCGACTTTGTGACGAAAACGGCTGCGGGCAGAAGCGACGAAATTGTCCGTTGCATCGGCTGCGATCAGGGCTGCATCGGCCGCTCCTTCACGGGCGCAGGTGTGTCCTGCATGTTCAACCCCGCAACGGGATACGAGGCGGATGTTGTCATCCGCCCCGCCGCAAAGAAGAAACACATCCTTGTCATCGGCGGCGGACTCGCCGGGCTGGAGGCTGCACGCGTGGCCGCCGAGCGCGGGCACCATGTCACCCTGTTTGAAAAAACCTCCCTGCTGGGCGGTCAGTTCATCATCGCCGGCTGTGCGCCGCACAAAGAGCCCTTCACCGAAGCGGCGCGCCATCTGGCGTACCGTGCGCAAAAGGCCGGTGTCGATATCCGGGTTTACACCGAGGCGACGGCGGATAACATCAAGGCGCTCAACCCCGACGAAATCATCATCGCCACCGGCTCCAACCCGCTCATCCCGCCCATCCCCGGCATTGATGGTGCGCAGGTCTACGAGGCGCGCAGCATCATGGGCTCCAACCACTATGTCACGCAGGAGAACGTGGTTGTCATCGGCGGTGGCCTTGTCGGCTTAGAGGCGATGGAAATTCTCACCTGTCAGGGCAAAACCGTCACGGTCGTGGAGATGCAAAACAAAGTCGGCAAGGACATGGACATGTTCGTCATCCCCTACTTCATGGACTTCCTCAAGGAGCACAACATTCAAATCCACACCGACGCCCGCTGCGTCGAAATCGGGGCAAGCCATGTCGCAATCGAAAAAGACGGGCAAACCACTCAAATTCCCTGTGATGCCGTTGTGGTCGCCACCGGAGCCAGAAGCAACAGCGCCATTGAGGATACCGTCAAGGCGCTCGGTATTGCTTACCACATCGTTGGCGATGCCGGAAAGCCCTCCAAGGCGATGGACGCAATCTGGACAGCGAACGAGGTGGCGCGGGCAATTTAGCAAAGCGTGCGGCCTTGCTCCGCACCCCGCAAAAGCCCACATTCCACAGCATGTATGACAAGGAGGAAACACGCATGACAGACTTTGCCGCACAATACCAATCCAAACTGATGCAGCCGCAACAGATTGCCGCACAGTTTCAATCCGGCTACACCTTTATGAACGACAGCTCACTTGCGCAGCCCCCCGCAATCATGGCCGCCATCGACGAGCGGGTGCGCAACGGGGAGCTGGAGGGCATCACGCAGTGTACCTGCCTGGAGCTCCACCCCCGCCTGTGCTATCAAGACTCCTCCATGCTCGGCAAAATTACCGGCCAGTCATGGTTCTCCGGCGCAGCGGCGCGCAATGCCGTGAACAACGGCTATGCCGACGTGATGCCGTCGTACTACCGCGACATGCCCGTCATCATCGAGCAGTATCTGGATCTTGACGTACACATCGCAGCGGTCTCCCCGATGGACAGGCACGGCTACTTTTCCGCCGGTCTGGTCGGCTCGAACACCGAGGCGCTGATGAAAAAGGCGAAGCATATTTTCCTCGAGGTCAACGAAAATATGCCGCGCTGCCTCACCTCGCCGATTTTCCACATCTCGCAGATCAGCGGCCTGTGCGAAAACACCGTGCCGCTCGTCACGCTGCCCGATGCGCAGCTCGATGAAACCAGCCTCACCATCGGCAATATCATTGCCGAGCAAATTCCGAACGGCGCAACCATCCAGCTCGGCATCGGTGCAATTCCAGATGCCGTCGGCATGGCGCTCAAGGGCAAGAAAAATCTGGGTATCCACACGGAGATGTTCACCACGAGCATGGTGGATTTGATTGAATGTGGCGCCGTGGACAACAGCCTCAAGCCCATCCACACCGGCCGCACCGTCGCCACCTTCGCCCTCGGCTCGCAGCGCATTTATGACTATATCAACGACAACCCCGCCATTCAAATGCTCCCGGTGGACTATGTCAACAACCCCGAAGTCATTGCGCAGCATCCGAACTTCGTCTCCATCAACGCCGCACTGGAGGTCGATTTCTTCGGCCAGGTAGCGGCCGAATCGGTGGGCACCTATCATGTCTCCGGCACGGGCGGCCAGGTGGACTACGTCCGCGGTGCCGCCCAGTCCAAGGGCGGCATGAGCTTCATCGCCTTCCCCTCGACGGCGAAAAACGGCACCGTCAGCAAAATTTCCCCCACCCTCGCCGCCGGTGCCATCGTCACCACAAGCAAAAACGATGTCGACTGCATTGTCACCGAGTACGGCATCGCCAAGCTGCGCGGCCAGACCTTGAGCCAGCGCGTCCGCAACCTCATCGCAATCGCCCACCCGAACTTCCGCGATGAGCTCACCTTTGCCGCCAAGCAGCGAAACATCTTGTTCTAAAAAAAACCGAGAGAACACGCCCGCTGCCTTGCAAACAAAAGACAGCAGCCCGCTGCAAAACGAAACATACCGTACACAAAAATTTCAGGAGGTATTTAGAAAATGTCAAATTTGAAGAACAAGCGCGTAATATCCGTCGCCATCGTTGGTGCGATGGCCTCGAAGAACGACAACCCGACCGTCCCCTACACACCGGAAGAAATTGCCGCCGAGGTCTATGCGAGCTGGAAAGCCGGCGCAGCCATCGCCCATATCCACGTGCGCAATGACGACGGAACCCCCAGCATTGAGTTTGACCGTTATAAGGACACCATCGACCGCATCCGCGCCTACAAGGACTGCGACATCTGCTTGAACATCACAACCTCCGGCAAGACCTCCGGCACCGACGAGCAGCGCATGGAAGCGGCTCTCGGCCTTCTGCCCGAGTTTGCCTCTTACGACTGCGGCTCTATGAACTGGGCGCATGCAGCCATCTTTGAAAACCACCCTGCGTTTCTTGAGAAGCTGGGCTATGCCCTGCAAGAGGCCAACATCAAGCCCGAAATCGAAATCTTCGATGCAGGCATGATTTACAATGCACTGTATTACATCAAGAAGGGCGTTCTCAAAGCGCCCTGCCACTTCCAGTTCGTCATGGGCGCACCCGGCGGCGTGAACAACGACCTGCGCCACTTGATTTACCTGCGTGACCTGATTCCCGAGGGCTCCACATGGGCAGCCACCGGCATCGGTGCCGGACACATTCCCGTCATGATGGCCACCATTGCGATGGGCGGCCACCTGCGCGTGGGTCTGGAAGACAACGTCATGTACCAGAGAGGCCGTCCCGCCAATGGCAACGCCGAGCTCGTGGCTCGCGCCAAGCGTCTGGTTGAAGAGGCTGGCTTCGAGGCCGCTACCCCGGACGAGGCACGTGCGATTCTGGGTCTCACCCGCAAGGTATTTTAAGCACTCNACGCAAAAGCAAANACTCCTTTCTACGCATAAAGCACAATGAATTATTTGAAATGAGGGATAGTTTATGTTAGGTATTATTGGTATGCTCCTGGCAATCGCAGTCATGATTTTCTTCGCATACAAGGGTGTCGCAGCGATTCCCTTGACCCTAATCGCCTCCGCAGTTATCATCCTCACCAGCAACCTGCCCGTATGGGAAACCTATTCCAAGACTTATGCCGGAAGCTTCGGCGGCGTTATTACGAGCTACTTCTTCATCTTTGTCTCCTCCTCGATTTATGCGAGACTGATGGAAATCACCGGCTCGACAACGACAATCGGTAACAAGTTCATCGACTGGTTCGGCGCAAAGAGAGTTATGCTGGTCTCCATGCTCTTTGTCACCATCCTCGTCTATGGCGGCGTCAGCGTGTTCGTCGTTATCTTTGCGGCATATCCGATTCTGTTCTTCCTCTTTAAGGAGGCCAACCTCCCCCGCCACCTGTGCATGGCACCGTTCTATGCTGGCTGCGCCGGCATCGCCATGACCTCCCTGCCCGGCTCTCCCCAGCTCACAAACGTGATTCCCAGCCAGTTCTTCAACACCCCGCTGACTGCTGCACCGATTTTCAGCTTGATTATCTCTGTCTTTATGGGCGGCATCTGCTACTACTACTGCCTGTGGGTTGAAAAGAAAGCCAGAGCCAGAGGCGAAACATGGACATACCCGGCAGGCTTTGACCCCTCCTCGCTGGAAATCAAAGACAGAAGCCTCCTGCCCGGCACCTTCAAGGCTTTCGCTCCCATCGTGGTGCTCATTGCTTTCATCATTGGCTGCTCTGCCTTTAAGGACTCCATTCCCTTTGCGGCTGACGCATCTTTGCTGACGACCCTTGCTATGATTGCCGCCAGCATTGTCTGCATTGTGCTCAACGCAGACCGCCTCGACATTAACAAGGTCAAGGACGCAGCGGGCACAGGCTCGAACAACGCCATCATGGCCACCATCGGCCTTGCCGCTGTGGTTGCCTTCGGCACGGTTGTTTCCACTTCTCCCGCCTTCCAGGATGTTGTCGCTTGGGTGCTCGGCGTAGAGCTCAGCCCCTATTACAAGGGCATCTTCTCCACGGCTGTCATTGCCGGTATCACCGGCTCTTCCTCCGGCGGTGTCCGTCTGGCGCTGCAAAACATGGCGGACTACTTCATCGCCACCGGCTGCGACCTCCAGATTCTGCACAGACTCATGGCAGTGGCCGCCGGTTCTCTCGACACCCTGCCCCACGTGTCCGGCATCTTCCTTGTATTCTCCATCTTCGGCTTGACACATAAGGAAGCCTATAAGCACGTCGGCTGGACAACCGTTATCATCCCCGGCTTCATTTCCATCGTCTTTGCAGTCATCGCAACCATCATGTTCTAATTACTTCCATGCAACAAAAAAGCGGCAAACACAAGTTTGCCGCTTTTTCTTTATGCCCTTTTCTGCTTGCTTTAGGCTGCCCCATAATCTTGTTGTTTCTTGTTTTCTGTCATTCCGAGCGCAGCCCATATTGTCATTCTGAGCGCAGCGAAGAATCTTATCTCCTCAATACTCTTCTCGCATTTCGCCCGAGGCGAGTAACTTTTGGTATACGCCAAAAGTAACCAAAACCGTAGCGGGCTCCGCCCTGCACCCTCCGCCGACTTTCTCCACATTTCGGATACTCTCACGGGGGAATATCCTCATGCGGCAGACTCGGCGGGGAAACGCTTGCCAAGGGAAGAACGTTACATAGCATCACAAGGCACTGCGGACGATGGCAGTGCAAGCGTTGCATGCGTGGTGTCCTCCTGTCGGGCTGTGCCCTCTTGCGACGGAAATATTCGGCTGTGCGCAAAACGTAGGAGACACTTCCCCCATCGTCTCGTGCCTCCTGTAGGGGCGAACTTCGTTCGCCCGCAAACCATCGCACCCCGCCCCAATATTTCCCCCGTCCCGTAGGGGACGCTCTCCCCAGCGTCCCGCCAATCCTCCACCCGCCAAAACAAACCCACCCCGCCATTGCGCCCTCTCCCCGCAATCTTGTTGTTTCTTGTTATCTGTCATTCTGAGCGTAGCGAAGAATCTTTTTCCTCTGTACCCCCTCGCATCCCCGTATGAGACACTCCCCCATTATCTCGTGCCCCCTGTAGGGGCGAACCTCCCTCACCCCGCAAGCCATCGCACCCCGCCCCGTCCAAGAAAAAAGCCCTCCATCCAGGAGGGCAAACCGTCAATGCGGCAAAATTCGATTTTCTTCCCCACAAGCCGGGCAAACCGCCGTCACCCCGCCATCCCACTCCCTGTTCCACCGCTTGCCGCTCCACAAAATCTTCGATTTGACGGCATACCGCAGCAAGCTCATGCGAAATTCATTCCCGCAGCTCGGGCACGCAAAGCGGTATCGAATCAAAAAACAAAAAAAGAAAACGAAAAAGAGTGCCATCGACCCAAAAATGACCCCCATCGCAATAGAATCCACCATCATACAAGCCTCCTCACGCTTTCTTTCTCTTCAAAAATCCCAACTTCGTCTCCGACACAATCACCGCCGCAAAAATCAGCAAAAACCCCAGATAATTCATCGCCGACGGCCTTTCATGGTAAAAAACGATGGAGCAAATAATCCCGAACACCGATTCCAGCGTCAGCAGCACCGACGCCTGCGCAGGCTCCGTATACTTCTGCCCAATGCTTTGCAGCAGTAGGGCTCCCGCCGTGCACAGCAGCGTCAGATACACCAGCGCAGGCACCGCCGACGCCATGCTCGCCTCCGGCATCACGTCAAATGCCAGCGTGCAGACCGTCGCCAACACCCCCGCCGTCGCAAACTGAATCGTGGTCAGCAGGAAAATATCCCGCCCCTGCGCCGAGTGCGCCACGGCCACGATGTGTGCGGCGAAGAAAAAACCGCCCACCAGCGTCAATCCGTCGCCCCAGCCAATGGTCAGCTCGCTCGTCAGTGACACAAAGCCAATGCCTGCGATGCAAACTATTGCCGCCGCCACATTATACTTATCCGGCCGATGCCGAAAGGAAATCCAGTAGAGAAACGGCACAATCACGCAGTACGCCGCCGTCAAAAACGCATTGTTCCCCGGCGTCGTGCCCGTCAGCCCATAGGTCTGCGCCACATAGGCCAAAAACAACAGCGTCCCCATCACCATCCCCCGCTTGAGGTGCGAGAGGTTCATACCCTTCCATCTGCGCCAAAAAACCAGCGCCAGCAGCGCCGCTGCAACGGTAAAGCGCACCGCCAACAGGAAAAACACCGGCACCAAATCCAGCGTATCCTTCATCACCACGAACGAGCTGCCCCAGATGATGGTCGCCAGCAGCAGCGCCGGCTTTGCGAATTGTTTCATTGCGGAATCCGTCATACAATCTCCTTTTCACAGGAGAAATCGTCTCCCGCCTATCCCTTTTTCATGTGCTGCGCCGCCGACTTGAGCATCAATCGCTTCACGCCTGCGCCGGAGAAGTGAATCTCCACCAGTGCATCGTTGCCCATGCTCGTCAGCTTCGTAATCACGCCGTCGCCAAATGCGCTGTGCGCCACCGCATCGCCGGTCTGGAACGCAGGCAGCGTCGTGCTCTGCGCCGCCGCCGGTGCCTGCGTGTAGCCTGCGTTGGGCTTGCGATAGGCGGGCTTTCCGCCGCTGAGGCTCCCGCTGTTCCAGCGCCCGCCCATACCGCCGCCGCCACCGATGGCGGAGCCGTAGGCGAACGCACCGTCTGTATTTTCCGAGCGGAAATCCCGCCCGCTTTTCTCCAGACAATCCGACGGAATCTCTCCCACAAAGCGCGACGGCCGATTGTTCGTCGTCTGCCCGAACAGCATCCGCTGTCCGGCGCAGGTGAGCACCAGCCGCTCCTTCGCCCGCGTCATCGCCACGTAGCAAAGCCGCCGCTCTTCCTCCAGCTCCTCCGCCTCGCCGATGGTGCGTGCCGAGGGGAAAATCCCGTCCTCAACCCCCGCCAAAAACACCACGGGGAATTCCAAACCCTTCGCCGCATGCATCGTCATCAGCGACACATATTCGTCGCCAATCACCGCACTGTCCAAATCGGTGTAGAGCGCAATATCCTGCAAAAAGCCCGCCAAGCTCGGCTCTTCAGCCCCCTCGGCGTAGCTTAGAATCGAGGACGAGAGCTCCCGCACGTTCTCCCGCCTCGCCTGGTGCTCCATGTCGTCCTTGGCGAGTAGCATCGCCATGTAGCCCGAATCCTCCAGCAGCAGCTCGTAAAACGCCGCCAGCTCCATCGCCGCCGCCGCTTCCTGCCAGCGAGCCAGCATCTCCGCAAACTTGAGCAGCTTGCCCGCACCCTTGCCGAGCGCCTCATAGCTGTCTGCCCGCTCAATCACTTCCCAGAGCGAGCACTCAAACTGCGCCGCCAGCTCCGCCGCCGTCTCCAGCGTCTTTGCTCCAATGCCTCGGGGCGGATTGTTGATGATGCGCAGCAGCCGCAAATCGTCCTCGGGGTTGTTCACCGCCGCCAGATAGGCGAGCATGTCCTTAATTTCCGCACGGTCAAAAAAGCGCATCCCGCCGAACACTTTATAAGGTATGCCGTTGCGCTTGAGCGCCGTTTCAATCTGGTTGGACTGCGCATTCATCCGATACAGCACTGCATGATGCGCAAATTTCCTCCCTTTGGCGACGCCTTCAACCACCTGCCCCGCAATGTATTGCGCCTCGTCGTGCTCATTCATCGACGTATACAGCAGCACCTTGTCGCCCGCATCATGCTCCGTCCAGAGCTCCTTGCCCTTGCGCCCGAAGTTGTTGCGGATCACGGCGTTGCTCGCCTCCAAAATCGTCTTGGTCGAGCGGTAATTCTGCTCCAGCCGAATCACCCGGCTGCCCGCATACTGCTTCTCAAAGCTCATGATATTCTCAATCGTCGCCCCGCGAAAACGGTAAATCGACTGGTCATCGTCGCCCACCACGCAGAGATTTTCATACCCGCCGGACAGGAGAGAGGTCAGCTTATACTGCAAATTGTTCGTGTCTTGATACTCGTCCACCGACACATAGCGAAACTTTTTCTGATAAAATGTCCGCACGCTCTCGTACTGCTGAAGCAGCCGCACCGTGTGGAAAATAATATCGTCAAAATCCAGTGCATTGGCCTCCCGCAACCGACTTTGATACACGCCGTAGAGCTTCGCAATGCGGGTCAATCTCGCATCACCGATGCCCTCCATATCCTCGAGATAGGCGGACGGCGTGAGCAGCTTGTCCTTCGCCTTGGAAATATACCCCAGCACGAGTCTGGGCGGGAACATTTTATCGTCCAAATTCTGCTCCTTGATGATGCCCTTCATCAGCCGCAGCGAATCGTCGGAGTCGTAAATCGTAAAATTTTTGTCCATACCCAGCGTTTCAATATCCCGCCGCAAAATCCGCACGCAGCAGGCGTGAAAGGTCGAGGCCCACACGTCCAGCCCCGCCGCCCCCAGCATCCGTTCCAGGCGGTCTTTGAGCTCCCGTGCCGCCTTGTTGGTGAACGTAATGGCCAGCACGCTCCACGGCGCAACGGGCTCCACGGCGCACAAGCCCTTCACCAAATCCCGCATCTCGGCCTTGGGCGAGAGCACATATTCCCGCAGCACGTCCAAATCCTCTTCACGGATGAAGTCGGGCACCTCGTCGCAATCCGACCCCCGCCCGTATTGAAGCAGGTTGGCAATCCGGTTGATGACAACGGTGGTTTTCCCGCTGCCCGCACCGGCCAAAAGCAGCAGCGGCCCTTCCGTGGCCAGCACGGCCTGCCGCTGCATCTCATTCAAATGTAAAAAATCTAAGCCGATGGCCTTGCGCCGCAGGGCGCAAAACCCCTGCATCTGGCTCTGGGTCAGCACAGCGAATCACTCCTTTTTCCTTGGGCAATTGCCCACCATACAGTCTACCATAAAGTAGCAAAAGAAGCAAAAAGAAAAATCCGTACCCCTCAAAATATCCCCCCGCATTCGGCTCCCACTCCCGGCGTCCCGCCGGTTTTCCTCTCTCTTTCGCCTTTCTCGTTTTTGGTTTCTTTTGTCGCATCACAAAAGAAACAACCCGTCCGGCTCAAGGACGGCAAAGAAAAAAGAGAAAAATAGTTAGAAAAATTTTGTGATAGAAGAACCATCAACGCAACAGCCCCCGCAAAACCAAATACAAAAAACCCTTGCTATATAAGCGAACCCAAAAAAAGTCAAGAAAAAGAGAAGCAAATATATGTTACAGGATTGTGAATAATACCAAAATTCCAAAGAAGCGATTGACACAGCCTCACGCAATATGTTACAATTCTTTCAAAAGATTACAAAACGGTAACAGAAAATTTCAACCTTGTTACAATGAATGGAGAACAACATGGCAGAGCAGAACATCCCCTTGGAATATAAGGGCCGCCCCTTGCGCCGCAAGGATGATTTGATTTATTACGGCTCTATGGCCGAGAAGTATATCGTCATGCTTCAAGTGATGGACAAGAAAAAGGTCAACGACATCGACGTTGCCACCAAGGTCAAGGTACAACTCCAGCTCACCGACCCGGGTCTCAAGAGCCGCGACATGGTGGTAAAAACCAGCGAGAAGAGCGACCTCTTCAATGCGATGGACATCGCCTCTGTCTGGCTCGAGCGAGCCTTGGCGGGAAAAAT
>JGI994J12354_10006156_pt1 | contig 10105 bp, 10 predicted proteins | sample IntmicLarv3ML3BL_FD_12354 | JGI IMG/M metagenome (IMG submission 12354)
CGCGGCCACCCTTTGCGCTGCCGGCAGCGGAATCTCCTTCGACGATATATATCTCCGACAGCGACGGGTCTGTTACATTACAGTCAAAAAGCTTTCCCGGTAATGCCATCCCTTCCAGCGCGTTCTTGCGTCTGATATTCTCACGTGCCTTACGTGCCGCCTCTCTTGCACGCGAGGACATAATTGCTTTATCCAGTACAGCTCGCGCGATGGAGGGATTTTCCTCCATGAATATAGTGAGCTTTTCGGTGACTACGTTATCGACAAGTGTTCTTATCTCACTGTTACCAAGCTTTGATTTCGTTTGGCCCTCGAATTGTGCCTCCATCAGCCTCACAGAAATGACAGCTGTAATACCCTCGCGGCAGTCTTCGCCCGAGAGTTTATCCTCACCCTTGAGCATATTGGTTTTCTTGCCATAGTCGTTGAGGACTTTCGTCAAAGCGGCTTTAAAACCTGTCTCATGCATTCCGCCGTCTTGAGTGTTGATATTATTTGCAAAACTGAGAAGCATTTCGTTATACATGTCGCCGCAGTATTGCAAAGCGACTTCCGCAGTCGAATCGTTACGTTCACCCGAGAGATAAATGACTTCTTCATGCAAAGGCGTTTTGTTTCTGTTTAGATATTTGATAAACTCAATAATACCGCCCTCATAATGCATACGATCTTCCGCCTCGCGTCCGGATCGTCTGTCAGTGGTCGTTATTTGAAGACCAGCGTTAAGAAAAGCCTGTTCGCGCATACGTATGCGTATGGTTTCATAGTTAAAATCAAGATCATCAAATATCTCATAATCCGGCAGAAACCTGACCTCAGTACCGGTTTTCTCTGTTGTGCCCACGACTGTCAGTTCCTGAGTAATATCACCGCGGGCAAACTTCATCTCATATATCTGCCCGTTCTTGTGGACACGTACCTCCAGCCACTGCGACAAGGCGTTAACAACAGATGCTCCGACACCGTGCAATCCTCCGGAGACCTTATACCCGCCGCCTCCGAATTTTCCGCCGGCATGCAGAACTGTATAGACGACCTCAAGTGCGGGTTTGCCTGTCTGCTCCTGGATATCTATCGGTATTCCGCGTCCGTTATCAATTACGGTTATAATGTTGCCTTTATTAATCGTCACGGATATTTCATTGCAGAACCCGCCCAGAGATTCATCGATTGAATTATCAACAATCTCATAGACAAGGTGATGGAGCCCCGAGGTTGAGGTTGAACCTATATACATTCCGGGTCTTTTACGAACAGCTTCAAGCCCTTCCAAAACCTGAATCTGTGAAGCGTCATATTCTTCGGTTAAACCACTTTGTACTGTTTCTAACATAATTATCCTTTCAATAGCGTTACAGAGCGCTTGAGCAGTGTCAGCGAAGACAGTTGTGAGAGATAAATCGTTTTCTCGAAGCCATCACTGCACACGACAAAAGATTTTGGGAGTTCGTCGGATACATTGACTATATGTCCGGCTTTTTCAGTATTATTCAAAAACTCGCGTGTTATACGTGATCCGGTCGTGTTATCCAAATCGAAAATACCGATAACTGTCCTCTCCGGAACAACAATATTTTGTCCGAGATGCAGATACATATCAGAGTATCCTCCCATTTTCAACACGGAGTGTCAGGTTTCCGTCGGTTGTCGGCGTGTCGTCTGTTGCCGTAATAATCACCTGACCAAGCTTTATCCTCCCAAGTATGAAATGCTGTCTTTCCGCATCGAGTTCGGACAGTACGTCATCTAATAACAAGACGGGATATTCGCCTCTGTCGTCGAAATGGAGGTCTCGTTCGGCAAGCTTTATCGAGACAGCGGCTGTCCGTGATTGTCCTTGTGATGCGTATTTTCTCGCTGATTTACCGTTTATTTCAACTTCAAGATCATCCTTGTGTGCTCCCGATAAGCACATACCGGACATGATTTCTGCCTGGCGGTGCATTTTCTGGTGTTCGAGCAACTGTGGCAGTATTTGTTCCGGTTTTTGTCCCTTTACATCCATATCCGCGACTGTTTTATACTGTATTCTTAGCTCTTCCGCATTTCCTGAGAATTCACTATGTATTTTCGCCGCTTTCTCGGCGAGTATTTCAGAAAAAGCTGATCTATAATAAATCAGTCGTGCACTTTGCTGAGCAAGCAACTGGTTATAATCATCCAGCATCCCGAGAAGGTCAGGTTTTGTGTGATGATTGCGGAGAATACGTGTTTTTTGGGTGTAAAGTCGGTTGAATTCGGTCAGTGCCAGTCGATATCCCGGTCGCAGCTGGGAAAGACAATGATCAAGAAGTTTACGTTTTACAGCGGCTCCGCTTTTTATTATATTGAGATCATCGGGACAAAAAACCACAACAGTCAACCGACCGGTCAATTCGGAAAGGTTTTTTATCTTGACATCATTGACACGAAACTCGCGTCGCTGACCATGAAAAAGCCGGGCTTCCAGCGTTTGCTCCCTCTCATAGGATAAAACATTTGCCCGGATGTAAGCACGTTCTCTACCAAATGATATGAGTTCCTTATCAACCGCCGGACGAAAAGAGCGCCCGACGCCGAGATAAAATATAGCCTCTACGAGGTTCGTTTTACCCTGCGCGTTACGCCCTGTCACTACGTTAAGACCGTTTGAAAATTTCGTAATCTGTTCCGTATAGTTGCGAAAATCTTCGAGATACAAATCATTAACTAGCATATCGCTTGTTTAACCACAAGAATGTTATCTCTGTGCCGCACAACATCACCCTGTCTGATCTTTTTGCCTCGCAAAATGCATGTCTCAGCATTCACAATGACACTCCCGTTTTGAATGAGAGCCTTTGCCTCACCTCCTGTTGAAGCAATGCAAGCCAACTTCAATAACGAGTCAAGCTTAATATATTCTTCTTTAATATAAACTTGTTTAATACCTTTTATTTTAACTATCATATGCCTTTAATCTAACAGGGAGAATAAGGTAAAGAAACCTGTTACTATCGTCTGTGGGAGAAATAACACAGGGAGTCACGCTGTTTGTAAGTTCAAATAATATTTCATCTGTGGGAGCTGCCTTAAGAGCATCGAGCAAGTATTTATAATTAAAGCCCATCTCCAGCTCTTCACAGTCACCGCTGATAACACACTCATCACTGGCCTTTCCGACAGCCGATGCAGCATTTAACATAACCATACCGTCTGTAAACAGACATTTAAGCGGGGTAAGCTGCATATCGTTAATAATAACAGAAACTCTTTCGACCGATTTTATCATTTCTGCCCTGTTAATTATAATTCGATGCTTTCTTTCCTGTGGTATGGAATTCCTGTAATTAAGGAATTCTCCTTCCAATCTTCTGGAAACAAGTGTAATGTTTCCAACAGAAAAGACAATATGTTTAGTACAAAGTGTGATAGATACTATTCCTTCTTCGTCAGTCGCAATTCTCTCAAGTTCCCCAAGTGCGGCACCCGGCACAACAAATGAACAGCTTGCGGCGTCTGTATTTTGCAATATTTCACGTCTCAATGCCAACCGAAATCCATCTACAGCTACGATTGTAAGTTCATCGCCATTGATTTCAAACAGTGCACCCGTATGGACGGGACGAGACTCATTGTTACTTATTGCAAATTTAATCTGAGATATCATATCTTTTAAAAGAGTTTCATTGATATCAATAGTGTTTTGTTCTTCGACTGATGGAAGATCAGGAAAGTCCGATGGCGGAGAACCAAGTATTTCAAATTCGCTCATACCACTGACAAGGGACGCAACATACCCGGAATTCACGGAAATCATTACATTTTGATCCGGCATTCTGCGTACGATATCACCGAAGAGACGAGCATTGAGTACAATCCCACCTTTTTCTTCAACATCAGCTTGTACGCTGGTAATAATGGCGGTTTTCAGATCATAACCGGAGATTCTGACAATGCCATCTTCCGCCTCAAGCAGAAGACCTTCGAGTGTTACTACAGGGCTTTTAACAGGTGCAACGTGTGTGGCAGTCAGGATAGCAGCCAGTAATAACAGTTTATCACAGACAAACTTCATTTTGTGTTCCTTTCATGGCAGATAGAGGAATATTAATAACTTTTTTTCTGAATAGAAAGAAAGGATATTTTTTAGTAATAGCAGTAGTAATATGAAATTCTGTGGATAAACCATAAAACACATTGCGAGACAAAGAAAAATAAAAATGAAAAGTTGTGGAAAAATATAGAAGGTAAACAGTGGAAAAATCGAGAAACAGAAAATGTGGAAAAGTCGGGTGTGGAAAAATGTTAGAATGTTATTAATTCTTTGAGATTATATTTGATTTGATATCTTTGATAATATTCGAAAATTCCTGAGAATTTTCGATTTCAGTATTAACGCGTTTAATCGACGACATAACAGTAGTATGGTCGCGACCAATGACATCGCCGATGTCTTTTAAAGAAAGATTTGTCAGATCACGAATAAGAAAAATAGATATATGCCTTGCAAGGGCGACATTTTGTGTTCTGCGATCACCTTTAAGATCTTCCGGTTTTAACATGTAGTATTTCGCGGTTTCTTCGATAATTGTTTCGACTGTTGGTAAAAGTACTCTTGCACCGATGAAAATTTTCTTGAGGAGCTCAGAAACATTTTTGACATTAATATCGCCATCCAACATATCACGGTAGGCGAGGATCATTTTTACAGCTCCCTCAAGCTGACGGACATTTGATGAAAGACTATTAGCAATATGATTTGTGACATCATCGGGGAGTATGACTCCCATCTGCTCTGATTTGCTTCGGATAATCGCTATACGAAGAGCATCATCAGGGGGTTGGATATCTGCAATGAGCCCGGATTCAAATCTTCCCCTGAGTCTGTCCTCAAGAGTGTGTATTTCACTCGGCGGCCTGTCTGAAGTAAAAACTATCTGTTTGCCATGCTCGTAAAGAGTGTTAAAGGTGTTGAAGAATTCCTCTTGAGTAGATATTTTCCCGGCTATGAATTGAATATCGTCAATAAGAAACAGGTCTGCACCACGATATTTGTTGCGGAATTCGACAACATTACCGAGTTGAATTGCTTGAATCATCTCGTTTGTAAAGTCGTCGCCTTTAACAAAAACTATGTTGTAGTGAGGAAAATTGCCGGAGATAGAATGTCGGATAGCGTGAAGTAGGTGTGTCTTTCCGAGCCCTGACTCACCGTAAATAAAAAGCGGGTTATAACTCTGTTTTTGTTTCCCCTCGGCTACGGCTTTTGCCGCCGCATGAGCAAATTTATTAGAGCTGCCTACAACGAATTGTTCAAAGGTATATTCATCAACAAAAGAATAATCATTTTCGATGGAAGGACCAACAATAGAAGACAATCCTGCATCGTCTAAAACGACAATGTCAATATCGCCGGCGAAAAGCTCACTAAGGGCACTTTTAATTCTTTCGGCATACCTGTCTTCAATGACGTTTTTTTTAAATTCCGACGGTGTGTGGATAAACAAACGGTTGTCGCTGAACTTAACAGCATTACAATCATTAAACCACGTGTCAAACGCTGTCATGGGCAAATCTTTGCCCATGATATCAAGAACTTTATTCCACACGTCGTCAATGGAATTCATAACCACGATCCCCTAGCTAATACACGAAAGGTATGTAATATTCTACCAATAATGAGCTAAAAAAGCAAGTTATTTTGCCTCGTAGCCCCACTGGGAGTAAAATATCGTCATAATGACGGAACTCCTATACTAACGCTGAAAATGGAGAATTCCTGACAAAACAGTCAATTCCCCATTCCTCTACAATATGTTCGATAATGATGTGTCCGGATTACATGTTATTGAGCTTGACTGTAAGGCTGGATTTTCTGTGTGCTGCTTTATTCTTATGGATAAGACCTTTAGTCGCAGCACGATCAAACGATTTGACAGCAGTCCTGTACGCGCTCTGAGCTGCCTCACGATCGCCCCCGGACACTGCGGCGTCAAATTTCTTAATATTTGTTTTGATCAGTGATTTGGCTGCCTTATTCCTTGCCGCTGCCTTATGCGACAGAAGCACTCTTTTTGACGCAGACTTAATATTGGGCATTTGTTCACGGTCACCTCCTCACGTGCTGATAATGGTTGTCGCGACAGCGACGGACTACCATACTAACACTTCACAAAGCAGTTTGCAAGTATTTTTATGTGATATTATGATAAAATTCTGTCGATCAAACTTAGCATCGCTTGTTTCGAATAATCAGCCGAATAATCAGCCGGTGGTAAAAAGAAGTAATAATTGTTGAAAAGTAAAGTTCATATGCTATAATCAGCTGAGAGGCTCAGGATTATTATCCCGAGCCCCTTAATAAGGGAGAATACCAATGGGCAAAATAGTTGCAGTAACAAATCAAAAGGGTGGAGTGGGAAAGACAACAACGTGTGTCAATCTTTGTGCCGCCTTAACAGATGCAGGATATCGCACGCTCATGTGTGATATGGATCCACAGGGAAACGCGACATCCGGTCTCGGTGTGAATAAAAACAACACAGAAAATCCGAATATCTATAATGTTCTGATTGAAAGGATTAATGCGTCTGAGGCAATTGTCAAAACGCCTTACGGTGACGTATTACCCTCAAACAAGGTTCTTTCGGGAGCGGGAATAGAACTTGTTATGACAAAAGACAGAGAATACGTGCTTAAGAATGTACTCAGTAGTGTGCGTGAAAAATACGACTTCATACTCATTGATTGTCCCCCATCACTCGAAATGCTGACACTCAACGCTCTTTGTGCTGCAGATACAGTCTTGATACCTGTTCAATGCGAGTACTTTGCACTTGAAGGTCTGTCTGACTTGATGACAACAATACGCATGACAAGAAAGAAACTTAACACGACACTTGAAATCGAAGGCGTTTTACTGACAATGTATGATGCTAGGACAAATTTTTCGGCGCAGGTTGCAGCAGAAATAAAGAAATATTTCAAACAAAAGACGTATAATGTCTCAATTCCGCGAAGCATACGACTGGCAGAAGCACCGAGCCACGGTAAACCTGTGACAGTTTACGACGCATCGTCGCGTGGGGCGGTTGCATATGTTGAATTGGCTAAGGAGATAATTAGGCACAACACTTGAGTGTATCAAAGACATAACAATAAGAACGAAATATTGTAACACTGTTCCTTTTAAAGCAGAGAGATAATCACTATAATATTGAATATATTCGAATATCACGAAAACCGGAGGGCGCCATAGCGTGAAAGCAAAAGGGTTGGGAACCGGTCTTGGGGCGCTGTTTGGAAGTGCTGCGGAAGACGATATACGTAATGATTTTGAATATGTGCCGATCCAGAGGATAGAGCCTAAGCAAGATCAGCCGAGGTCGGTATTTGAACAGCAAAAAATAGATGAACTGGCGGACTCGATAAAAGAGCATGGAGTGTTGTCACCGTTGACAGTTCGCAGCATTGGGGACGGCTTCTATCAAATCATTGCCGGTGAACGCCGCTGGAGAGCTGCAAGACAGGCCGGTCAAATTGATATACCTGTTAGGATAATAGAAGCAGATGATCAGAAAGCTCTGGAGATTGCCCTTGTCGAAAATCTTCAGCGTGAGGATCTGAACGCAATTGATGAAGCACGCGGTTACAAAACACTTATGACTGATTTCGGACTAACGCAAGAGGAAATAGCGGAAAGAGTCAGCAGATCGCGGCCGGCTGTAGCCAATTCGCTGAGGTTACTATATCTGCCCTCAAAACTGATTGAGTGTGTAGCGGACGGAGAGCTGAATGCTGGGAGTGCACGGGCGCTCTTGGCTCTGAAAAGTGTTAACAAAATGATTGATGCAGCAAAAGTAGCAATTGATAATGAGATGAGTGTCAGGGAAGTCGAGACCTACGTAAGAAAACTAAATGAACAGCCGAAGGTAAAAAAAGAGCAAAAGTACAATAATGTCATTGAAGTCGATTACCTACACGAAGCCCAGAACAAGCTTACATTAGCTTTGGGTCGGCGGGTTACAGTAGTAAAAAAGAAAGACAGGGGAAAAGTCGAAATTGAATTCTTTGGTGATGATGATTTCAACGACCTATACGAAACGCTGATAAATGAAGAAGGCATGTAATGGCTGAGGTGACTGACTATGATTGATATTAGAATAATAAGAGAAGATGCTGCGGGAATAAAACAGAGGTTATTCAATAAAGGCTATAAAGCTTCGGAAGAGATTGACCACATACTAAGTCTTGATGCAAGGCGNAGGGAATTGATAGCTTCTGTCGAGACTGAAAAAGCAGAGCAAAACAAAGCATCAAAGTTAGTATCACAGGTGAAAAAAGAAGGTGGCGATGCTTCGGATATTATTGCAAAGATGAATACATTGAAAGAAAACATCCGTGATGCCGAAGCTGAACTGCGCATTATTGAGGCAGAATATAACGAATTGATGGTTTCTCTTCCAAATCCTCCGGATTCGGATCTTGCCCCGGGTGGCAAAGAAAACAATGAACCGCTGAGATACTGCGGTGAACCGAAAGTATTTGATTTTGAACCGCGAAACCATTATGATCTTTGCACAAAACTAGGTCTCATTGATTATCAACGCGGCGTTATGCTTGCCGGAAGCGGGTTTTGGATATACCGCGGATTGGGTTCACGTTTAGAATGGGCGTTGTTGAACTTTTTTATCGACACGCATATAGCTGATGGATATGAATTTCTGCTCGTTCCGCATATGCTTGAATACCAGTGCGGACTGACAGCCGGACAGTTCCCAAAATTTGCTGATGAAGTGTATAAGATAGCAAATCCCACAGATGAAAGAATACATTACATGTTACCGACAGCGGAAGCGGCGCTTGTCTCGATGCATAGAGATGAAATTATACCGGAAACAGAACTACCGAAAAAATATATTTCTTATACACCTTGTTTCAGGCGCGAAGCTGGAACATACGGAGCAGAGGAGCGCGGTATGGTGAGAGGACACCAGTTTAACAAAGTTGAAATGGTGCAATTTACCACGCCGGAAGGTTCGGATGCAGCCTTCGATGAACTTGTCGGAAAAGCGGAAGCTCTTGTTGCGGCGCTGGGATTTCATTTCAGAACGGTAAAACTGGCCGCCGGAGATTGTTCAGCATCAATGGCACGGACATATGATATAGAAATACAAATTCCTTCAATGAATGGTTACAAAGAAGTATCCTCCGTATCAAACGCCCGAGATTACCAGGCGCGGCGAGGTGCGATGCGTATGAGAAGAGAAAATAAGGGTAAAGTTGAATACCTTCATACACTTAACGGGTCGGGACTTGCTACAAGCAGAATATTGCCTGCACTCGTTGAACAAAACCAGCAAAAAGATGGAAGCATCATAATTCCGGAAGTGCTGAGGAAATATTTGGGTGGTCTTGAAAGAATTACACCCTGATGAATTATTGTTATTTGATATTAATCTAAGGCGCACTAAGTAGCGCTGAAAGCAGTTTTGCGTATGAGGAGACAGGTGGCAGATAGGATTGTTTGAACATAGTCAACCAATTATTTAGCAGCATTTCATGCCTTTATTAAACAGCTTTGAAGGGACAAGGAAGGATGAAGAAGTTTTTAGCGGAATTTAGAGCATTTGCTATTAAAGGAAATATGATAGATCTCGCTGTCGGTGTTATTATTGGAGGGGCATTCACGGCAATAGTAAACTCAATAGTATCAAACCTTGCAACACCGCTGATTGGCATACTCATTGGGGTAGACTTTAAAGACTGGAGAATCAACCTGCCGCACCTTTACGGCAACGCTGAGCCCGGGACACTTGAGATAGGTTTATTTCTCAATAGCGTAATAAGCTTTGTTGTTGTTGCATTCGTGGTCTTCATCTTTGTAAAAACCTTGAATAAATTCAGAAAGAAACAAGAAGAGGCTAAACCGGAACAAAACAAACAAGAAGAACTTCTTGGAGAGATACGCGATATACTAAAACTATCGGCCGGCATTACGGAAGAAGCGGAGGCAATGCTTGCGTCGGCAGAGACACAGGACGGAGACAAGACAAATTAGAGAATTTGCAAATGAACAGAATGACGAGCGGGATTAATTCAATAGCCGAGCTTACAAGAAAAGGCGCAGCGGATATGGGCCTTC
>JGI994J12354_10006157_pt1 | contig 10102 bp, 10 predicted proteins | sample IntmicLarv3ML3BL_FD_12354 | JGI IMG/M metagenome (IMG submission 12354)
TTTTTAAAAAAATTTGTCACATTCAAAAAATGCTGTATCTTTGCACTCCCAAAACTATTGGTTCGGTAGTTCAGTTGGTTAGAATACGTGCCTGTCACGCACGGGGTCGCGGGTTCGAGTCCCGTCCGGACCGCAAAAGACAACTAATTAATTTTAGTTGTCTTTTTTGTTTGCCTTCCAGTTTTTTAAACCCTTTAGATTAGCAAGTAATTTAAGGAATTAACCCATGTGCTTTCGACATTCCGACAGCTTTCATCAAGCATAAAGCCAAAATTACTGTCAAAATAATTATACCGATAAGCATTTCTCGGCTAACCATTTTCTTTGCTCTTCCTGATATATATGATTTGATAGCCTTCCAATTTTTAAAAATATGTCCTGCCGAAAATATCAAAAAGCCGACAGCAGAAATATTATGCGCCACCATAGAGAATACTTTAAAAAAAGTATCGGGCTTATGGTCTGTAACGTGTAAAGCAATGCCCGATAAAGCAAGTACAATGAAAAACAGGAATGTTCCTATTGAAAGAAAAGACCGAGTGTTAAAAGATTTTTTATTCATAATTATTTAATTAAATTGACTGTATAAACTATTGATTATTGCAACTGTTTGTGTAAAATTTTTTAAAGCGTTTTTGCTTTATTCCTGAAGTGACCTAACACCTTATAGAAAGTAACCAAATCGTCTGCTTTTAATCCTTCTGATAATAAAGTTTGTATTTCATTCAGTTTTTTGTTGATTTCATTTACAAGGTTGATTCCTTCATCGGTTATCCGAATTATATTCTGCCGTCTGTTGTTGGGTTCAACAATGCGCTGAACCAAGTTTTTCTTTTCCAAATTATCTATTTGACGTAAAACGGCAGACTTGTCTTTTTTTACAATGTCGGCAATATCCTGTTGAATTGTGTCTGTGTCAGAATAATGAACGGTAAGCAATATGCCTAAAGATTCAGCAGGAATATCTATACTTGAACCGGCTGCAAATCTTTTCAAAGCACGTTGGATATCCTTCACTGTCATAGCAAGGTTGAGTAATTCATTCATTTTTTTCTTTTCCATATCTCTTATGTTTATGTTGCAAATATAAATATTATTGTTGATTCACGCAACAGTTGATATTGTTTTTGCGATGGTTTGATATAAAATACGCTTAACTTGCAAAATTTGCCCATCCTTCTAAAAACAGCTATATTTGCGCAAAATTAAAATCAACCGTTTCGGATATTATTATGGTAAATATTTTTACTTCGTCAATCGGAAAAAAACTCATTATGAGTATTACCGGATTTTTTCTAATGGTATTTTTGGTAATGCATCTTGCCGCTAATTTTGTTACGCTTTTTGGCGCAGACGCTTACAACGCCGTTTGTCATTTTATGGACACCAATCCATTTATACAAATAATGGTGCCGGTTTTGGCTTTGGGTTTTGCGGTTCATATTTTGTACGCGTTGTTGCTTACGCTTTACAATCGGCGCGCGCGCGGCAATCAAAATTACGCGGTTGCAAACAAAGGAGCTGCTTCGTCGTGGGCTTCGCGCAATATGTTTGTGTTGGGGCTTATTATTGTCGGTTTTTTGGGATTGCATCTTTTTCATTTTTGGGCAAAAATGCAATTGCAACATTTCATTCCGGACGGTGAACCTGAAACCAACGCATATATGTTGGTGCAAACTTTATTTCGTAATCCGCTTTACACCGTAATATACATTATTTGGATTTGGACATTGTGGCTTCATCTTGCACACGGCTTTTGGAGCGCGTTTCAGTCTATCGGTTTAAGCAATAATAAATGGATTCCTCGCTTACAACTTTTGGCAAAAATCTACGCTACTGTAATTGCTGTTGGTTTTACCATTATTCCATTATTTTTTGTATTTGGATTAGATAAATAGATAAAAATTTAATACGCTAAAAAAGGGCAGCCGACAGTAATTAAAAGCTGTTTCTGCCCTTTTCTTTTAAGAATAAATGTGTTTTTTATAAAATGAACGAAAAAATATATAAATTAGGATTGGTTTTAAGCGGCGGCGGCGCGTGGGGTTATGCGCATCTTGGCTTGTTACAAGCAATGGAAGAATACGGCATTGCGCCCGATATTGTTTCGGGAACAAGTATGGGCGCGCTTATTGGCGCGTTATATGCCGACGGATATTCGGCGAAAGAAATTATGGAAATTGCCGAGCAAATAAATTTTCTTCATTTTGCCTCTATTCATTTGCCCACACGCGGATTATTGGAAATGAAATGGCCCGAAAAATTATTGAAGTCGGTATTGCGCGCCGATATTTTCGAAAAATTGAAAAAGCCTTTGGTGGTTACTTCCGTAAATTTAACAAAAGGAGAAGTGGTTCATTTTCGTTCCGGCTCTCTTATCGATAAAATCATTGCTTCAGCAAGCGTTCCAATCATATTTAAGCCGGTAGTGATCGATGGTGACGATTATGTGGACGGCGGTTTGCTCGACAATTTTCCGGTATTGACTATTCGCGACGAATGCGAAAAAATAATCGGAATGAACGTGCAGCCGGAATCGAAACATAGAAAAATGAAAAACCTGATACAAATTGCCGAACAATCATTTTTTCTTTCGCTACGCACACAAGGCACGTCTAAAGCCGAATTGTGCGACGTGTATTTAGAGCCGAAAGAAATTAATTCCACGATGTTCGATGTCGTAAGTGCAAAAAAAATTGCTGTTTACGGATACGATATTGCTCGTAAAACCTTGGACGGATATTTACTTTCGGGAAATTAAATCCAAAACAAATCGCGAATAATACTGTCCGACAAAAGAAATTGTCGAGGCGGAATTTGCAAGCAATCATTAGTCTTTACCAACTTTCCGGACGCTAAATAAATTTGTGCTTGCGCCAAACAATGTTTCAAAAACGACTCTCCAAATGTTGAGCCGATATATTGTAAATCGGCGCCGGTAGCGGTGCGCAGCGAAACAAGCAAATATTCATTGAAACGCATTTCCGGACTTAAAATTTCCGTTTCAAAAACAGGAAAATTATTTTCGATAACTTCTAAATAACGAAGATTATTGGCTACATTCCATTGGCGATTTTTCCCATCAAACGAATGTGCCGACGGACCAATTCCAACATACGGAAACCCTTTCCAATAGCCGCTATTGTGTTGCGCTCGAAAATTTTTTCGTGCAAAATTCGACACCTCGTAATGCTCGTAGCCCGCACCTTCCAACGCATCGTGAAGATATAAAAATTGCGCTTCGCAAATTTCTTCCGAAGGCAAGGATAAAGAATTTTGAATTTGTTGTTTGCCAAATATTGTGTGTGGCTCTATGGTTAGCATATACGCCGAAATATGCGGCACATCTAGTGCCAAAGCTTGCGCAACATCGTTCTTCCAATCTTCTATTGTTTGATTCGGAAGTCCATACATTAAATCAATCGTAATGTTTTTGAATCCGGCAGCCTGCGCGGCTCGCACGCTTTCTTTCGCTTGTGCCGAATTATGTCTGCGCCGCAATGTTTTCAACTGATTATCGCAAAACGATTGTATGCCGATACTCAATCTGTTTACACCGATTTCACGCAATTGTGTCGCGTATTCAAAACTAATATCGTCCGGATTTACTTCTACCGTAAGTTCCGAAAAAGCATTTACACCCAAGCGTTTTTTCGCTTTCTCAATTAATAAAAACAATTCCGGCGGAGTCAAGACAGAAGGTGTTCCGCCGCCGAAATATAAAGTATTTAAATCTGTTGATTGTTGTTTGCCAACTCGCACATCCATTTCGTGTAACAACGCGCGAAGCATTTGCTCCTTGCGTTGCAGCGATACACTAAAATAAAAATCGCAATACGCGCAAAGTTGCTTACAAAACGGAATATGTACGTAAAGCATTATTTCAACAACAATTGTCCGCTGCCAATAAGCGCGCCGCCCGAATATAAATCAACGGTATAAGTGCCTTTGATAAATTCGTTTTCAATATTTCCGCCATAGAAAATACACATTTCCACATCGTCGCCTTGATAGTCGATTTCACGCACAGCAGAATATATCAATTGTCCTTCTTCGGATTGGAATACGTTGTTTTCAGATTGCGTCATCAAAATTCCATCGGGACCTTTTACACGAATAAAAACATTACGCAAACCACGCTCAGCAATACTGTTTTCGATAAGTATAAAACAAGTTCTCAGCTTTTCGGTACGACTTGCGCGTGTCACATCTTTTCCTTTCGCGTTGATTGGCAACACCGCTATATCGCGCGCTTTTAGCACAGAACCTTTTTCTACTTTTTGCGCCAAATCATCAGTCGTTTGAATCAATGTTTGATATTTTTGTTGCGATACTTGCGCTTCGGCTCTCGCGGTGCGGGTTTCTTCTACCAATTGAATATTCAAAGTGTTTAACGAATCAATTTGGACAATATAACTACGCATAATGTCGCGCAAAGTTCCCAATTCTCTTTCGTATTCACGGATTTTTGTACGATTCGAAGCTTCTGTTTTTTTGAGCTTTTCAATCATCATATCCACTTTTTGCTTTTCAATATTGAGTTGCTCGTTTAGCGTGTCGTTATTGGTCTGCAAGTCGTCATACTGAATACGAAGTGTCAGCAAATTGTTCATCAAACTGTCTTTTGCGGTAGAAACAACTTCGATATTTTGTTGCAATTCCGGCACTTTTTTCAAACTCAAATATAATAACGCGCCGCCCAAAATGACAACGAGTATGCCCAATGCAATGGTAATAGTTTTTAGTTTGTTGTCCGGTTTTTTTACCGGTTCCGGTATGATTTCAAAATTTGCCATAAGATAATCGTTTTAAATTTTATTGTATAAAGGTAATTATTTTTTTGTTAATCGGTGGAAAAGTTCTTCGATAGAAGTGTTTCCTGTGGGTTGCGGCAAAGGCGTATCGGCTACTATTTCTCCTTGATTAATGATAATAATTCGATTGCAAACCGCCTCGACTTCTTGCATAATATGAGTCGAAAATAAAACAATTCTTTCGCGTCCCAAGTCGGTAATAAGTTGGCGAATTTCGAGAATTTGATTTGGGTCTAATCCGGTTGTCGGCTCATCGAGAATAAGCACAGAAGGCTCGTGTAGCAAGGCTTGCGCCAAACCAACTCGCTGACGATAACCTTTCGAAAGTTGTCCGATTTTTTTATGTTGTTCGGCTGTAATTCCCGTACTTTCGATAACTTCTTCAATGCGTTTTTTTAATTTATTTCCTAAATTATGAAGTCCGCCCATAAATTGCAAATATTCTTTGATATACATATCGTTGTAGAGCGGATTATTTTCGGGCAAATAACCAATAACGCGGCGCACTTCCAAAGATTGTTGTACCACATCAAAACCATTTACACTTGCCGCACCCGCGGTTGGCGACAAATAGCCGGTCAATATTTTCATCAAAGTCGATTTTCCCGCGCCATTTGGTCCCAACAATCCAACAATTTCTCCGCGTTGCACCGAGAAACTCACGTTATTCAACGCCTTTTGCAAACCATAATTTTTTGAAATATTTTCAACAGATATCATCTTCTTCTAGTCTAATTGATCTTTTTTTGCATCGAGTTGCAACTTTTGTTGGTATTGTGTTTCCAACTCTTTGTGGTGAGAAATATAATCGGTTATTTCTTTTTCGGAAAGTTGGCTCGGACGTTTGCCATATTTTTTTTCGAACGCATCAATCACCCAAGCCCAAGCGTAGTCGGAATAATTGTTAAAAATAGCATCAAAAGTTTTTTCTATTTCGCTCAACGATTTTATTTCTTCTTTTTCAATAGCGCACAAAAGTTTTTCTAAAACCGACACAGGACAATACATTCCTACGATATCTAACCAATCGCCACAACCAACATTTGTATTTTGCTCTAATGCTTGTTTGTGTTTTTCTATTCTATTTGCCAAGCTTTCGAGCAAAAATAATTCTTCCGCAAAATTATAAATTTCTATCGCTCTACGCTTGGAAGGCGCTTCCACAACAGCTTTGCCGAAAATTGTTTTCGTGCTTTCCATTGCTGTTTTTGCGCGCTGCATTTTTCCCACCAAAAACGGATTGAGTAAGTCGAAATGTATTTTATCAATTTTTATTTTATTGCGGCGGTCGCGCTGTTGCCATTTTTGAACATCGCGCCAAGTGCCGATACTTGCAAAATTAACGCCCGGCATCAAATGTGTTTTTCCGTCTTTTTCGATTAAAAACGAAAATGGAAAATCCGATGTATCGGGATGATTGTAATGTCGTCCTGTAACCATTGTGAACGCGCCGATACGCGCCGGAAAAAAGAGATAACTATCGCTGCCTAATTTCAATCCGCGTTCTGTAATTCCGTGATGCACCGGTCCTGTACGATATGCATGATTGCTTTGATTGGCACCGCTTCCTGCATTTGCAAAAGAAAACATTCCGGCGATCAATAGCGACGATTTGTGATGTGTGACCGTATATGGTCCTGCAAAAACTGAACAAACTTCGCTGTGAAAGCCTTGACAATTGGCGAAAAACGCGGAATGTTCGGCAGAAAATTGTTTGTCGAACAAGCCGCCCTGTCCAATAAAACAATACGAAAACAACGCGCCATTATTTATCGAAACGCCGGATTGTATAATAAAATGTTTGCAAACACAGCCGTTTCCAATATATGTTGGAGCGTCAGAAGTGCTGCAAATACTTCCTTCGGTTAAATTTAAAACATTTTCGAGTTGCGCTTTTTCGCCAACAAAAACATTGCGAATAGTGTTACAACCAATAATTTTCGAGCCAAATTTTACAATCCCTTTATCGCTTTTTATTTTTTCGGAATAGTCCCGAATCCTACTTTCTACAACGGAAACAAGTTGTGTTCGCCCTCGAAAAGAAGTCAACAAATATGCCAATTGCGCGGACAATTCGTTGTAAATAGGAATGCAACGCGAGCCACTTTCGTTGATTACGTTAATTCGTTCGCCGTTCCCAAAAGAAGTGACACCAACAGTTTCTAAAACTCCTATATCTTGAATTATTGTTTCGCTTTCTATTGTACAATTCGAAATATATTGACGAACATTGCGAATAAAAACATTATTTTCTATCGTGCAATTATTTATCCACGCGTTGTAAATACCGCTACGAACAACGATTTCGTCGTTTATCGATAATTCTTTTTCAAAAACTCCAAGACGATTGTGTCCGGTAAACTTCACGTTTTGTAAATGCGCACACGAAAAATCGGCGACAACATTCACTTTCGTCCAATCGTCAGCCGAACAACCTTGTTGCACGAGTTGTTTTATTTCGTCGGCAGTAAGTTCGCGGTAATTCATTTGTAAACAATATTTTTACAAATATACGCAAAAATTTTCGGCAGTTTGATTATCTTTGCTCAATGAAATTTATTAAAATTTGAATTTTTAAAATAAATAATACTATGAAGCATTTAAAAATTTTGGTTATTCTTTTAGCCGCAAGCGTTACTTTGAGTTCTTGCGTATCGAGCAAACAACATAAAGCTTTGGAAACGGATTACAATCGCGTGTTGAACGACCGCAACGCGATAAACAATCGTATGAACCAATTGGCAAACGAAAATTCGACAATAAAACGTCAGTTGGCGGAATTACAAAATACGGTGAAAGACTTGGAAACAATGACTTCCGAGCGTAATAAATTGCAAAAACAATTAGCCGATTTACAAGAAACAATGGAGCGATATCGCAAAGACCGTGACCGCGAAACCGGCAATATGAGCGCACAAATGAAACGCGACCGCGATGAATTACTTCGCAAAGAAGAAGAACTTTCCGCAAAACTTCGACAAATGGCGCAAATGCAAGAAGAAATGGATGCTCGCAACAAGCGTTTGATGGAAGTGGAAAGTATTTTAGCCAAACAAGAAGAAATGGTAAACGCATTGCGCCGCAAAGTTTCCGACGCGTTGCTTGGATTTGAAGGAAAAGGATTGACGATTCACACCAAAAACGGAAAAGTATATGTGTCAATGGAAGACAAGCTTTTGTTTAAATCGGGAAGTTACAACATAGAGCCGAAAGGCGTTGAAGCGATTAACGAATTGTCGAAAGTGTTGGCGCAAAACAGCGATATCAATGTAATGATTGAAGGACACACCGACGATGTTGTATATCGCGGAAGCGGCGAACTGAAAGACAATTGGGATTTGAGTGTGAAACGTGCTACAACGGTTGTTCGCGCGTTGTTAAATAATTCGGCGATTAATGCGGAGCGTATTATCGCTGCCGGACGTAGCGAATATGTTCCGTTGGATAATGCGAAAACGTCTGAAGCGCGTCAAAAAAATCGTCGTATCGAAATTATTTTAAGCCCGAAACTCGACAAATTATTTGAAATTTTAGAATAATAATTTTTTTGAAAAATGGCTTCTCCATTTGTTTTTTTGCAAGAAGCGACAAACGATAATTTTGTAGGACGCTCCGAAGAATTGTTGTGGTTGACTTCAAATTTGCGCAACAAAGAACACACAGCCTTGGTTGCTCCCATTGGTTATGGCAAAAAATCGTTGGTGCGGAAAGCCTTGGCGCAAGCGCAAAAACAAACGGATTTCAAAATTTGCACTTGCGATTTATTCAATATTCACAACGAACACGCTTTTTGTTCGCATTTGGTTTCCGAACTTTTCAAAACCGCTTGCACCACGCACGACGATTGGATTTTATTGGCAGAGCAACTATTGCCGCTGACACAACCAAAAGTTGAAGTAGACAAACGAACAAATCGAATTCAAATTATTTTCGACAAACAACGCTTGCAGGAACATACGGGCGAAGTGTTGCAATTAGCCGAGCGCATAGCCATTCAGCAAAGCAAAATGTTGGTAATTTGTATCAACGAATTTCAACAAATTATTGATTTTGAAAATTCCGAAACCTTTCAAAAACGGCTGCTGACTTATTGGAAACAGCAAACAATGGTTACTTATTTATTGTGCGGAAGCAAGGTAAACGCTATGCATAATTTGTTTTCCGAGAAACAAATCTTTTATAAATTTTGTGAATTAATCAACCTTGAACCTATTGAGCAAAAAGCATTTTCCGATTATATTGTAACGTCTTTTACGCGCGGCGGACGTGGAATTTCCGAAAAATTAGCCGACTCGATTTGTCAGCAAACAGCTTGCTATCCGCGCTATACACAATGGTTGGCGCACTTATGTTGGCGCGCTACGATTGGTTATGTCAACGAAAAAATAGTGAACGCGGCAATGAATAATTTGTTGGCTTTAAACGAGCGACTATTTCGCGCTTGGGTTGATAGTTTTCCTGTTTCGCAAATAAATTATTTGCGTGCCGTAATCGATAATGTCGATCGTTTTAGTTCGGCAGAAAGCTTAAAGGCTTATCAATTTCACTCGTCGGCAAATATAATGCGAATACGAGAAGCGTTGGAGAAAAAGGAAATTCTTCGCTTTATTCGTCGCAAACCAATTTTTATTGATCCTGTTTTTGAATATTGGTTACGAAAAAAATATTTTACGGAATAAAAACACAAAAGCGTTTTTAATTATCGGACTTAAAATTCAAAATCTTTTGCAAGAGTTCATTCATTTATAGCTGTTATTCTACTTATTTTTTCGTATATTTGCGCCTAAACTTTAACAATTATGGCAAAGTATCAACGCATTTTATTAAAGCTAAGCGGCGAAAGCCTCTTGGGAAACAACAATTACGGAATAAATACCGAAGTGCTGTTGCGCTATGCACACGAAATAAAAAGCGCGACAGATAGAGGCGTAGAGGTTGGTATCGTAATTGGCGGTGGAAATATTTTCCGCGGATTGAGCGGTGTTGACAAAGGTTTTGATCGTGTAAAAGGTGATCAAATGGGAATGTTGGCAACTGTGATTAACAGTTTGGCGATACAAAGCGCACTTCAAAGTATCGGTGTTAAAGCCGTAGTGCTTACCGCTACAAATATGGAGCCGATTGGCGAGCATTACAGCAAAGACAAAGCCATTGCGTATTTACAAAACAACACCGTTGTAATTATGGCGGGAGGAACAGGAAATCCGTTCTTTACCACCGATTCGGGCGCGGCTCTTCGCGGTGTCGAAATTGGAGCTGATGTTTTGCTTAAAGGAACGCGCGTGGAC
>JGI994J12354_10006158_pt1 | contig 10102 bp, 11 predicted proteins | sample IntmicLarv3ML3BL_FD_12354 | JGI IMG/M metagenome (IMG submission 12354)
TTCACTATATTCCGGATCGTCTCCTCATAAGCTTCCGGACCCTGTTCCGAGTGCAGTACATCCCTTATGATCCGGGGATCCCGATGCACATCCGTCGAAAACCTCTCCACACCTGCTTTCACGAGGATCTCCGCTTCGCTTTCGCTCAGGAACCCCGCGTGGAGATTGATCTGCAGTCCCATATCCCTCGCTTTCCTTATCGCTCCCGCAAGTTCAACAACGGGCACCTTTCCATTGACATCACACCCTCCTGATATCAGCATTCCGTTCCCGTTCTCTTCCTTTATCCTCACAGCCTTTCCGATCAGCTGTTCCGCTGAGACCGCCGGGACCATGTTCTTCAAATGATGTCCTTTGCAGTGCTCACACATCTGCTCACATTTCGTTCCCGTAACAGAAACTGCAGGGAACTTTTCCCCCGGACGGTAAAAGAATACGCGTGTCATATAAGCAAAAAGACCAAAAGCTTTATTCAGTAGATATAGTTCCTTGTGGCGATCACAATGAAAGGTTTCCGTATCAAAGGTTCATTCAAGGACGTAAGGAAAGAGCAGGTCTTCTCCATCGAGATAGCCGCAGCAGACAAGGACGCAGCCAACGAGTGCGCATTATCCACACTCGGAAGCAGACACAAACTGAAGAGATGGGAGATAACCATCAACGAGATCGTTGAGCTCGCCAAAGACGATATCGTCGATCCGCTGGTAAAATACCAAGTCGGTGAGAACTGAAATGAATGATGACGAATTACGTCAGGCCCTTACCGTCCGTGAGGCTTACATGGCGCAGCTCGATATGCTGACGCAGCAGGTTCAGTTACTGCAGATATCTGTGGAAGAGGCCGCAAGGGCAAGAGACACGTTAAAGAACATAAAGGATGCAAAAGAAGGCGATGAGATACTCATCCCCATCGGCGCAGCTTCCTTCATTCCCGCAAAGGTCTCCAGCACAGGTACTGCGATCATCGGTGTTGGCAATCGTATATCCGTGGAAAAGAGCGTTGATGATGCCGTCGCTTACATGAAGGCAAGCGTTGACGAGATATCCGCAGCACTGAAGAAGGCTGTTGACACTCTCAACGAAGTTGAGACGGCAGCAAGGAATCTCACTGCGGCCATAAACCAAGAATCACAGAGACGCCAGTAACATGTTCGACTCACTGAAGAACAAGCTCAAGAACATTTTCAAGAAGGCTCCGGAAGTAAAGGAGCTGGACAATGCATATGAGTCTGCGTCTTCAGAGACGACGGAACCGGTGGTCGAAAAAGAACCTGTGAAGAAAGGCGGGATCTTCGGCAAGGTCGATGACGCACCTTCACGCATCGGTGTTCCGAAAGAAACTGCGAGAGAGTCTCCTAAAGAAACTCTGAAGGAGATCCCGGAGGCCGAGGAAATCTTTGAGGATGATGAACCTCAGGAAGAACAGAAACTTTCCAGGAAAGAAAGAGCAAGGCTTGCAAAGGCCGAAAAGGGAAAGAGACCTGAGAAAGAATTCAAGAACGATATCGTCGGAGATTCCGGCAAGAAGGTAAAGGAAGGAAGCCTGGATGATCTTCTCTGGGAGCTCGAGATCGCATTGATGGAGGCGGACGTTGCTCTCCCTGTTGCAGAAGAGATAAAGAACGGCGTCCGCGAGAACCTTTTGGGGAAGAAATACAGCAGGAGTTATTCTCTGGAAGAAGTCGTTGAACTTTCTCTGCGTGACGCGATCAGGAACGTCCTGAAACTTAACGAATTTGATTTTGATGCTTGGTTCGAAGCTCAGAAAAAGCCTGCGGTCGTCATGTTCATCGGCATCAACGGCACCGGGAAGACGACCGTCATAGCAAAGATCGGCAACCGTCTTATGAAGGCAGGAAAGACAATTGTGTTGGCTGCCGGAGATACATTCCGTGCCGGAGCAATCGAACAGCTGAGCATACACGCAGACAACTTAGGCTGCAAGATAGTGAAACATTCCCCGGATTCGGATCCGGCCGCTGTTGCGTTCGATGCCATCGAACACGCAAAAGCGAAGAGAAGGGATGCTGTTCTTGTCGATACCGCAGGAAGGATGCAGACCAATAACAACTTGCTTGATGAAATGAAGAAGATCGTCAGGGTCGCCAAACCTGACCTAAAGGTGTTCGTCGGTGATTCGTTAGCAGGGAATGATGCTGTTGAACAGGCCCGCATATTCGATGAGGCTGTTGGGATCGATTGCGTCATATTAACGAAGATAGATGCAGATTCCAAAGGCGGCGCGGCCCTCTCCATTGCACACACGATCGGTAAACCCATCGCGTTCGTATGCAACGGACAGGAATACGGCGACATCATAAAATTCGATGCGGACTGGATGGTAAACCGTATCTTCGAGTGATCCGGTCCTTGATATTTCTGTATTATCTTCTTCTGATACCGATCAGACACAGAGTTTGTAGAATAACGTTGCGTATACTTTTGCGTCGATCACTAAGTTGTCTATTTCCACATACTCATTCGGCTGGTGCAGCGAACCGCCTCCGCACTGCCAAACATAAGCGTCCATTCCTTTCAGCCTGAAGAAGTTCGCACACGTTCCTCCTCCGACCCCGACGGTCTCCGGTTCTTTTCCGATGACAGAACGCACAGAATCCTCGAACGCTTTGTATTCCTCTGATGTCGTGCTTGACGGCTTTCCTGCATACGTGCGTTGTTCTACTTCCACTGTTATTTTGGCACCCGAGAGCTTTTCGTGTTCTTTCGCAACCTTCTTTGCGTACTCTATTATCTCATCTGGGTCATACTCCGGAAGGACGCGGATGTCCATATGGAATTCATCATACCCCGGTATTATATTGACGCTGCCGATCGTTGCCGGACTCTTCGTAGGTTCGAAGGTTGATACGTTCGGTCTGAATATCTCGTTGATCTTGGAATACTTCTTCTCGAACCTTTCCATTATGTCCGCAAGCAGTTTCGTACTTACTCTGAAGGCATTCAGTCCTTTGTTCGGCGTCGATCCGTGAGTCTGTTTTCCCTCGACCGTGAACTTCAGCCATATCAGGTGTTTTTCGGCAACTTCTATCATCGTTCCGTCCGGAACTCCCCAGTCGGGAACNATTATCACGTCGTCTTTGGTGAACTTGCCTTTTTGGATCAATGTTTCGACACCCATGAGACTTGTTGTCTCCTCGTCAGCAACGAACGCAAGCCCGATNGATCTTCTGGAATCTTTTCCTAACTCTATGAACTTCGCTCCGTACAGCGATGCGATAACGGCTTGGCCGTTGTCCTCTGTTCCGAGCCCATGCAACTTACGGCCTTTCAGCGTAGGCTCATAGGGAGGCGTATCCCATTCTTCCAGGTCTCCCGGAAGCACAGTATCCGTATGGGAAATGACCCATACTGTTCCCTTGCCCTGACCGTTCTTCTTCGCAAGGATGTTCGGTCTCATCACTCCCGGATAATGAATGTCTTCAACATCCACCCGTTCAATGGTGTCAAAGCCGATATCGCATCTTTTCAGAATGTCAATTATGACATCTGCCCTTTCTCCTTCTCCGGAGCCTCCGTTCATTGGACCTATTGCCGGAACTTTAATGATCGCGCTCATGTCGCGTATCATATTAGCTTCCGAGGATCCGATCCTTTTCAGAACGTCGTTCAGGGTCATGCTCCCGCCAATGGTGTGTGTAGTTCATAATCATTTTGCGGTTACTGCACCGAAAATGTATCTTATCCATGATCATGGTCCCAAAAGATCGATCGGTATCACTGACACTCCATCGTCTCTTGTGTGTGCTACACGCCCTGCGGCTGTGATAACTGACAGGAACGCCGCTTTCGCGTTCATCTTATTATTCAGGCGGAGAAGATTCTCTGCCGCTTTATCTACTGTCCAGTACCTAGTTTTTATAACTTTTGCAAGTTTGTTTTTTATGTGTTTTGCAAGTGTGGTGAATGAACACCGCAAACCCTGTAAAGAGATGTGTTCGACGTTTTGACGCATCTATTTTCATATAAAATGATCTGAAAGAGGTTTGAAAATTGTATTGACGTTATCAGAGGTTGCGGATGATCATCGTCACCGCATTCCCGCCGCCCAAGCACAATGTGCCCAGGCCCACTTCTTTCCTGCGGTCTTTCAGTGCGTGAACGAGCGTTGTTATGACCCTTGCGCCGGAGCATCCGATCGGGTGACCTAATGCTACTGCGCCGCCGTTGACATTGAACTTCTCGTTCGGTACGTTCAAAGCCTTCCGAACTGCACAAGATGCGGTTGCGAAGGCTTCGTTGTGTTCGAACAGATCGATATCATCGATCTTCATTCCCGCTTTCCTGAGAACTGCTTCGGTCGTCGGGATCGGAGCTTCCATTATGTGTTCCGGTAATACTCCGCGTTCGCCGTATGCTTCTATCACCGCCAACGGTTTCAGAGAGTGTTCTTCTGCGTATGATCTTGACGTTATCACCAATGCGGAAGCGCCGTCGCTCAGCTGTGATGAGTTTCCGGCTGTCACTTTGCCATCTGCTTTGAAGACCGGTCTGAGCTTTGCAAGTGCTTCCACTGTTGTGTCTGCGCGTACGCCTTCATCGGTATCTATGATAATGCTCTCTTTCTTCTGTTTCACGGCCACCGGGACTATTTCATTCTTGAATTTCCCGTTCTTTATTGCTGCTGCCGCTTTCATGTTGCTTTCATATGACAGGATATCGGCTTCTTCGCGGGAGATATCGAACCTTTCCGCTACTGTTTCCCCTGTGAATCCCATGTGCTGGTCATTGAAAATATCCCAAAGACCGTCGAATACCATTGCGTCCTTTACCGTCTGGTCGTTCATGCGGTATCCCCATCTTGCTCCCGGCATCAGATATGGGGCTTGGCTCATGCTTTCCATCCCGCCGGCGACTATCACGTCATATTGTTTTGCTTTTATAGCATCAGAAGCTAACATCGCAGCCTTCATCCCTGAGCCGCACACCGCGTTGACGGTGAAGGAACCTATCTCAACGGGTAATCCTCCGTATACTGCGGCCTGTCTCGCGGGGTTCTGACCCAATCCTGCTGATATCACGTTACCCATGATGCATTCTTCCACATCATTCGGACTGAGCCCTGATCTTTCCACGGCTGCTTTCACTGCTATCGATCCGAGTTCCGTTGCTTTGATGTCCGCGAACATTTTCCCGTACTTTCCGATCGGTGTCCTTACTGCACTGATAATGACTGCTTCTTCCATTGCCATACCTTCTTACGCTGTTGAATTACTGTTTATATATATCACTGTCGGTTATTGTATTCGTCTATTGACGAAATCGACTCTTTGTTCTATACCGTCCCGCTTGAGTGGTTTGGATAAATGTCTGCGTGCTGCCGCAGGCGGTTCGTACCACCCGGGAACTATCCACCTTGTTCCTTTTTCCTTGACGCTTTCTTTAGCTTTTGTTCCGCATTCCCTGCATCGGTATCCCTGGTCCTTTCCGACGGATTTCATTTTCTTTCCGCATTTCGGGCATTCCGGGTTGGATACCTTTCTGTTCAGCTGCATCAACTCTTTCACGAGGATCTTTTCCGTGTTCAGCGTTCTCGGTTCGTTCCTCAGCTCGCCCAGTACTGTAATGACATCTCCTTCGATCAGGTGGTCGAAGACCATCCTGAACTCTTTCGACGGTTCGTAGAGGCCGCAGGTGATGGTCCCGTATCTCGTTTCGAGCTCAAGGAACGTGTGGCCTCCTTTCAGATGTCTGGCACTTCCTTTGACCGTGCCTTCTATCCTGTATGATGAATCCGGGGCAAGTTCTTTTGCTTCTGTTATTATGTGATCGTCGGTCCCCTGGTTCGTCAGGAAGATGATCCATCTGTCCTTCTTCTCTGAGACGATGATGTCGGCAGCCTTTTCCAGGTCCTCATGGACCTCTCCTCGGAGACCGTACAGGACCGGGCATGGTGTGGACGGCACCATCGTCACCTTTCGGAAACGTTCCTCCCAGCTGTTGAATGTGCTTTCGAATGTTTTATCGATCTCCCGTATGGTCATCGGGTCCACTGTTCTTTCCGTTCCCCATCTTTTCCTTTCCCGGTATGCTATGAGCTCGAATGTGCTGTCCTTCGGCATCCATGAGAGACCGCATGCTGCTCCTATGAGCCCGCGGCCGCAGCCTTGTATGAACGTCTTCGCGTTGATCCTTTCCAATTCCTTTTCGATATCCTTCTGCTCCAATATCTTACGGACACCGTTCCAGTAGAGTTCCGGTGACGGTCTGTTCTTTGAGATTATCAGTCCTGTATCGGAATCTGATGCGCGGTTACCCATCACGGCCGGGATGATCTTCTCTGAAAGTTCGTTTTCTTCAATGTCATGTTTCATTTCAGAATAGCAGAAAACATCCTTTCCATCAATGTTCCCGATTCGTTTCTTCGCGCCGGACCCGATACCTGCCTGAAGCACCAGGGACGCGTTGCCGCGAGTTTTCCACGGAACCGCGGGGTTCAGGCGGACGAGTCTCGGATGTCCGATGATATCAATGCCGTTGATGTTCAGAGCCTTCACTATCTCCGTTAGAACGAATGTGGTGCACAATCCTTCTCTGGAATCGGTATCGTCGACCGCGATGAACACGATACAAGATTCAAAGGACAGTATATCAAATGTTCATCCGCATGTTAGAAACAAAGAAGATGTTCCCGTCGTCCGAGTACGCGCCTGAGATCGTACATACGTCCCATTCCGACACCTGCCCGCGATAAAAGCACCGTATTTCCTGACCTTTTGAATCCGTGAAGGTAAATGTGTTTCCGTTCTCGGTCTCCTTTACATCTGAAATTATCCCTGAAAGGGATGGTTCCGTTTCCGACTGCGGTACTGTTAAGCACACGACCGCAATGAATAATATCACTGCGAAGCCTGCAAGTACATATCTGTCATTGATCAGCCCCATGCAGAGGATGTTCGTAACGATGGATTAAAAGGATGGGATTACAGTTAATGTAACAAGCCCCCCACCCCTCTATTTCCGATGGAAACGAATTTCAAACGTCCAATGTCCGTTGTTTCGGCGGTTTGTATTTCTTCAGGTTGATCATGATCTCGTCATTTTCCAGAATGTTGTATATTGTATCCTTAGGACAGTTGAGTTCTATCTCTTTTGTCCTTCCCGCTCTGCCGAAGGAGCGGACGTGCGCGTGAATTATTCCGAGCATGTCCAATTCTGATATGAGATCGGTCACTCTGCGTTGCGTTACCGATCCTACATTAAGGATCTCTGATATTGTTTTGTACATTGAGTAAACATTCCCGGTAGTAACGACATTTCCTTTGTCTGTTGAATTAATGCTTTTGATTATACTCATAAGCACTATCTTTGATTGGGGGTGTAACGTTTTAACTGTCTCGACCATGATGTCCATCTCGATCTTACTGATCGCTGATTTAACATGAGCATCAGTGACAATGGTATCGCCGTTCCTTTCGGCTACATCTGATGCCACNCTCAAAAGATCTAATGCTCTTCTNGCATCTCCTGTGTCNCTTGCCGCTAATGCCGCACAGTACGGAACAACGCCTTCNTCTATNGTATCCTTCTCAAAAGCGAGTTTTGCTCTTTCTCTTAGGATATCTTCAAGCTGTTTCGCATTATANGGAGGGAAGATTATCTTCTCTTCTCCTAAACGGCTNTTTACTCTCTGATCCANGAAGTTCATGAAACTNGTGTTGTTCGATATTCCTATCAGTGAGACCTTNGAGTACTTCAGGTTCTCNTTGATGACCAANAGATGATAGAGGATATCCTCATTGCTCTTGTTCAGCAGTCTGTCGATCTCGTCAAGAACGACAATGAANACCTTCTTCTGTGAATCGACATAATTCCTCATTTCGGTGTATACCTTCTCGGTACTCCATCCTGTGAATGGNATNCGCTGGGTCATATCGAGACCTTGGTTACCTATTGTGTGTAATATCCCATATTGTGTATCTGTTGTCTCACAGTTTATGTAAATGAATTCACATTCTTCTGATAATGTATCTGCTTTCTTCAGTTCTTCGCCTATGAATTTTATGACCGCTGTTTTTCCGGTTCCTGTTTTTCCGGAGATCATTATGTTCGACGGTTTATCTCCTTTCAGAGCGGCAGCGATTATCGATGCTACCTGATCGATCTGTTCTGTTCTGTGCGGTAACTGATCCGGAAGGTATGAGGTTTGAAGGATATTCTTATTTCTGACGATCGTGTTCCTTCTTTCAACATACTGTTTGAAGATGGAATCGCTCATGAACTCACCTTACAACGGAAATACACCTTAGAGAACATATTTCTCATGGAAGTCATGTTAGGTATTAATTGATTGCTATTCCGTAACGATATGATTTTTAATACTGTGACGTTCATCACGAAGCATCTGCAAAGAATAGCAGGAAGTGAATATCAATGAAAGGATGGCTTGTTGTCGGATTATGTGTAGCGGCGTTATTCGCCTTTGTCGGGTTCCTCGTTCTCATCGGAACTCCGGCGCCTTGAATCTTCTTTTAACCATTCTCCAATGGAAATGGAGGGGTGGGGGTCTTCTTCCCCTTCTTCCCCTGAACTCTTATTCTCCTGTCCGTTATCATGTTCATTCCCGATCTCCGGGCCTTCTTCCCATCCGTCCTCATCGTCATCGTACGGTCTCCTTGATTCCAGCCAGCCCAGGAATGCGAATACGACCACCAGGATATTGATCAATGCGACCGCACAAACAATGATGCTGGGGATGCTGTTCGGAGGTATCTGTTCAACATTTTTGTTCGTGAACAGAAGCTTTAGGGAACCGACCCACGGGATCTCCAATCCCGCTGTGTACTTTATCATGTCCATTGAGACGAAACGGTCGATGATGCCGCCGGTCTGATCGAAGGTGTAATTCCCTTTGGAATCGCCCATGGTCGCATATCCGCTCTGTTTCGTATTCCACAGCGAGGAATTGAACGTCAGATCGATATCCGCTGTTTTTTTCAGGAATCCGATATCATACAGGGTAAGCCTCCCCACAATGTTCATCGGGTCCAGATCTTCCGGTTCAACACCGGTCACGGACCAGTACGGATATTCCTTCAGGGACGGTGCGGACCATGTATCACTCGTCTCATTATACTCCAGCCAAACAATAGGTCTGTGGATAACAGGATTTTTTCCTCCGCCCCGTTCGTATACGATCACGTCGCCGTATTCGCCGAACCGGCTGTAACCGGAAGAATAACCTTCTACGTATGACACGATGGTGTCATCCTTGTCCAACGTACGTACGACGACCATGTCTCCGGTGTCGATGATCCCAAGTTCCGCACGGTCGGAATGCTGCATGCTCCCCGATTCCACAACAGAAAACGGAGGCCACACTCCGGAATATGCATACATTCCGGAGAATACGAGACCTACGACAGAAACAGCTGCAACGATCACGATGATCATATCCCGCGCGTCTCGGTTCACATCCGTGTATGTGTGGGGTATGATTTATCGTTAACGCATTCAAAATATTCAAAAAATGGATATATGAACAATCAATCACGATTACCATGGAACGCCCCGGTAACGACGAATACTTCATGGAAATGGCCCACCTGATCTCAAAGCGCTCAACATGTGTACGCAGGAAAGTGGGCGCGGTCATCGTCAAGGACAAGAGGGTGTTGACCACAGGATACAACGGATCGCCGAAGGGAACGAAGCATTGTGAGGAACTGGGCTGCATACGCGAGCAGATGAACATCCCCTCCGGAACGAGGCATGAATTATGCAGGGGTGTGCATGCGGAACAGAACGCCGTCATCCAGGCAGCCTACTTCGGAGTGAGCATTCAGAACAGTTCCATCTATACTACAACATTCCCGTGTTCCATGTGCGCCAAGATACTGATCAACGCAGGAATAAACGAGATCATCTATTCGGAAAGTTACATCGACGACCTTTCGAAAAGGCTGTTCGATGAAACTAACGTGATCATACGCAGATATCCCGAAGAATAACGTTTTTTGACACTCCCTATAATAAAAAGAGGGCATCAGACTTAAGTATTAACAGAATATTGTCGACACGAAAAAGAGTCGGGGAGTGTAACTTGAGCCGAACTGACATACTCACAGAAATCAAAGAAGCTGAG
>JGI994J12354_10006159_pt1 | contig 10102 bp, 9 predicted proteins | sample IntmicLarv3ML3BL_FD_12354 | JGI IMG/M metagenome (IMG submission 12354)
TCAATTTCTTCTTTGATTTTTTGCCGGTCTTTGTTCTTGTTGTTTTTCTCATAATAACCGCCTCTGCCCTCCATATTCAAAAGCACCACGTTTAGTGCTATTAATCTACACTATTAAAGTTACTATACTAACCGAAAACTTTCAATATTAAATTTGTCATAATTGCATGTTAATTCTATTTAATTTACCACCATTTTCCTTCAAAAAATTTTTTTCAGCTCAGCTTTTTTATTGTCGCACTTTTGTAACAAATATCGACTATACTATGGTGGAAATTATTTTCCCGATGAAAGGGCTTTTGCAATGGCAAAGAAAAAAAAGTTTTCTATCACTCATCTTTTCAAGGGTGCTTATCTAATTAGTTTGGTTTTTCTTGTAAATATTGCCTATACACTCTCTTTTCTTTTGACACACGGCGAAATTCGATGGAGAAACTTTCAAACTTATGTTGTTTTGATTCCTTTTATATCTATCGCAGCTTTTTTACTAGCCGATTTTTTGCAGCTTCCCCGGTTTTTCCGCAAAAAAAATCTGGAAGCTATCTCGCAATCCTTACAGTTTTCCATTATTCAGACCTTGATTACCATTAGCCTTGCTTATGGGCTATTGCCGGAATTCGACCATTTGATTTCGCGAAATGCGTTTCCCCGCAGTGTTCTTCTTTTGAGTTGTCCTGTCATTTTTATTTTAATGTCTGTGTGGACTCGTGTAGGGCTTAGCATCAGCAAAAGACTTTACGCACAAGGACAGCTAATGATTGTCGGAAGCCGCGAGGACGAGGTTAAAGAAATTGAATCGAAAATCGGCGACACTCTGGAGCATTTAGGCCTTTCTCTTTCTGGAAAATTGGTTTGCGACGAAGAAACAAAGCTCGAAAAAGTCCTAAAGCCCTATTCGGAAATTCTGATTTGCCCAAGTCTTTCCGACAAGCAAAAATCGGATATCATTCACTACTGCGCGCAAAAAAACACTGTTGCCTATCTGGTACCGCAGTTCTATGAAATTGCGCTATACCAGTCCAAAATCATCAATGTAAATGATTTGATGGTTTTCATGATAGACCGAATGAAATTGACCTTCGAGCAAAGAATTGTAAAGCGCTTATTTGATATACTTCTTTCTATTGTTGCGTTGATTACTGTATCACCATTTTTACTTATCAGTGCGTTTCTTATCAAGGTTACATCACCCGGTCCGATTTTTTTCCGTCAGAAGCGAGTCACTCTGGATAATCACACCTTCAATATTTATAAGCTTCGTACCATGAGACTTGATGCGGAAGTGTCGACCGGTCCTGTTATTTCGGGGAAGGATGACCCTCGTGTCACGACTATCGGGCGTTTTCTCCGCCGTTCTAAATTGGACGAGGTGCCGCAATTCTTGAACGTCTTACTAGGAGACATGAGTGTCGTCGGCCCTCGTTCCGAACGGCCCGAATTTATTGAACAGTTTGAAAAGGATATTCCTGCCTATCACCAGCGCTTTTCTGTAAAAGCAGGTATCACTGGGTTGGCTCAAATTGCAGGAAGCTATGACACAACTCCGGAGGACAAGCTGCGATATGACCTTCTTTACATCAAGAATTATTCTTTATTGCAGGATATGAAAATTGTCGCGCAGACGGTACGCGCGATTTTCACGCCCAAGCTTTACAACAAAACCTTTTTAGAAAACAAAAAGAACTATGTCGAAATCCCTTCCGAAAAAAAGAAAAAATAATTTTTCAGGTGCTTTCAGCCCTTTTACTATTGGAAAATGCACAAGTTCTTTTTCGAATTTTACCCGAAGAAAAAAACTTTGATAGACAAAGTACTTGCAAAAACACCTATAAAAACAGTAAAATAGGTAATCAGTAAAAAGTTTGTAACGTCGCAGAGCGGCGAGATGGGAGTCATTATGGAAATAAATGTATCAAGTGTCGGACAAATCTATAAGAACAACTTTTCACCGGAAAAGACTGCGATTTTTTTCAAGGAAAAAAGCATTACCTATGAAGAGCTCGATCACCATGTTCTTTCCTTTTCTAATTTCTTGAAGGAAAAGGGCGTTAAAAAGGGCGACAAGATTATCTTAAATGCCAGTAATTCTCCGGAATTTTTATATACTTATTTGGGAACTGTCAGAAACGGCGCCGTTATTGTTCCTATAAATCCGTCCTTTACCATAGAGGAAATGAAATTCATTGCAGCGGATTCAGATGCGAATTTTCTTTTTATCCAGGAAGCAATTCTGACAAAGAATGGCGTATCCGCAGACGTACTTTCCAAAGAACTCGGCGTGACTGTTTTTGTCATAAATGATGCGCTTTTGGCTGAAATCGAGAAAGCACCTAAGGTAGATTTCGACTTCGTTACAGACGAGAATGATATCTCCACGTTCCTTTATACCTCGGGAACTACAGGCGTTCCGAAGGCTGCTATGCTTACACACAAGAACTTACTTTCCAACACGCGCCAATGCACTATTGGTGTAGGAACAAAGCCTGAGGATATTTTCATGTGTGTTCTTCCGATGTTTCATGTTTTTGCGTTTACGGCTTGTCAGCTTATGCCACTTTTCCTTGGCGCAACGGTTGATATTGTGGAACTTTTCACCCCGAAGGTAGTCATCAACAATCTCCTTGAAAGGAATATTTCTATTTTCATGGGTGTTCCCGCCATGTACATGGTCTTGATTGAAGCAGGGAAAAATAATATATCCTTCCCCAAGCTAAGACTTGCTGTTTCCGGCGGTGCTGCCCTTCCTGTCGAGGTGTATCATCAAGCCAAAAGCACCATTCATCTTCCGATTATCGAAGGATATGGACTTACAGAATCCTCTCCGGGTGCCGCTTTTAATCCTTATGATGGTGTGCAAAAGCCCGGTTCTATTGGCTTGCCTCTTATAGATATGGAGACCAGAATTGCTGGACCTAACGACGAAGAGCTTCCTGTAGGTGAGGTTGGAGAGCTTCTTTTACGCGGACCGAATGTTATGCTCGGATACTACAAAAGACCCGAGGATACTGCTACCGCCTTAAAGAACGGCTGGCTTCATACCGGAGATTTGGCAAAGGTCGATGAGGAAGGCTATATTTATATTGTTGACCGCATTAAGGATATGGTTATTGTATCGGGGCTAAATGTGTATCCTCGTGAAATTGAGGAGGTTCTTCACCAGCACGATAAAATCAAGGATGTTGCCGTTATCGGTGTCGCCGATAGATTAAGAGGAGAAACCGTTGTAGCATATGTGATTTTGAAGGACGGCGAAACCGCTGACCAAAAAGAAATCCTCGGATGGCTAGAGACGAGACTTGCTGTGTATAAGCGTCCTAAACGTGTTGTTTTCATGGACGAGCTTCCCAGAAACAATACCGGAAAAATCTTGAAGCGTGTTCTTAAGGAATCCGTTGAGAAAAAAAATCAATAAGAATACCTAAGACGTATAAGTAGGGGTATAGGGTATGCCGAAATTTATAAAAGGGCTTGATTTGTGTGAAACCTTCTTTCACGAGGTTGCAAAACCGATTATAAAAAAACATTACCCCACCCTTCGGTTTTCCGCCGGTTTATTGGGCTATGGCTCTGATGTATTAGGTTATGATGACGCGGTTTCCACAGACCATATGTGGGGGCCGCGTTTTTATTTGTTTTTGGAGGAAAAGGATATTTCCCTTTCTTCCGAGCTTCTATCTTTATTTGAAAGAGAGCTTCCCTTTGAGCATAGAGGCTTTAGCGTAAATTTTTCCGCGCCGGCAGGAAAGAAAAATCCCATGCGATGTGCCGAACCAATTACAAGTGGCCGCGTATCTCCTCTCCTATGGATATCCACCATAGAGGGATTCATCAAGGAATACTTGGGAATTCTGCCGAAAACGCCACTGGAGTGGCTTTCTGTCTCAGAACATCGTCTGCTCGGATTCACTTCCGGTAAGCTTTTCGTTGACGATTTGGGCTTGTCCGGCATTCGAAAAAGCCTTTCGTTTTATCCCAAAGACGTGAAACTATATTTAATTGCGTCTCAATGGGCTCTTCTTTCGGANGAACAAGCTTTTGTGAAGCGTTGTGGCAAAAGAAGCGACGAAATCGGTTCCCGGCTTATTTGNGCAAGAATGATAGAAAGGCTNCTTCGCCTTTGCTTTTTGTATGAAAATACATACGCGCCCTANAGTAAGTGGTTCGGAACTGCCTTTTCNGAATTATCCATNGCTTTTCCTGTGCAAAANGAATGTGAGAAGGCTTTGTCCGCTGTGTCAGTAAAAGACCGTGAAGAGCATCTGGTTCGCGCCCAGCTTCTTCTTTCTGAAATCCACAACGCTTCCTGCCTCACAGAAAAAATGGAAATTCAGGTGCAAAACTATCACGAACGGGATATTCGGGTCATNTTCCCCGAAAAAATTTCCGAAAAAGTGCAAGAACATATTCTCGATCCTTCTTTGAAAAACTATCCTCTTATTGGTTCTGTAAGCCAAATCGGAAACTTCGTTGCGCTTTCGGACCCTCCTGAATTCCGTGAAAATATACAGCGGTTATATGAAGATATCGGCTGTAAAGGATGATATTGCCATTCAAATCTTATCTCCTTTTCTTCTGCCATTGATTCATTGCACACTGTCTTACTTTGATTTTAGCCAGTATTCTCTGCAATCACTTGTCCTTCCCATAAAGCCATACTCGATTAAATAGCGCCGGATAGTGGCATAGTCGTGGTATATAGCTTTCAATATCTCATTGACTTGTTTTTCGGTGTACTTCATGGAAGGTTCAAATTGTTTTGTAATCGTTCTTAGTATCACGAGTTTATTCTTTTCTTTTGATGAAAAACTTTTAAGGATCGGCGGCGTTAACGATATGAAAAATGTGTTGATGATTTTATCGGCTTCCGCATCAGTCACTATATATCTCTCGTCCACCATCGTCGCACTTTCATGAATTTCAAGAAACTCATTATTTTTCCGTTTCAATTTTTCCTCCAGTAACTCAGAAAGGGCAAGAATCAGCTTAGCCTGCTTTGCCTTTTCTCGGAAATTGAAACGCTGATATCTTACTGTTGATGGAGAAGCACCCGACGTTTTAGCGATGTCTTTGTCTGACAGTCCATTGTAGAAGTTTGCCAACATTTCTTTTTGCACGTCGGTAAGTCCTGTATTGCGCCTATCTTCCGATAATAGCATATGAAAAACGGAGCCATGCGCTGTTTCCATGTGAATACGAACCGCTTTGAACGCATCTGCAAATTGCTCACCGATAGGATAGATTATCCCCTGTTCAAAAACGGTACCGCAAAAAAGGCATTTATATAGACCGTTCTTTTCATCAAAAATAAAACCGTCTTTGAGTTCATGTGTTGTCATCGTAGCCACATCAAACATCATAAACATTTCCGCCATCCGTTTGTTATTATACAAACAATATATATCGGTGTTTGAAATATGTCAATAGCTTCGATACTATATTCGGCAATGTAGAAATTTTTGACACACCTCCTTGACAAAAGTTGTGTGATGAAAGCACCGCCGGTCCTCTTTGAAATGATTGTAATTCTGCGGCTTGTATGGTAGCATAACAATGCATTTTACAAATGAAATCTTCGGTTGCCGAGGTTCTTCGGCACTGTAAATTGGGAGTTTTTTTATTGTGTATCAAACAAATCACACTTTTGCGATCTGTGCCTATAAGGAAAGTCCATATCTTGAAGATTGTATCCTCTCCTTAAAGGCGCAATCCGTTTTGTCCCACCTTCTTCTTTCCACTTCAACGCCCAATCGTTTTTTGGAAGAGATAGCCCAAAAATACGATATCCCTCTATTTATCAATACCGGAGAAAAGGGCATCACGCAGGACTGGAATTTCGCGTATGGGAAAACGACTACCGAATTTGTGACCATTGCTCATCAGGACGACAAATATCACCCCGATTACGTTAAGACGGCACTATCTTTTTTGCAAAAAAGTAAGCGTCCCTTGATTTTTTTTACGGATTATGCCGAAATCAGAAATGGAGAAATCGAGGAAAAGAATCTTCTTCTCAACGTGAAGCGGAAAATGCTTCTTCCGCTAAAACCAAAAATCTTCCAGCGTAGTCGGTTTATAAGAAGACGTGTGCTGTCCTTGGGGGATCCGATTTGCTGTCCGTCTGTCACCTTCTCTAAAAGCAATCTCCCTCCCGTTATTTTTAGAAACGGCTTCAAAAGCTGTGAGGATTGGGAGGCATGGGAAATATTATCCCGGCTAAAAGGAAGCTTTCTATATTCTTCCGAAAAGCTCACCTACCATAGGATTCACGAGGAGTCCGCTACAACAGAAATCATCAGTGAAAATGTAAGAAACAAAGAAGATTACATGATGTTTTGCAAGTTCTGGCCAAAACCTATTGCAAAATTCCTGGCAAAAAAATATGCTAAGGGCGAAGAGTCCAACACATTACAATAAGATTCGAGGGCTACTATGAAAAAACTTATCATCATACCTGCCTATAATGAGAGAGAAAGTATTCTAAAGACCGTGCGCGATGTGGAAGAAAACGCGCCCGATTTCGACTACATTATCATTAACGATTGTTCAACAGACGATACCAAACAGATTTGTATAGACAATCGTCTTCATTTTTTAAGTCTTCCCGTAAATCTCGGCATCGGCGGCGCGGTACAAACCGGATATATTTACGCCCAGAAGCATCAATACGACCTCGCCGTTCAGGTAGATGGTGACGGACAGCACGATGCCGCTTTTTTGAATGAAATGGCAAGGATTATGGAAGAAGAACAGCTTGATATGCTGATTGGCTCTCGTTTTATTAAAAAAGAGGGCTTTCAGTCCTCCGGTATGCGTCGCTTAGGTATTCGCTATTTTACCGGATTGATTCGCCTTTTCACAAGAAAGACCATCACGGACCCAACCTCAGGACTTCGTATGGCGGGAAAAGATATTATCCATATGTTCGCGAAGGACTACCCCAAGGATTATCCGGAGCCGGAAAGTGTTGTGAGCATTCTGCGAAAGAAGAAGAAGGTTCGGGAAATAGCCGTCACCATGAGAGCAAGAACCGGTGGAGTGTCTTCTATTTCTCCCAGAAAATCAATCTATTACATGATAAAGGTCACACTTGCTATTTTTATGGAATGTTTGCGCTGATACCAAGGAGGAACTAACTTATGATGACTATACGGGTTCAAATTTTTGTAGGAGTGCTTTTGCTTTTGGCTCTTTTTTTCATCATTCATCTCACGAAAAAAAGAAAGCTTGATATCCGCTATGCCATGATGTGGGCGGTCGTTATCCTTGTCATTGGCATTTTTGACGCTTTTCCACAAATCATGGACAACATTTCCTCTTCCCTGGGCATTGGTTCTCCCACAAATATGATTTTCTTTCTGGGCTTTTGCCTTTTGCTGGTTATCGTTTTCTTTTTGACGAAAAGTGTCGCGCGGCTTTCCGAGCAGGTGCGAAAGCTCATTCAGGAAATCGCTCTCTTGCAGGAGGAAAAAAAATCCTCTGACGAGGATTCATGATCTCTGTTTTTTTCTCTTTCTCAAAAAGGTACGGTGCTTTCTGAAAAAATAGAAAAGACCTTTTATGTGCTCCCAATTGATTTTACTGATAAGCTTTTTACGCGACAAACGTTGCGTCAAGTGATAAATAGACGCGCCGGACACAAATAAAATCGTATACCCCGCTTTCCAAACCCGCACACAATACTCCACATCTTCCGGCGCATAGAAAATCTTCTCATCCAGAAAACCAACCTTCTCCAAAATCTCTCTTTTCATCATCCAACAGGCGGAAATCGCATAATCCACCTTGTAGACGTTTTTATTTACCGCTACGGGAGGATTTGTCTTTTCCAAGTTTTTTTCAGGAAAAAGAGAGTAACTTTCGGCTGCCTTGGCTTTTTCTTGACAAGAGGAAAAGGGCAGGGCTTTTTGTATTTTCATCCCAACCGTTGGAAAACGCTTGCAGGAGTGTTGTTCCTCACCTATAGCATTCCACATCCTCGGGCTTGCTAAAAGAGCCTTTTCATAGTTTTCAAGTGCTTCTATGAGCGCCGAAATGGCAGCGTCATTCACCTTGGTATCCGAATCCAAAATACAAATCCATTTTACATCCGCCGCTACCTTCCGAAGTGCCATATTTCTTGTTTTTGTTGTACCCATATTTTTCGGAAGAAAAATCACTTCCAAATTTTCCTTGTCCCCGAAAGAAGAAAGGATATCTCTTGTCTTATCTGTAGAGCCATTATCCACCAGAAGAACCTGCAATTCATACGGCAACGAAAAAACAGAATCGAGGCAATCCTTCAAATACCCTTCTGCATTCCAAGAAAGAATGACAAATGCTATTTTCTCTTTCATTTTGCCCCTTTCTTCAAATAAAAATGAAATTCGCTATTTTTCTTGCGATACCGTTTTTCAGAACACCCAAACGGCATATGGTACGCCAGCGTCCGAATTTGCTTTTTTGAGGGATTTTACAGTATTCCGCGAGCAATTCTTTTTGCTCCTTTTGGAGAAATGCTCCGTACACCGAAAGAAAACTCTCCGCCTGCTCATAGGTCTGATAAATCGCTTTTTTCATTTCCTTATAACCGAGAAGCTTATTGATTTTATACTTTATTGTTCGTACATCCTTGGCACCAATCTCATTTTTTTTGTGCTGGCGATACAAAATAGTCTGCTCCTCCACATCTGTAATACGCCCGAAAGCACTGGCAATCAGCATCAACCACCAATCATGCATTACCATGTATTGAGGTTCACCGAAAATCAAATCCGCTAAAGCACGATTATACATCACGGTACAGCCGGTTAGCGTATTTTGAATCAATTGCTGCCGAAGCTCTGTTTTTTTATAGTTCGCGTTCATGGCTTTTTTGAAAGACGGAGATACGACCTGCAAATCCTCGTCCACAACGGTAAGATCCGTGTATACAAGAAGTGGCGTACTTTTTCCGTATTCTTCTTCCAATACACGCATTTTTTCCAATGTTTTTTTTATTTTATCCGAAAGCCAGACATCATCCTGGTCGCAGAGCATAACGTAATCATCTTTTTTCTCTTTCATCATAGAAAAGAAATTAAATTTGGGACTTCCTGTCGGAACGGTATTCTGACAGATAGCGATTTTTTCGGGATACCGTTCGCGGTATGCTTCGAGAATCGCCAAGGTTCCATCCGTTGAGCCGTCGTCCGATATTTCAATAGAAAAATCCGTAACGGTTTGCTGCAAAATAGAATCCAATTGCTCGGATACAAATTTTTCGCCATTAAAAGTTGCCAGTAATATGGTAATCATCGAAGCCTCTTTATCTTTTTTTCAGAAGATAGGTGAAATCGTCTCTATCCAGTGATAGATTGGGGTTATAGTACGGATCGCCCTTTTTCAGAACATCGCCCCATTTTTCCAAAAACAATTTCAATTCTCTTGAAAATCTTTCCTTTTTTTCCGGGGTATCTTCGTAGCCTCTGCTTTTTGATTCATAGTGATATAATTCCGAAAATGGCGTAAAGACAATCAAGTACCCTGCTTCCCGCATACGAACGCATATATCCACATCATTGAACGCAACGGCAAATTCTTCATTCATGCCACCCATTTCTAAAAAAACATCGCGGCGAATCATCATACAAGCCCCCGTAACACAGGACAAATCCTGCACAATAGAAAGCCGTCCCATATATCCGAAATTGCCTCTGTCCGCGCCCTTATAATAATGCGCTGCCAGTCCGAAAAGACCTAAGCCAATCCCCGCGTGCTGAATCGTATCATCCGGAAAATAGAGCTTTGCGCCCGCACACGCGACATCTTTTCTTTGGACAAACATCAGCATTTCTTCAATCCATGTGGGCGTAATGACCTCTGTATCGTTATTCAAAAATAAAAGATGCTCCCCTTTAGACGCCTCCACTCCGAAACGGTTGATAGAAGGATAATTAAAAGGACCTTCCCAAGTGACCAGCCGAACCTTATCATGGGCTTCCCATTTTTTGTAATAGGAAAAGGTTCCTTCTTTTTCACTATTATTTTCGATAATGATAATCTCTATATTCTGATATGTTGATTTTTCCAAAATAGAGGTTATACATTTGTCCAAATCGTCTATATGATCTTTATTCGGAATCAAT
>JGI994J12354_10006160_pt1 | contig 10102 bp, 7 predicted proteins | sample IntmicLarv3ML3BL_FD_12354 | JGI IMG/M metagenome (IMG submission 12354)
CTGTGGGGAAAGCCCCTCGGGAGTGGGCAGGCAAATGAGCAGGGCGACCGAGACCAGAGCGAAAACGACGAGCAGGGTTTTGCGCATGGGACATACCAGTCTTGTAAAAGCGGTACAAAAAATAGCCGTTCATTCCGGCATCCGGCCGCATGCCGGGAGATGCCGGTTTCCATATATTTAAGGATGTGAGGGCAGAGTACGCCCAATATTTTTGTATGTCCATTGATCAAAGGTTGTTACCGGCTGGTTTCCTCTGCTTTGCCCTGCATGCCGGTGGCTTTTCTTAACCCCTTCCGCCTGCTATGAGTTTCCTGTTGATGACAAAGGGGCAAATCAGGCGGTGAAGAATATGGCACAGGAACTGGAAAGCGGCGGAACCACTGGAACCGGCGCGTACGATACCGGACGGGAGGCGCGCGCGCGTATACTCTGTTTGGGAGATGTGGTGGGCAGGCCGGGCAGACACGCTCTCCGGGAACGCCTGCCGAACCTCAGGCGCGAGCTTGACGTGGATCTGGTGATAGCCAACGGGGAAAACGCTGCCGGGGGCATAGGCCTCACGCCTCCCACTTTCCGCGAACTGCGGGAGGCCGGGGTGGATGTGGTCACCAGCGGCAACCACATATGGAAGCACAGGGAGATATATTCCCTGCTGGACGAGAGCCCGGTGCTGCTGCGGCCGGATAATTACGGCGCGAAAGCGCCGGGACGGGGCGTCTGCGTTTTCGTCCTGCCCTGTGGATTCAAGGTAGGGGTCGTCAATCTTCTTGGCCGGGTTTTTCTGGAACCTGTTCCCTGTCCCTTTGAGGCGGCGGATAGCGCTCTCGACAGTCTGGCGTCCATGGGGGCGGACTGCGTCATTCTGGATTTTCACGCCGAGGCGAGCAGCGAAAAAAGGGCCATGTCGCACTATGTGGACGGCAGAATAGCCGCAGTTGTCGGCACCCATACCCATGTGCAGACCGCTGATGCCCTTGTCACGCCCTTGGGCACGGCCTGTCTCACAGATCTGGGCATGTGCGGGGTGGAGGAGGATTCGGTGATAGGCATGGCCAAAGAGCCGGTGATAAGGCGTTTTGTCAGCGGCTTGCCGGAACCCTTCAGGCCTGCCAAAGGAAAGGCTTCGCTTAACGGCGCGCTTGTGGAAGTGGAAAAAAAAGACGGAAAGGCCTTGTCTATTCGTTTGCTTCGCGATAAGCCCATTGAATTCGTTATGCGATAACAGACCTGCGTCTTCCCGATCAGGGGGCGTGAACGTTTTTGGCGATACTGTCCCAGGGGCTGTTGATACAAAGAGATATTTTTTTTGCTCAGGCAAGGAAGAAAGCCTTTTTATGGAGGAAGTGTACTCTTGTGGTATTCGACCGGAATAAAAAGGCTTTCTGACGCAACCGGAGGGAAAAAGAGCCTTTATATTTACAGGTCCGAAGAGGTGCCGGGCCATGATACTGTTCTATATTGTGCTGGCGTTGCTGCTGGGCGGCGCTTTTGCGTCGTTGCTTCTCGGCGGGAGAAGAAGCGCTCTCACTGTCGCCTCTTGCGCTGCTTCGGGCGCTTCCCTCCTTGGTTTCGGACTGGCTGCGTACCTGCTTGCAAGCGGGGAAATCCTGTCTGCAAGCCTGCCCCTGCCTCTGCCCATGGGAGAATGCGTTTTTTCCCTTGATCCGCTCGCTTCGGTTTTTCTCCTGCCTGTTTTCGCCCTCGGCGCTGTGGGAGGCTTTTTGATGCCCGCGCGCATCCGGGCGCTTGAGGGCAAGGATATGTACCACCTCGTAGCCTATGGCAGGCATGGTTTTTTCTTCTGCGTGCTTGTCTTCGCCATGGTTCTGGTGCTCACTGCGGCGGATGCCGTGTTTTTTCTGATTGCCTGGGAGATAATGTCCCTTACGCCTTTTTTCCTGATCAGCCCGCAAGACAGAGACGTCAAAGAACGCAATGCCGTCTGGATATATATTCTTGCCGCGCACCTCGGGGCATTGCCTCTGTTGCTGCTTTTTGCGGGAATGACCATGGAGGCGGGCGCGACCGGCTTTGCCGCCATGTTTGATTTTGCCCACGAGGGACTGACTGGAACCGGCGGCAACGGCTGGAGTCACGCGGGCTTTTTCTTCGTTCTTGCTCTGGCGGGGTTCGGGGTCAAGGCGGGGCTGGTGCCGCTGCACATGTGGATGCCGGAGGCGCATGCCTCCGCGCCGGGGCATGTGGCGGTGCTGCTTTCAGGCACCATGCTGAACCTGGGCATATACGGCATTCTGCGCCTGTTGACCTTGCTCGGTTCCCCGGATATCTGGTGGGCCTGTGCGCTCATGGTTGCCGGGGCTGTTTCCGGCATTCTCGGCATACTGCTCGCTCTTGCCCAGTCAGATATCAAGCGCACCCTGGCGTATTCCAGCGCCGAGAATATGGGCATCATCTGCCTCGCCCTGGGGGCCGGTCTGCTGGCTTGCCTGCATGGCATGAGCGGGGCCGGAGCGCTTCTGTTCGGCGGCGCGGTTCTGCATATGTGGAACCACTCCCTGTTCAAAAGCCTGCTCTTTTTGGGCGCCAACGCCGTCAAAGAAACCATACACGTCACTTCCCTGCAGAACATGGGCGGCCTGCTGAAGCGGATGCCGGTCACAGGCGGCTGTGTTGCCGTGGGCTGCGCTGCCATTGCCGGTATTCCTCCTCTCAACGGCTTTATGAGCGAACTGCTGATATACATGGGCTTTGTGCTTGGCAGCGAGGGCATGCGCGGCAACTGGCCTTCCCTGATTTTCTGGCTGGCCTTCTTTCTGCTCGCTGCCATCGCGGGCTTGGCGCTGTTCACCTTCACGCGCATGTTTGGTCTGGCTTTTCTTGGCGCTCCGCGCGGATCCGAGGTGCGCGTGGCAGCGGAGCCGGAAACCGGCCTGAAAGCCGTGTTGGCTGTTTTTGCCGCACTCTGCCTGATGGCAAGCCTTGCCGGGCCGCTGTTGTTGAGTCTGTTACTGCCCTTTCTGGCCTGGTTCGGGGAAGAGCTGGGCGTACAGGCCGGTTTGCAGGCAACTGATATCGTCATGGGCAGACTCAGCCTGGCCTGGTACTCGCTCGCCGGGGTCTTTGTACTCTGTCTGGCCTGCGGGGTCTGGTTCTGGACAAGAAGACGCGTGGCCCGCAACGGGGAAGGAAGCAGCCCCACATGGGACTGCGGCTATCGATATCCCACGGCTCGCATGCAATATTCCGGCGGCTCTTTCGCGCACACTCTGGCGGACCTGATGCGGCCATTGATCCGTTCCAGGCTGGGACTGCCCGTAATCAAGGGGCTGTTCCCGCGTGAGCCCAGGGCTGTCATGGTAACGCCGGACTGGCCTACAGAATTGTGGACGAAACTTGTTTTCCGGCCTGTGGCCCGTGTTTCCGATTGGGCCAAGGATTTCCAGGTAGGCCTTGTCAACGTGTATATTCTGTATATCCTTCTGGCGCTTATCGCGGCCCTGGTCTGGTCGCTGGGGTGGGCATGAGTATGGAGTACGCCGTATCGCTGTTGTTTTTTCTGCTGTCGCTGCTTCTTGCGCCGCTTTTGCCCGGCATTATCAACCGGGTGAAAGCCTTGACTGCCGGAAGGCAGGGACGCCCCGTGCTGCAGCTCTATTACGATATCGCCAAGCTCATGCGCAAAAGCCCGGTATATCCGCATGTCTCATCCTTTTTTTTCAGAGCGGCGCCAGTGGCGGGCGTGGTGGCCGGGGTCGCGGCGCTGGCGTTGGTGCCCTTTGGCCTTGCGCGTCCACTTGTCAGCTTTCCGGGTGATTTCATTCTGATGGGAGGCCTTTTCGCGCTTTCCCGCTACTCGCTGATACTGGGGGCGCTGGATACGGGCAGTGCCTTTGAGGGCATGGGAGCCGCTCGGGAAGCGCTGTTCTCCGCCCTTGCCGAGCCCATTTTTCTCTTCACCCTGATGCTGGTGGGGTATCAGGCTTTTCAGTATTCCCTGGCGGGCATGCTGGGCGCGGTGGACAGTTCCGTCTGGCAGTCCTCATGGCCCTTCTATCTCATGGCTGTTTTAGCGCTCTTTTTGCTGTTGCTGCCGGAAAACTGCCGTATTCCCGTGGATGACCCCAACACCCACCTGGAACTGACCATGATCCACGAGGTGATGATACTGGACCACAGCGGACCGGATCTGGCCTTGCTGGAATACGCTTCGGCCCTGAAACTCTGGATATTCAGCCTGTTGATAGCGGGCTTGCTGTTGCCCGGTCCGGGCTGGGCTGTTTTCGGAGCCACAGGGGTTGACGGGAGTGGTGGCACGGCTGTGCTGCTGGCCGCCTTTTTGACTCTGCTGCTGGTCTTTCTGGTGGCGATAATGGTCGGCGTGGTGGAGTCGCTCATGGCCCGCCTGCGCCTTGAACGTGTGCCCCAGATTCTTGCCCTGGCGGGCAGTTTTGCCTGTCTTGCCGCCTTGAGCTTGTGGAGCTAGCCGTGGAAATCCAGACCTTGTATTTTTCCTTCGATTCCCTGCAGGCCGCCCTGGGGCTGGTCATCATGACCAATCTGGCCCTGCTGGGCGCGGAGAGCCATCGTCTGTGCATCCGCCTCATAGCCTTTCAGGGGCTGCTCCTGGGGGCACTGCCCTTTATCGTCAGCACCAGCCCGCTGGATCTGCATTTTATCGTCGTGGGCGCGTTGTTTCTTGTGATCAAGGCCGTGGTGCTGCCGATGTTGCTGCGGCGTACATCCAGACGCCTGTCCTCGCAGAGTTCGCGCAATCCCTATGTGGGCTATCCGTTTTGCGTGGCCCTGGGAATAGGGGGGCTGGTGCTTTCCATCTGGGTGGGCACGCAACTTGGCACGGTGGAGAATCCGGTTCTTTCTCTGGTTTTCCCCATAGGCCTGTTCACGGTTATTGCCGGGCTGCTGCTCATTGTGACGCGCAGGGAAATTTTGACTCAGGTTTTCGGTTATTTCGTTCTGGAAAACGGCATTTACCTTATGGGTGTGCCCATGGCCCAGCAGGACATGGTCTGGATTGAGCTGTCCGTGCTGCTGGATATCCTGGTTGCGGCCTTTGTCATGGTCATAGCCATTCACCATATTAACCGGGCCTTTGCTTCCGTGGATGTGGAACGCATGGCCAGCTTGCGGGATTAGACATGCTCATCGCCCTTGTCGTCCTGCCGTTCGCGGCTGCGCTTGTTTCCTGGTTTATTCCGTCCAACGCCGCCCGCAGGGGATTGCTGGTCTGTGTGGCCCTGGCCGAGCTGTGCCTGGCCCTGTCCTGCTGGTTGGTGCAGCCCGAGGAGATGGGTTCCGGAATATTGTGTCTTGACGCCATGGGACGGCTGGTTCTCACCCTGACCTGCACGCTTTTTTTCGCGGCGTCAGTGTATGCCGTGGGCTACCTCAAGGGAGAGAAGCGGGGCAGGCGCAAGGATTTTCAGCAGGGGCTGCATTTTACCAATGCGCCGGAGGCGACCTTTATCGGCTGTTTGCTGCTGTTTCTGGCCGCCGCTGTCCTTTCCGCCTGCACGAGGCATTTCGGTCTGCTCTGGGTGGGGATAGAAACAACCACCATCGTCAGCGCTCCGCTAATTTATTTCCACCGGCACCGCCGCTCGTTGGAGGCGACCTGGAAATATCTGCTTATCTGTTCGGTGGGCATTGCCTTTGCCCTTATAGGCAATCTTCTGCTTGACGTCTCCATGCAGACTCAGGGGCACATGGCAACAGGCATGAGCGTGGATGCGCTGTCCCTTGATGCGGCGGAGCATCTGCATCCGGCCTGGTTCAAGGCCGCTTTTGTTTTTCTGCTGGTGGGGTATGGCACAAAAATGGGCGTTGCCCCCATGCACACCTGGCTGCCCGATGCGCATAGCGAGGCCCCGTCTCTGGTGTCGGCCCTGCTTTCGGGGGCGCTGCTCAATTGCGCATTTTTGGGTGTTTTTCGGGCGTACGAAGTGGCGGTGGCAGCGGGCATGGCCGACTTCGCCTCGACCCTGCTTATGGCTTTTGGCTTTCTCTCCATGCTCGTGGCCGCTCTTTTTATTATGAATTTGGGCGACTACAAACGGATGCTCGCCTATTCCAGCGTCGAGCACATGGGCATACTGCTTATCGCGCTGGGAGTGGGGCTGGAAGCGGCCAGAGGCGGTGTTCTGCACATGATGGGGCACTCTCTGGTGAAGGCCGCGCTGTTTTTCCTGGCCGGCAATATACTGGCCAGGTACCACACCAAGTCGAGCCACGACGTAACCGGCATGGCCAGGGTGCTGCCCGTCACTTCGGCTTTGTGGATGGCGGGCATTATCGCCATTACCGGTTCGCCGCCCTTTATTCTCTTTCTCAGTGAATTTTCTGTGTTGCAGGGCTTGTTGCATGCCGGAAAACTGCCTGCCGCCGTGTTCTTTCTTTTTTTGCTGGGCGTGATATTTGTGGGTATGCTCACTCCCTCCCTGCGCATGTGCCGGGGCAAGCCTCCGCACGGAGTATTGCCTGTCGGCAAGGAAGATTTGCTCATGGTTCTGCCGTCCGTCTGCCTGCTGCTGCTGGCTCTGGCTTTGGGTCTGTGTATGCCCGGCTGGCTGGACGATGCGCTTTCTCTGGCGATCACGGACCAGGGTCTGACAGGGGTGCCGTATGAATGATTTTGCGGTTGATGCTGCCATGAATTCGGCCGGACCGGAACACGGCTCTGCCGGTACGCGCGTTGTGCTTGAAATAAGCAACGGCTGCGCAGCCCCGCTGCATGCCGTGCCCTCGCTTTCCTTCACGGACTTTGTATTCTGGCTGAGCGGCAGCATCAGGCGGCGCGCAAGGGTGTCGGCATTTTTTGCGGTTCCGGAAGCGGTTGCCGAAGGCTGCGCAATCGCGCCGGGCATGATTGAGCCGGATAAGGCCGAGGCGTATAGAAACCAGAGCGGTCGCGCGTTTCGCCTGTTCGCAATATTGGCGGATTATGACGCCAACCGCCTGCGCATTGCCAGCACGCCGGTGGGCGAAACCTATCCCTCCCTTTCTTCGCAACTGCCGCAGCTGCATCTTTTTGAGCGCGAGATTCACGAAAAATTCAACATCATGCCGGAGGGACATCCCTGGCTCAAGCCGGTGCGCTTTTCCCGTCCCGGAGGGCCGGAAATAGGCAATATGCCCTTTTTCCGGGTCAGCGGGGATGAAGTGCACGAGGTGGCTGTCGGCCCCATTCACGCTGGCGTTATAGAATGCGGGCATTTTCGTTTCCAGTGCCTGGGCGAAGTGGTTATGCACCTTGAAATTTCCCTCGGCTATCATCACCGGGGGCTGGAGGCCCACCTTACAGGGCATCCCGGTTCGAAAACGCTGTCTCTCATGGAAGCTCTGTCCGGAGACAGCACCATCGCCCACTCCTGGGCCTATTGCACCCTGCTGGAAGGACTGACCGATCTTGCCCCTTCCCCGAGAGGGCAGCTCATCCGCCTTCTGGCTCTGGAACTGGAAAGGCTGGCGAACCATACCGGCGATCTCGGCGCTCTTGCCGGCGATGTGGGCTTTTTGTCCACCATGTCGTATTGCGGCAGACTGCGGGGCGATTGGCTGAANATGAGCGCCGCGCTTTCGGGCAGCCGTTTCGGGCGTGGTCTGCTTTGTCGGGGCGGGGTGCGTTTTGACGCCGGCACCCGTATACTCAAAGACCTGAAAAAAAGGGTGGAGGATACGGAAAGAGACGTGCTCGGGGCGGTAAAGCTCATGTGGGATTCCTCTTCGGCCATGGCCCGTTTTACCGACATTGGAACGCTTTCTGCCGATGATGCNATCAAAATAGGCGCTGTGGGGGTGGCGGCCCGCGCTTCAGGGCTTTTNCGGGACGTTCGCCAGACCCATCCCTTGCCCTTGTTGCCGCATCCTCCGGACAGTAAAAAGGCCAGACAGGGCGATGTGCTTGCCAGGGCAACGGTGCGGTACAGGGAAATTGCCGCATCCGCCGGACAATGCAGGCAATTGGCAGGGGATTTTCTTGATGACAGGGAAGAAGGGCAGGACGCCTGTTCCGCGTGCGGCCAGACTCCGCTGGCGTCGAATTCCATTGCGGTGTCTCTGGTGGAAGGNTGGCGCGGAGAGGTCTGCCATGTGGCCCTGACCGGTCCTGACGGAGGCATTGCCCAGTACTGCGTGGTGGACCCTTCTTTCCATAACTGGATGGGGCTCGCCCTTGCCATGCGCGGACAGCAGATTTCCGATTTTCCCATCTGTAATAAAAGTTTTAACCTGTCCTACTGCGGGCACGATCTATAGCCATGTTGGACATACTGATAGAACGATTGCGGCAAAAAAAGCGGACAGTGGCCTTCCCGGCCGCTCTGCCTGTGTTGCCTCCCCGCTTCCGGGGCCGTCCGTTTATTGATGCGGAGCGTTGCGCCGGGTTGGGGGAGGGGGGCTGCAAGGCCTGCGCCACAGACTGCCCTACCGGGGCTATACGCATGGAACCTGAAGGCCCCGCCCTGGATATGGGGCTGTGCGCCTTTTGCGGCAACTGCGCACAAAATTGCCCGCACGATGCGCTTGTCTTTACCCGGGACTGGCGTCTTGCCAGCACGGAAAGGGAGGCTCTGGTCATCCGTCCGGCAGAGTACCGGAACCCGGACGCTGTTGGCATGGGCGATCGGGCGGTGGAGCAGTCATTGCCTGAAAAAGAGGGGAGACGCTACGTCCTGCCGGAATTGCCCATCAAGACGTTTCGCGGCGCGGGAGGAACCTTTGCCCGTTCGTTCCGTTTGCGCCAGGTGACGGCAGCGGGCTGCGGGGCCTGCGAAGCTGACCTGAACGTTCTCGCTACAGTGGTATTCGACATCAGCCGCTTTGGCATGGATTTTGTCGCCTCGCCCCGCCATGCGGACGGACTCGTGCTCACCGGCCCTGTGCCGCGCAACATGCGCGAAGCGCTGCTCAAATGCCATGCCGCCATGCCCGCGCCCAAGCCGGTTTTGGCTGTGGGGGCCTGCGCCATCTCTGGAGGCCTTTTCCGGCTTACTGACGATGAAGTGCCTTCGGGAAACGACAATCTGGGCGGCAGCGTGCATGTTCCGGTGGATCTGTTTATTCCGGGCTGTCCCCCGCATCCCTATACCAACCTGGATGGTCTGCTTCGCTTTGTCGGGCTGAATGCGCCATAACAGCCAGAGCATTTTCACTTTGAGATATGAGTAAAACAGAGGCGCCACAATTGGGGATTCCAAAGGGATTCAATCCCTTTGGCCGCCGGAGGCAAATTTTGAATGCAATATTTCAAAGGTAATCTGCTCTAGACCCCCTCATAAAGTGGTTGGCAACATTTCAAGTGCGAAATGCTCGGGAAGCGCGTTCTTTTTGAAGCCGACGAAGCATCACGTCAAACTGTGCCATTACCTTCTGTATCACGGCCTTGCCAAGAGCAATCTGATAATATATGTTTTTTTACTGATATGCATTTTTTACCGGGAGAATGTTACATGTCCAAACGTGTCAGCGATATTGCCTCGGGTCAGGATGCTGCTCCCATGGAGCAGGTTCGCGAGTTGCTTTTCGGACAGCAATTGAAGGATATGGATACCCGTTTCAAGCGACAGGAGGAGCGCCTGCTGCGGGAAATAGCAGATAGTCGCGATGGGCTGAAAAAGCGCATGGATTCTCTTGAAAACTTTATGAAAAGCGAGAGCACAACGCTGATGCATCGCTTGAAGGAAGAAGGCCTGGAGCGATCCGAGGCTATCAAATCCGAACAACGCGAAAGGGTTGAGTCGTTGAAAAACGAGCAACGCGAGCGGGCGGAGGCATTCAAAAGTGAACAACGCGAACGTATGGAAGCATTCTCGCAATTGGGACGTGATCTTGCCGGCGTTTCTGAAAATATGGAGCGCAGGATAGCCAAACTTTCCAGTACACTGGATAACACCGAGCGGGAATTGCGCGAACTCCTTCTCGTGGAAAGCGGCAGTCTTTCCGACAAGATAGAGGAAAAATACCAGGACGCTCTACAGGTGATTTCCACAACAGCTTCCCAGATCAGGGATGACATGGTGTATCGCACCGCTCTGGCAGGCATGTTTACCGAGACTGCCCTCAAGCTCAGCGGTCAATGGAGGAGCGACCTGGATTCCGCGCCACTGGGTGACGGGGAAGAATATGA
>JGI994J12354_10006161_pt1 | contig 10100 bp, 7 predicted proteins | sample IntmicLarv3ML3BL_FD_12354 | JGI IMG/M metagenome (IMG submission 12354)
GTACGGCATACGCATAACTTACGCCCCTCTCCAGGCCAATATCCGCAAATTCGTCTCCCTCGATCGGCTCCTTGTTTAAAGGCGCATAGGAGAAGGCTTGACCATTGATTGTCCGATAAACATTGTACCCCGCGAGAGTTCCCCTGTCCGCATAAGAACCTTCAAAATGCAACAGGATTTCTACCGGCCCGGGTTCCGCGGTCAAAACCGGCGGATCAATCGGATCCGCAACCGAGACTACAACTGGCGCGGAAAGTTTGCCATTTACGGAATCTTTTGTAAAAGATCCGACCATATAACTGTATTCCTCGCCGGGCTTTACATCGCCGTCCAGAAATATCACCGTATTTCCATAACGCTGGGCATCGGGATCCGAAGACAAGGATTCGAGATAAAATTTTCTCCAGAGAGTAAAACCTTCGCGACAGGCCGAGCATTCGGGCGCCTGTCCCGCCAACGAGGAGCGACGGTAAACATCCGCGCCTTCGATAGTTCCGGATTCTTTAAGATCGCGGCCAGCGAGATTTTTATTACTTAGCGCAAAGGAAAGTTTTACCGCCTTACCGGACTGACGGGCACTAACGCCGGACGGACTTTCCGGCGCCAGCATATCGGGATAGATCAGCGCCCCTCTCTTGCCGCAGCCTGTAAAAATCAGCAAAAAAAGTAACAATAAACCGACGTAGTTACGCATGGGGAACCTTTCCTGAAACATCGTGTTTTTCAGCTTTCAGTTAATCATTTGGCAAGCCAGAACCTGTTTGGGCTGCGGGATTGTCTCCGGCGGTATTCATAATAACGTCAAATGTGGCGCCCGCTCGGGAAAATCTAACTCGATCCTTCATGATCTCACGTATTGTGGCTCCCGCCACCACGCTTCCTTCCCTCGCCAGTAATCCGTTGACAACGGCGCGTCGGGCTTTACGTTCATCCTGCCAGGCAATCCCGGAAACCGTGATTTCCATGGGAGCGCTTGTCTGCGTAACCGGAGCGGCCCGAATTATTTCCCTCAGTTTGTCCGGAGTCAGCTCATTACTTATCTCATCAGAGCCCCCGTCTCCAGAAAGCGCGTCAACGCGTCTACTGGTTTCCTCTTCTTTCCGCGACTGAAGGTCCGGAACTAGAGCGTGGGGAGAAGACTGTTCTGCGCCAACGATCTTTTCGTGCGTAGCGGATGGTGTCGAAGTCGAAATAATGGGCGAGCGTTGTTCCGAAGAAGCAAGCACGGCATCGGATTTAGCGCGCTTCTCTTGACGCATAAAAAAGACGCTGACTGCCGCCGTTGAAATCAAAACAGCAATCAAAACGAAAAACGCTATTTTCCAGACATTACCCTTTGAGGAAAGCTGGCGAGGTTTCTGAAACAAATCACCGGAAATTATAGTCATCCCGGATGATTCCGCCTTGCGTGACTTTTCATGATCCATTTTTTTAAGCGCGTCAAAAATGTAGCTCATGATTACCCGTCACTTTCCGATGCCAAGCCGCGACGTCGCGCGCCTAAACCAGCCCCTTTTCTCTTGTCCGGAGCGCATTGTGGCAATTACTTGGTCAATAATGGAAACGTCCACCGTGAGACTTTCCCTTGTCCACGCCATAACCAGCGCCTGTTCGCAGACAACGTTTATAAGACGGGGAACACCGCTGGAAAATCGCTGTACCTTCTTTATCGCGTCGCGGGAAAAAAAACCTGGAATACGGCAACCAGCCGTTTTCAGACGATGCTGAATGTACTCGCCGGTTTCGCTCAGATCCAGAGGAATCAGGCGGCAACGAACCGTAATCCGCTGGTTGAGCTGTCTGAGATCATGACGTTCCAGCATGTCGTCCAACTCTGGCTGCCCCGCCAATATTATCTGAATCAGTTTGTCTCGTTCCGTTTCCAGATTGGATATCATTCTCAACTGTTCCAAGGCTTCCGGTTTTAAGTTTTGAGCCTCGTCGATAATCAGCGTTACAATACGGCCATTCTCGTGTTGTTTAAGAAGAAAACTATTAAGGGCTTCCAGAAAAGCATAATTGTTTTTTTGGGGCGGCTCCACGCGAAGTTCGTCGCAGATAGCGGCCAGAAGTTGATCACCGGAAAGAAAAGAATTAAAAATCAATCCACTGCGGTACTTTTGTTCGTCAAGCTTGGAAAGGAGCGCGCGCAGGAGCGTGGTCTTTCCAGAGCCGACCTCGCCAGTCATGGCAATGAATCCAGCGCGAGTTTCCACGCCGTACACCAGGCGAACAAAAGCTTCTCGATGACCGCCACTAAGATAGAGAAAAGCGGGGCTTGGCGTGATGGCAAACGGTTTTTCCGAAAAACCGTAAAATTCACAATACATTGTCGTTTACAGGCTCCGGATAGCCCGCTCCCCTCGCGCCGCGTTGCCGCAGNCGCTTAAGCGTCACATTTCCTTGCGGCAACGGTGAATCTCGCTTAAAACCCGTTCGCGAGCCGTCCCCCCCGGCGTATTGCGAGCGCTGACGCTTGCTTCGACGGTTATTACATCAAAAATATCTTCCTCGAAACGAGAGGAAAAAAGTCTCCATTCCGTCAGACTCAGATCAGCCAGTTCCATCTCGTTTTCAACGCAATAGGCTACCGCCTTGCCAACAGCCTCGTGAGCGTCCCGAAACGGCGCGCCTTTGCGCACCAGATAATCAGCTACGTCTGTGGCCGTGGAAAAACCCTGTCCCGCCGCTTTGCGCATGGCGGCGGGATAGATTCGCATCTCTTTGATCATAGCCGCGAACACCTTCAAGGAGCCCTTGACCGTGTCAATCGTATCAAACAGCGGTTCCTTGTCTTCCTGCATATCCTTGTTATAGGCAAGGGGAAGAGACTTCATCACCGTAAGTAGCGCCATAAGATTGCCGTAAACCCGCCCGGTTTTTCCCCGCACCAGCTCCGGCACATCGGGATTTTTCTTCTGGGGCATAATGGAGGAACCCGTACAGAAACCGTCGGAAAGCTCGACAAATCTGAACTGGCTGGAGGACCAGAGAATCAGTTCCTCAGAGAGGCGGGACAGGTGCATCATGACAACTGACGAAGCGGAGAGAAATTCCAAAGCAAAGTCGCGATCTGACACCGAATCAAGAGAATTACGGCTAACTGAGGGGAACCCCAATTGCTCCGCCACGTATTCTCGATCAATAGGAAACGTTGTTCCGGCAAGAGCGCCGGAGCCCAACGGCAGTACGTTGATTCGCTTGAGGCAATCCTCCATACGGCCGATGTCGCGTTTAAACATTTCCACATACGCCATCATATGGTGAGAAAAGAGTATGGGTTGGGCGGTCTGCAGGTGGGTGAAGCCTGGCATGATCACATCCAGATGCTCTTCCGCCTGTTTCAGTAGCGCATCGATCAGCCAGCGAATAAATACGACGATCTCGCCAATTTCATCGCGCAGATAAAGCCTTATATCAAGAGCTACCTGATCGTTGCGGGAGCGACCGGTATGCAGACGCTTACCCGCCTCGCCGGTAATTTCCGACAGGCGGGATTCCACGTTCATGTGAATATCTTCCAGACTCACGGAAAAATTGAAGCGTCCTTCTTCTATCTGCGCCAGTATACGCTCTAGACCATCGACAATTGTGTCCGCTTCGGCCCGAGGGATAATCCCTTGCTTTCCCAGCATGCAGGCATGGGCAATGGAGCCTAGAATATCCTGACGGTACATTCGTTTATCAAAACCCACGGACGCTGTAAATTCTTCCACAAAAGCGTCGGTTGGCTGGGTAAAACGTCCGCCCCAGAGTTTATCTTTCGTCATATTGCGCTTCCGTTTACTTTTTCCGTTTAGAGTTCATCATCGACCTGATACGCAAACGAAGCGAGTTGATCCTTATGAAACCGCCTGCGTCAGCCTGATTATAGACATCGTCCTGTTCAAATGTGGCAAAGTCGACATTAAAGAGAGAATCCGTATCAGACTTGCGACCAACCGTACGGCAATATCCCTTGTAGAGCTTCACCCGCGCAACGCCATTAACGCATCTTTGGGAATCATCCACCAAGGCTTGCAGCATCTCGCGTTCAGGCGAGAACCAGTAACCACCGTAGACCAAGCGAGCATACTCGGGGACAAGACTGTCTCGAATGCGCATCACTTCGCGATCCATGGTGATCTGCTCGACCGCTGCGTGAGCCTCGCGCAAAATGGTTCCGCCCGGAGTTTCATACACACCGCGCGACTTCATGCCAACGGAACGGTTCTCCAAGATATCCACCCGGCCTATGCCGTGTTCTCCGCCCAAAGAATTGAGATGAGCCAACAACTTGGCCGGAGTCATTTTTTTCCCGTCAACGGCTATGGCATTGCCGTTTTTAAACTCTATTTCCACATACCGCGGCTTGTTGGGCGCTTTTTCCGGAGCCTTGGTAAGCACATACATCTCTTCGGGGGCCTCGGCCCAGGGATCCTCCAAAACACCCCCCTCGAAAGAGATGTGCAGCAGATTTCGGTCGGATGACCAAGGGCGTTTCTTGGTCACCGGAACCGGAATGCCATTCTTTTTGGCGTAGTCAATCAAAGCCTGGCGGCTGTTCAGGTCCCATGTCCGCCATGGCGCCACCACTTTTATGGAAGGATTGAAGTGATAGTAGGCCAGTTCAAATCTAACCTGATCATTGCCTTTTCCAGTTGAGCCATGGCTAACCGCGTCGCATTTTTCCTTGGCGGCAATTTCAATCTGACGTTTCGAGATAAGCGGACGGGCAATTGAGGTTCCCAACAGATACTGACCTTCGTAAATGGCATTGGCGCGAAACATGGGAAATACAAAGTCCCTGACAAACTCCTCGCGCAGATCATCGATATAAACCTTGTCTGCGCCAGTGGCTAACGCCTTCTCACGGATCGGATCAAGTTCGTCGCCCTGCCCCACGTCGGCGGCAAACGCTATGACTTTACAGCCATATTCGTTCTTGAGCCATTTAAGAATGATCGAGGTGTCCAATCCTCCCGAGTAGGCCAGGACTATCTTTTTGATTTCCATTTCCCGCCGTTTTGCCATGTGATCTCCTTACCTTTATCTTTATAAATGCGCTTACTAAACAATGCCTCCTGACTCGCTCCATCAGCCCATCAATGCTGCCATGATCCCTTTTTGCGCGTGCAGACGATTTTCAGCTTCATCCCAAACGCACGAATGCGGGCCTTCTATGACCGAATCAGAAATTTCCTCGCCGCGGTGAGCAGGAAGACAGTGCATAACCATGTGATCCGGTTTCGCCAAAGCGACAAACTCATCGTCAAGACAATAACCGCCGAAGGCGCGCCGACGTTCCTTTTGCTCCGACTCCATACCCATGCTGGCCCATACGTCAGTGTTCAGTACATCGGCTCCATCCACCGCCTCTCTGGGACATTTGGTAAGCGTCACCCGGCCCGGAGCCTTGCTTTCCGCCCAGGAAACAACCCCCGCGTCAGGCTCGTAACCCTTGGGACACGCAACCGTCAGGTCAAAACCAAAGATAGCGGACGCTTCAATCCAGGTGTTGGCCATGTTGTTACCATCGCCAACCCACGAAAATTTCAGTCCTTCATAGGTTCCCTTGCGCTCAATTACCGTCATAATATCGGCCATGACCTGGCAAGGATGAAATTTGTCTGTCAGGCCATTGATGATCGGTACCGACGAATACGCGGCCAATTCATCCACGATCTCCTGACCAAAGGTACGAATCATGACCCCGTCGCAGTAACGGGCCATGACCCGGGCAGTATCCTTGATCGGTTCCCCGCGTCCCATTTGCGTAGTGCCAGATGAGATAAAAAGACCATGTCCGCCCAGTTGATAGATTCCCACTTCAAAAGATATACGTGTGCGGGTGGATGATTTATCAAAGATCATGGCCAGGGTTTTCCCTTCCAGCAAGCGGTGCCATATCCCGTTTTTTTGTTTTTCCTTCAACTCAACGGCCAAGGCAAGCATGCTGTCCAGTTCTGCCTTCGTATAATCGTGCAATGCAAGAAAATGTCGCGCCATTTCCACCCCCTGTTTATTGTCCAACTTCGGCAAAAATGCCGTTAAGACATGCTATCATCTCTTTTATATCCCGCTTTGTAATAATCAGCGGAGGGACAAAACGAAGTACTGTGTCATGAACCGCGTTCAGCAGTAAACCTCGCGCATGTCCTTTTGCCACAATGTTCGCAGCCGGAATGGATAAAGCCATACCCACCATAAGTCCAATACCGCGAACGTCTTTGACAAAAGAATAGTTTTTCGCCAAAGCTTTCAGCTCATCAAGAAGGAACTCACCGGTTTCCACAGTATGGGGCAGGATATTGTCTTCCAGGATCGTCCGCAACGTAGCAACGGCGGCTGCGCACACCAGCGGATTACCACCGAAAGTGGAACCGTGGGTTCCAGGTACAAAAGCGGCCGCCACTTCGTCCCGAGCAAGCATGGCGCCTATGGGCGCTCCGCCGGCCAAAGCCTTTGCAAGAGTCATGACGTCGGGAGCGCAGCCAAAATGCTCGTACGCGAAAAGTTTGCCAGTCCGCCCTACTCCAACCTGAACCTCGTCAAGAATAAGAAGCAAGTTATGCTCGTCACAGATCCGCCGCACTTCCCTAAAATATCCAGCGGAAGGGAGATTGACCCCACTTTCGCCCTGAATGGGCTCAAGCATAACGGCGCAGGTCGCGGGCGTAATAGCGGCTTCCAGAGCCGCCGCGTCGTTGAACGGCACATGAGAGAAACCATGCAACAACGGGTCGAAAAAGCGCTGAACCTTTTTTTGACCAGTGGCCGATATAGTAGCCATAGTGCGTCCATGGAAAGAATCTGTGGCTGAGATAATCTCATAACGCTGGGGTCCAAAGTTGTCCAGACTGTGCTTTCTTGCCAGCTTTATGGCGGCTTCGTTGGCTTCGGCTCCGCTGTTGCAGAAAAAAACTTTGTCGGCAAAGGTGCGTTCGCACAGAAGCTCCGCCAACTCAATCTGCCGGGGAATCTGATAAAGATTGGAACAGTGAATAAGTTCTCCGGCTTGTTTTCTCAGAGCTTCCGTTACTTTTGGGTGGCAATGCCCCAAATTGTTAACCGCGATTCCGCCCAGAAAATCCAAGTATTCTTTACCGTCCGCGTCCCATAACCTGCAGCCTTCTCCCCGGACTGGCACAAGAGGAAAACGGCCATAATTCTTCATGAGATATTTGTCGGATTTTTCAATCCATTGTTCGGAATTCACGCCGATTTCCCTCCTTATTTGTAAATTTCAGTACCGATACCAACATCAGTGAAGATTTCTAAGAGAACGGCATGTTCCACCCTGCCGTCAATGATGTGAGCTTTTTTAACCCCGCCCGTAAGCGCGTCGGCGCAGCAAAGCACTTTTGGAATCATTCCGCCGGTTATGGTTTCTTCCTCAATCAAGCGCTCAGTATCGCCGGCTGCAATACTGGAAAGCAACTGGCCGTTTTTGTCCTTAACCCCTTCAATATCGGTAAGAAGGATCAGCTTTTCCGCATTAAGCGCGGCGGCAATCCGTCCCGCGACCAGATCCGCGTTGATATTATAGCATTCGCCATCCGCCCCAACTCCCACCGGAGCTATAACCGGCAGATAATGCCCCTGCTGAAGGGTTGCTATTAGATCGGTATCAACCTGAACCACATCGCCCACATACCCGATATCCACCTGTTCAACACTGCCATCGTCATGACGAACGCTCTGCAAAAGCTTTTTCGAGAGTAACAACGTGCCGTCTTTACCGGACAAACCTACGGCTCTTCCCCCATGCTGGTTGAGATAGCCCACAACCTCTTTATTGACCTGACCCACCAACACCATTTCAACCACCGCCATGGTTTCGGCGTCGGTAACTCGCATTCCCTGGACAAATTCGGAAACGATGCCATAGCGTTTAAGCGTCTGATTGATCTGGGGACCGCCGCCATGCACGATCACCACGTTGATGCCAAGGGATTTCAACATGATCACATCCAGCGCAAACGATCGTTTCAGCTTATCGTTTGCCATGGCGTGCCCGCCGTATTTGATAACGAACGTTTTTCCGGCAAAACGCCTGATATAGGGCAGCGCCTCCATAAGGGTATTTGCCTTGCCGATAAGGTATTCCATGGTGTATTCCTCTGCCCAGATTTAAAACGGCGTATATCGCCAAAGAAGCTAAAAAAACTGCCATCTGGAAGACGGCAGTTTAGCGCAAAAAACGTAAAACCTCAAAAAAATTATTGATTAACAGTTTATCTCGGAACCTGTCCGTCCGCGTCTTTATGCCAACAAGTCGGAAAGAATATTTTTAGCGTCAGACAAGGCTTCTGCCAGCCCTTTAGGGCGGTTACCGCCAGCCTGAGCCAACTCTGGCTTTCCACCTCCGCTTCCGCCTATCGTCGGAGCCAGTTTCTTCACCATGTCTCCAGCTTTAACGGTGGCGCTCAGCCTTTTAGTCACCGCCACCAACAGATTTGCCTTGCCCCCAATAATAGAGCCCAGCACTACAACGCCCTCTCCCATTTTATCCTTCAGCAGGTCGGAGAGATCGCGCAACGCCTTGACGTCCTCAACCCCCGCTTCCGTAGCCAACAGTTTGATTCCTTTTACATCCACCACACGAGAGAGCAGAGCCCCCGATGCGGCGGAGTTAAGTTTGCCCTGCAGAGACTCAAGCTCGCGTTGCAACTCCCTCTGGCGGGCTATAAGTTTTTCCAAATGTTCCGGCAAGCTTCCAGTATCCGCCTTTAGCATCGCGGCCATGGATTTCTGCTCGTCCTCCAACCCGGCAACATAGCTAAGCGCCCCGGTTCCCGCCTGAGCTTCGATGCGTCTCACCCCAGCGGCGATACCAGTTTCAGACAGAATTTTGAACAGACCAATATCTCCACTGGCATGCACGTGGGTACCGCCGCACAATTCCTTACTGACGCTGCCTATTTCCACTACGCGCACGGTATCGCCGTACTTCTCGTCAAAAAGGGCAGTGGCCCCGGACGCGATAGCCACTTCTACATTCATCTGTCTGACGGTGACTCGGTCATTACTCATAATAAAACTATTGACCAGGTTCTCGACTTCTCTGATTTCACTGTCTGTCATGGCTTTGAAGTGAGTAAAATCAAACCGGAGGCGATCATGACTGACAAGCGAGCCGGCCTGTTTCACATGTTCGCCGAGTACTTTTTTCAAAGCAGCTTGCAAAAGATGGGTTGCGGTGTGATTACGCGCCGTCGCCATCCGCTGAGAACAATGTACCCTGAGATCGGCGTCTGCCCCTTTTCTGATGGTTCCTTCCTTGACAATAGCGTGATGCACGATCAAATCAGGATAGGGGCGGCTGGCGTCAACAACTTCCAGACGAGCGTCTCCGCTTAAGATATCACCGCTATCCCCTTTTTGGCCTCCTGATTCGCCATAAAAAGGAGTTGATTTGGTAATAACCTCCACCGCGTCGCCGGGAGAAGCAAAATCCGCTTCCACGCCATTTTTAAGAAGAAACAGAATCGGCGATACAAACGAACCGCCAGCGTAGCCCAAACCGCTACCCACATCGTAGCCCACAAATTCGCTGCGCAAACCGCAGGAGTGGAGTTTTTTGTAAATAAGGCCTATTCCCTCGGAACCCGATCCTTTCCAGTGTTCCCGAGCAAGCTCCCGCTGACGTTCCATACAGGTTTCGAAACCGGCTTCGTCGATATTAAAATCCTCGCTTGCCACGATATCAGCCGTTAGATCAATAGGGAATCCATACGTATCATACAATTTAAAAAGGACGTCGCCTGGAATGAGGTTTGACCCCGCTTTGCGAAGTCGGGTCACTTCGTCGTTCAGAATCGCCAGACCACGATCCAAGGTTTCGGCGAACCGCTCTTCCTCCGCCAGAACAACCTTTTTGATGTATTCCTCGCGTTCAAGCAAATCCGGATAAGCGCCAGACATCATATCGCACACCGCATCAACCATAAGACACAGCGCGGGTCCGGTAAAACCGAGCATTTTGGCGTGTCGCGCAGCCCTGCGCATAATACGGCGCAGAACGTAACCGCGTCCCTCGTTGCTGGGCAAAGCTCCGTCGCAGATCAGAAAGGTAACCGCCCTAGCGTGGTCGGCGATAACCCTCATGGAAACATCGT
>JGI994J12354_10006162_pt1 | contig 10100 bp, 10 predicted proteins | sample IntmicLarv3ML3BL_FD_12354 | JGI IMG/M metagenome (IMG submission 12354)
GATTACGGGAAGCTTGCAAAAGAAACGCGATATGTATTACGCAGTCCTCGGACTGATTGATGAATCGACCGGAAAACGCAGACAAAAATGGATATCAACCGGTATCCCTGTAAGCGGAAATAATAAGCGCCGCGCCGATGCGAAGCTACGGGAGATAACGGCTGAGTATTCGCAGACAAAGACCGGGTTTGATTCAAACATTACGTTCATAGACTGGCTATGGAAGTGGATGGAGCAAAAGAAAAATGAATTAAGAGTCAACAGCTACGAGGCGTATGAGCTTTACATAAGACTGCACATTGAACCCTATTTTACGCCGCTACGGCTCACGCTTGATTCGCTTACCTCGCAGCACATCCAGAGCTATTACAACACAAAACACAGACCAAAGCAGGGCAGAGGATTGTCGGCAAACAGTATAAAAAGGCACCATGCAGTAATACATGGTGCACTGGGTGAGGCGATGAAAAAGAACCTGATTCCGTACAATCTGTCTGACCGTGTGACTTTACCAAAAATCGAGCCGTTCATCGGAAAAGCGTACACAAAAGAGCAGGCAAACAACCTGCTGAAGCTGCTCAAACAGGAGCCGCTAAAATCGGCGGTCATCCTCGGTTTGTTTTACGGATTACGCCGGAGTGAGGTATGCGGTCTGCGTTGGCGAGACGTTGATTTTGACACGTGTACTCTGAGAATCTGTAATACCGTGGTGAAAACGAAAACACTCATTGAGCATGAGAAAACAAAAAGCCGCGCCAGCAAGCGAACAATGCTGTTGATACCGGAGACGATTCCATATCTCAAAGAATTGCAGACAACACAAGCGGAAAACGAGCGGCTCTGCGGCAACAGTTACACCGAGGGCGACCATGTTTGCGTCTGGCCAGATGGCAGGCCGGGCTCACCGGACTATGTGTCGAAGGGCTTTCGGAGCTTTTTGATCAAAAACAACTTACCGCTGATTCGTTTTCACGAGCTACGGCACACCGCAGGGAGCTTGCTTTTGGAAAAAGGACTTTCCGCAAAGCAGATTCAAGAGTATCTGGGGCACGAAAAGGTTTCTACGACCCTCGATATTTACGGACATCTCAGTGTTGAAGGCAAAGCGGCGGCCGCACAAACGATGGATAGCTTGTTAGAAATCTGTTAGAAAACGGGCGATTTTAGCATAAACATTCACAATTCGGGCAAAACGAAAAGTCTTGCAACCATTGTGATTACAAGACTTTTCTTGGTCCGAGTGACATGACTTGAACATGCGGCCTCTTGACCCCCAGTCAAGCGCGCTACCAACTGCGCCACACCCGGATATGGAGCTTCTGGTCGGACTCGAACCGACTACCTGCGCATTACGAAAGGGTGTTTGGCGTTTTCGTATAGTTTCGCGCAATGCCGAAAACGTATGTGTAGCAACGCTTTCGGGGTTTTTGGTTTTTGTCTAGTTTAGCCGATTTTAGTGGTAGAATTTCCCTGACTACCACCTGACTACCACTAGAATACCACCTGAAACGCTACCCCACGGGGGGGATTTTTGTTGCGTTTCCAAAGCTCTTTTTTATGGTTTCGGGATAAAAAACAGATTTGAAATCTGCCGCCCATGCTCGTACCATTATACAGGCAAATTTATGTTTGTCAACTTTTTTTGCGTTTGTTTATCGGGCAATTTGCGCCTGTTCGGTCAACGATTCAAAAAGGGTTTTAGATGCGTCAACCTTTGAGCTTAGAAAATGAGAGTAAATGTTAACCGTTGTACTCGTCTGCGCGTGACCGAGAAGTCCTGCGATTGTCCTTACATCGGTATTACTGGCAATCAGCAAGCTCGCGGTGGAGTGTCTAATCGTGTGCAGGTGAATTTTTTTGATTGCGTCCTCAGAAAAGCCGCAGTAACGCAAATACTGTTTGAACAGGATTTTAAGGCTATCGGGGTGACGGCACATACCGCTTGTTTGCGTGAATATAAATCCCTGTTCTTCGTATAGGTCGCCGTAAGAGGCAGTTATTATATCGTGTTCGTCTTTATAATCACGCAAAAGCTGTAATGCTGCGTTTGTCAGTGCTATACGTCTCGGCTCGTCTGTTTTTGTTCCTTTGATTTGCAAGGGGTGTCCGGCAACGTAGCTACAAGCGCGTTGAATAGTTAAAATGCCGTCTGCCGATATGTCCGACCATTTAAGGGCGACAACCTCACCACGGCGGCAACCTGTGATAATTAGCAAGGTAAGCCAGCACTGAAATTCGAGGGTTTGGCTGTCGAGGTTTGAGAGGAGCGTAAGCACTTGGTTTGGCTCTAAAAATGTCTGTCTTGTTTTGGTTATTTTCGGACGGTCTGCGCCCTCAGTTGGATTCGTTTTCAAGTATTTACGGACAATCGCCCAGTTAAACATTGATGCAAGCGTTCGATGTAAGCTTTCAACATTAAAGCTCCCGCCTGTTCTTAAATTGCTTTTTGAAAGCTTTTTATACATAACGTCGATGTGCTGTATGGTAATGTTATCAGCCTTGATGTGTCCGATAAACGGTTTCGCTCGATTCCATCGTTTTTCGTACTCGGAGGCGGTTTTGTGCGCTAAGGCTTCAAAGTGGGTGCTTTTCCATTCAAGAAAAATATCGGCTATTGTCAGCGTTTTTTTGAGAGGGTCAATATCGCCGCCGATAACGCCGCGCTCCCACTCTTGGGCGAGAGCGGTAACTTCTTCAATAGCAGATTTTTCCGTGCGTACTTTTCCTGTTTCAGTCAGTGTCGGCTTAAAGCTTTTACTCGCTCTTATGGGTTTGCCCGTTTCGTCCTCACCTAGATAAATTCGGGCGAGGTATGATACTTCACCTTTTTTATTGATTTTCTTTTCAAGCGTCATTGTTGGTTTCCTCCTGTGTCAACAAGTCTTTCAAAGTGTTTTTTAGCGTCGCTATTCCCTCTAGCGTGGGGAGTAAGCGGTCAATACTGGATTCATAGGAAACCCTGTAATTTTCGTTGTAATCGGGATATTGGCTGTCAAACAACGCCTTGACTGCGTTTTGTACACGCATTTGATTTATTGCAATCTTGTCAGATAATGCTTTTAATCTTTTATTTGTTTTGTCGGCTTGCTCAATATCCATGGGTTCGCCTGTCTTATAAGTGATAGCCTCGCTTGCGGATTTGTCACCGAGCAAATAGGCGTGCAACGCATTTAACAAAGCTTTACCTTTATCAGAGGTCAGGAGCAAATTAACCGTGTCAGCATATTTAGGTTGATGCGTGTATTTTTTTGCGCCCATTTTGATAGCAAGTTCTTGTTTATCTTGATTGAGAGATTTAACAGCGTCAGGCGATAAGCCTGTTCTTTCCGTTATCTCTGCGCTATTGATGTCAGGTGCAGGGATAGCAGATTTACCGAGAATATAATCACAAGTCACATTAAAATATTCTGATAAACAAATTATGTACTTTGTGTCCGGCACGGTTGCGCCGTTTACCCATTGGGAAACTGCTTGCTGGGTTGCGCCATACTCTTTCGCAAAGGTGGAGTATGGCGTTTTTTTCTTTGTTTTGGGGTGTTCATCAAATAAACCCGTTAGTCTTTTTGCGAAAGGGGAGTTTACACCGGCCTCGTTAAGGTTAGGTGTTATTAAGTTGCGTTTTGCCATATTGTCACGCTCCATTCACTTGATTGCATACAGCATATCACAAGCTAAAGATAATGTCAAGCGCAAGGCACGATATATTATTGTTAATGTGCTTTCACTTGTTATTGTGATAATGTTAAGTTTCACTTGTGGCATTGGCTTAATAATGGCGTTTTGCTATTGACATTGTCATTTGCTTGATTGTATACTAAGAACAACAAGTTATACCACATAACGGAGGTGCTGTTGTGACAATTGAAGATGCTGTGAAAGCGGAAAAGCGTGCTTACCACAAGGCGTGGCGCGATGCGAATAAAGACAAAGTGCGAGCTAAAAACGAGCGGTACTGGCTCAAAAAAGCGACGCAAAAGCTTGCGGCGCAGGAGGAACAGGCAGATGGAAAATAATAACAAACCGCGTATGCGCGATTTGGCACAGTCATACGAGCTTATTAAAGCTCTTGACGCCGACACTGCACTTTCAAAATACGCCTTACGGCGGATTTTTCTCGGCGGGGAAGTTGCAACGATTACGGTCGGGCGGCGGCGTTTGGTCGATTTTAACGCGCTTTTGAAGTATTTGAGCGGCAGCACAGATTAAATGTACGGGCGCGGCAGGTGCGCGTTAGAAAGAGGGTGGCAATTTGGCAACTGAAAAAGTTAAGCTATCGACCGCTTGCCCAGAGTGCGGCGGCGTGAACAAAAATGGCGAAACCAAAATTATTGGGTATCAAAACGCAGACGGCTCGTTTGTCGGGCGCTGTGCGAAATGCGAAAACTCGTGGCAGATTGAGCCGAGCGAATATCAGAGGGCGACAGAAACGCAACGCAGTCAAGCCGCTCCTATGAGCGAAATCGTGGCCGTTTATAAATACGCTGACGCCAACGGAAAGCTTCTTTTCGAAAAAGTACGTCGCGCCAACAAAAAGTTTACGTGGCGTCAACCAGACGAGCGACATGGCTGGGTTTATAACAGAAAAGGTGTTCCTCACATCTTATACAACCTCCCCGCCATCGTAAACGCCGAGTTTGTTTGCGTTGCCGAGGGTGAGAAAGACGCTGAAACGCTTACAAGACTTGGCTTCCCCTGCACGTCTGGAATGGACGGAGCTGGGCCGGGCAAGTGGAACAAAAAGCCCGAATACACTGAGGCGTTGCGCAGCAAACACGTCGCGGTTTTTATGGATAACGACGCTATCGGAAAAGCATACGCCGAGGAAATTTGCAACGCACTGAACGGCGTCGCGGCAAGCGTTAAGCGCATAGATTTGGGCGATTGGTGGCCGGACATGCCGGAGGGTGGCGACGTGTCGGATTACGTACAGCTCGGCACGGCGGAAGACGCTCAGCGTTTCTTACAAATAGCCATCGACAACGCGCCGGAGTGGGTGCCGACAGAAGTGACAGCAACGCAATCGGAGGAATCGCCGACACCGCAAAAGCTTGAAACATTATCCGCCGTCGAGCTTATGTCACGCGATTTGGGCGAAGTCGTTTTTCTCGTGGACGACTTTTTACATCAAGGTCTTGCCGTTCTTAGCGCAGACCCGAAAATCGGGAAAAGCTGGTTTGCGCTCGATTTATGCTTATCAATTGCGTCCGGCACGTCATTTCTTGGCTACAACGCAACGCACGGTGGTGCGTTATACCTCGCACTGGAGGACAGTTGGCGACGTCTGAAAGGTCGCATGAGTAAAGTTATGCGAAGCAAGGGCATCGAGCCGCCGAGCAATTTTTATCTTGCAACGGCGGCAAGTCCACTCGACCTCGGGCTTTCTGAACAGATTGACTCGCACATGGCAGAGCACCAAAACACCAAAATTATTGTTATCGACGTGCTCGAGCGCATTCGGTCGGGTAATGCGCCACGCAATAAAAATGCTTATCAAATCGACAGCGCGGAAATTGCAAGAATTAAAATGATTGCTGACAAATACAACATCTGCATTTTCATGGTGCATCACAATCGCAAGATGCGCGACGCTTCAGACCCGTTTTTAAGTTTGTCGGGAAGCCAAGGCATCTTATCGAGCGTCGATGAGGGTTTTACGCTAACCAAAGAAAAGCGCGAGGACGTTAGAGCCACGCTTAACATCATTTCGCGTGAGATGGGCGACGAGAAGTTAATTGTCGAGTTTGACAAAACCTCTTGCCAATGGGTACGCATCAGCACGTTCGAGGAGGCGGAAGTTGCGCGTGCCAAAGCCGAGTACGAGGCAGACCCTGTTGTCAAAACAATCAAGGGAATTCTAGCACTCGCACAGGGCGGCGTTGAGTTAACGGCGCACGAACTGCTTGAACAGATGACGATATACGCAGGGACAATCCGAAGCGAGCGCGAAATCGGGCAAGCCATCAAAAAATGGACGCCGGAGTTATTTAACAATGACAAAATCCGCGTCCAGTCAAGACGAGTTAAAAACGCAAGAAAACATGCGTTTACGTACTTTACATCGTCACCCTTGTCACCCTTGTCACCAACGTCATAAACGTCACCTCACTGCGTTTTTTCCTACATTGGTGACGTTGGGTGACGTTGACGGAAAACAGAACGTCACCCAAAATATATAGTCATTGCAACGGTTATCGACCACGGGTGACGTTGTGACGTTGGTGACGATGTTACCCTAAAAAGCGATTATTTTATCAGCGCAAGGCAAGTTATCACTTTAACGACAAATAAATTTCCTGCGTTGCCCCGCGCTGGGCGGACTGCCTCGTGCGTTGCCCTCTCGGCGCACTGTCGGATACTGCCTTTTCGCCCAGCGCGGAGGAGCGTAGGAAGAAGAAATATTTAGGAGGATAAACATGAGAGTTAAAGCGCAAGAATTATTCCCGAAAGTGTTGAAAATAGAAACAATCGACGACACACTCGGCGAAATGCGGCGAATCATTGAGTTGTTGTGGCATTGCTCGTCGTTGGTCAAGCCGCGCTGTGCCGCTGACGGTTTGCTAATGTGCGTAAATCGTCTTGAAAAGCAGTTGCGCGAACAGGCGCAACACAACGCAAACGCAACGGATTAGGAGATAACATGAGTGACAATTTAATTTCGCTTGGCGACCGCCCAGCGGAAGAGCGGCGCGAAATTGCAATCAAGGGCGCAGCGGCGAGTAACGCGGTGCAAAAGCAAAACAAGCAGCTGCGTACTATACTTGCCGAGATGCTGGCTATGCCTGTTAACGACGACAAGGCGGCAAATGCACTAGAGCGGCTAGGCTTAGAGCCGACGCAGGCTAACACAATGATTTTGCGTCTGCTCGGCATAGTAAACGGTGCAGACGCAAGCGACGCGGACAGGCTCAAGGCTATCCGGCTTACATCGGAAATCATGGGCGAATTGACAAGCACACCGCGTTTGACGAATTTGAGCCTCGCTGTGGGCGGTGCTGTGGTTACTGATTCGGAACAGGCGCAGTCGAAAATTGAGCAATTTCGTGAACTCGGCGACGAGTTGAGACGGCAGATGCTACGAGAATAGAATCTGCACCCGATAGCATAAAAGCAACACGCCCCCGAATGTGAGGGCGTGTCTTTTCGTGTTGTGAATAACTGTACACTACGGTTTGATTGTAAAAATATCGGATTTGAATGTTTTTGACCAATCATCATTATTGATAATATTGAGAGTGAGCTCAACATCATTGATTTTCGTGATGCTATTTTCGTCTAAATAAGATTGAAAAATTGTAATTGAGTCGTTGGAACTTTGTCCCGCCGCAACTCTTGGCGAAAAGATTCCATATACCTTATATCCATTTATATACATATTTTCAACTTGGAACATATAACCGATATCAGAATTGTTTTCTATATGCAGTTTGAGGTCATATCCTTTACTATAGGAGGAATTATTTTGCACCAAACCCATATACTTTATCACTATATTGTTTTTATTGTAGAGAACTGTCCCCGATGGAGTGGAGGCTGGCGGTGCGGGAGTTGGCGGTGCGGGGGTTGGCGATGCAGCATTGCTCGTCAATTTAACCGTCCCCGTTGCACTATCCCAGTCAACGCCAAGCCCGAGTGCGCCTGAAATAGCTCGAACAGGTAGATATGTCGTGCCGTCAATAGTAAACGGTTCGACCTTATTACCGTTAGCGTCTTTCGGTTCGATGGTTTTTCCGTCAAGGGTAATAGCGTTGACACTATACTCCAATGTCGCTTGTGCGGTGCGTATCGCCGCGAACGCTGTTCCGGCTAATGCCGAAATGATTAGCGCGATTATTACGCCGAGTGCTACGTACTTTGCCTTTTGTATTGTTTTCATGGTGCTCCTACTTTCTCCCCGTATTGCCGATAGGTCAGCTTTTATGTTTAACGAAGTTGTTTTCTCTGCGTGAATTTAAAAATTTCCGGTAGATTATTCTTTAATTATTCCCACATTGAGCGAAGCATTCAAAATATCAATTGCAAATACAACGCTATACCTATTATTGCTATACACAAGGATTTTTGATGTCGACTTGTCAACGTTGTCAATCTGCACAAAACCCGCTTTCTCTAGTGCAGTATTGTACGCCACAACAAGCCCATCTCCGGCACCATCCTCAAAAGCTTCAATACCGTACATATATGTTGTCATTTCAGTGCTTTTATCGATATGATAAGGTTCAATATTATTCATAGCGCCTAAGTCGGGAATGCTTGGAAAGTCTGCATACATCGGAGTATCTGTTGGTGCTTTTTCGGGCAACGGACTCTCCGCTGTTGTCTCTATTGCTACTTCCGGTTCGGGCATTTGCGCGGGCTTAGATGTTGTTGCTTCTTCTACCTTTATCCAAACGAAATCTTTGACCGTGTAATATAAAATCACTTTATTATTCGGTGCAAGAGGGGAAAAGTATTCGTCATAATAATACACATTATTATTTATCTTTATAACGACGCCGGTTTTATATACTTGCCCCTCGGCATATCCGGGATGTGAACTAAGCACAGCTTCAGGTTCCACTCCTATAACGGAGCATTCATAACCCGCCGCCTCAACAAGCTGTTTCGCAACATTATGGTCTACTCCGAACACATCAGGCACCGGCACATAGTTTTCCCGTGCTATTCGATTAACCTCATCGTGTTTTTTAATTTCGGAAACACTCATAGAAATGCCTATCACGAAGCATAACGCGAACGCTGCAAGCATAATCAAGCTAACTATAAGCTTCTTTTTTTGTGCCGCTCTTACTATAAGGATTATTAGTGTGACTAGGAACCCTATCGTTCCAACCCATACGAATTGTGTGCCCATAAAATAAATTCCTCCTCCACAATTTGATGATATATCAAATACGCTAGTATACATCGCTTACATCACATTTTAGTAAACTTCTTTACTAAAAGCAATAGTAAATTTTTTTACTATGTAAAATTCTTCTTATAACACTGACATAAGGAGATAATCAAAATGATGCAGTATATGAAACGTCTACGCGACTTGCGTGAAGATAGGGATATAACTCAAGAACAAATAGCAAAGGTATTGGGTACATCACAAACGATGTATGCCCGATATGAAAGGGGCGCAAACGACCTTCCGCTACGTCATTTTGTCACGCTTTGTAAGTATTATAATGTATCGGCTGATTATATTTTAGACCTCAAGAAGTGGTGACTGTGCTTAGTAATAATTAAAGAACAAACCTCCGTACACAACAAGAAATAAAACCCATTCGATAAGGCGATTAAAAATCTGAACGCTTTGATATATTGCGTTGATAATGTCTACAATGACGCGCGTCAAATGCTTGATGTAAGGGCGCAAATGGCAGGGGTTTATATGGAGGATATTCCCGACGAAATCTAACCAAAAACAGATAAGCCGCCCCCGATTATGGAGGCGGCTTTTTTGGTGCGAAAAAGGGTCAAATATTCCCTAGCTACCACCAGACTACCACTAGACGAGAAAAACGAGGAAAACACAAAAAATAAGAAAACCCTCAAACCATTGCGGCTAAAGGGTTTTTGGTGGAGCTTCTGGTCGGACTCGAACCGACTACCTGCGCATTACGAATGCGCTGCTCTACCGAGTGAGCTACAGAAGCATTTTGTCGCTAAGCTCAGGAGGTAGAGCATCTCTACACGAGTGAGCTACAGAAGCGTTTTTGTCGGAATCACCGCATAATAGCGGCGGGGGGAACCGACTTGCTAAAAGATGATAGCACACAATATGCGCGAAGTCAACACGTTTTTATGAACGCATACCCAATGTTATCATTACCTGCCTTATCGTAAAAATTGACAAATTGCAACGTCAGGAGTAGTATACCGTTAAAAACCTCCGGAAAGGACTTGTTATGCCGACAAAAAAAGCAGTCGCCGAGATAGTGACGCTGTTGGAAAACGAATATCCCGACGCAATTTGCTCGCTGGAATATGCAAAGCCACATGAGCTTCTTTTTTCGGTGAGGCTTGCGGCGCAATGCACGGATATGCGTGTTAATATGGTCACACCGGCTCTTTTCGAGCGTTTTCCAACGCTGGAAGCCTTCGCCGAAGCC
>JGI994J12354_10006163_pt1 | contig 10099 bp, 7 predicted proteins | sample IntmicLarv3ML3BL_FD_12354 | JGI IMG/M metagenome (IMG submission 12354)
GATTAATTGTTTTGTTCGTTTCGGGGCGGGTATATAGGCGGCCTAAAAAATAGCAAGGACGAGTTTTAATGAATTTTCGTATCTTTCAAAAAGGTTTCAACTATTCGCAGGACGGGCCGGGCAATCGGCTGGTGTTCCACATGCAGGGTTGTAATATGCGTTGCCCGTGGTGCTCCAATCCGGAGGGCATATCTGCCGTCCCGCATCCTTCATGTAATACAGCGGTGGAGATGGGCGTTGATGACGTTGTGCGGGAGGCCGTTTCATGTCGGTCGATGTATTTCAGCGGCGGCGGCGTGACCTTTACCGGCGGAGAGCCGACACTTCAATTTGCTGTACTTGCTGAGCTGCTTCCCAAGCTGAAGGCGGAGGAAATCGGCACAGCGATGGAAACCAACGGTACCCATCCAAGGTTGAATGAGCTTATGCCGTTTGTTGACCATTTTATGATGGATGTTAAGCTTATGAACGCCGGCCGGCACAAGCAATGGACGGGCGTGGATAATGCTGTGATACTTGATAACATTCGTATGGTTGCGAAATCTTCGACACCATTGCAGGTGCGTATCCCATTAGTGCACGGTGTGAACGATGCTGATGACGATTTGGACGATTTTGTCGAATTTTTCGGGTCACTTGGCGGCGCGGATTTTACAGTCGAGGTGCTGAGTTATCACGAATACGGCAAGGATAAATGGGAAAAATGCGGGATGCAATATACCATCACCGACGGACACATTCCCGCGGGCGTGGCTAAAGCTTTTGAAAAACGGCTGACCGATGCCGGAGTGAAGGTTATTCGTACCTAAGTAACATATGATTTGTATTTCTTAAATTTCCGGACATAGAGAAAGGGATGGGCTTTATCATGTTACAAAAAGACCGCGAGCGATTGCGGGAGCTGGCGCGAAAACAGCTCGAAATAGCTAATTCTCCGAAAAATAAAGAGCGCGTCGCGCTGTGGAAACGGCACAATACGCTGGTGGGTGAACGTCCGGTGATTCATATTGAAATTGACACCTTCTGGCAGGAGGTTTTGCCTCCGTTGCTGCAATGTGAGGGGGAGGAAGCCCGCTTGTTGGAGTTGACGCTGCTCCGCCAGTTCAGCAATATGGAGTTGTTTGACGACGATAAGGTCGTGCCGGAATTCTTTCCGGTACAGCCGGTTAATTATGCCACGCTGTTTGGCCATGCTGTCGCGACCACCTCGGCTACAGGCTCTGACGGCAGCAGTCTTGGACATCATTTTGAGCATTTTATTACCGATTTGGAAGATGATTTCGAAAAGCTTATGCAACCAAGCCAGTATGTTATTGATAAGGAGACTCCCTGCAAAAATATGCAGGTGGCGGAGGAGATATTCGGCGATATTCTCCCTGTTCGTATGGGGGCGGCGTGTCTAAGCGCGGTGCCGACACAGAATGTGGTTCATTGGATGGGCATGGAGACTATGTTTTGTTCAATGTACGACTATCCTGATGAATTCAAGCAGATGATGGATAAAATCGCCGACGATTACATTGAATTTTACCGCACGCTGGAGCGGGAGGGTGTGTTGCTTCCGACCACGGGGTTTGCAAAGCTGGATCAGGGAAGTTTGTGCTTTACTGATGAGCTTAAAGACCAAGGCGTGCTGACTTCACATGATTTGTGGGGACATATGGATTCGCAGGAGTCGGTGGGTGTGTCGCCTGATATGTTCGCGGAATTTATTTTTCCGTATTACCGGCGTATTGCCGATGAATTCGGGTTGCTGTCATACGGTTGCTGTGAACCGGTGAGTGCATCGTGGGAATATATAAAAACTTTGCCAAATCTGCGTAAGGTGTCAATTTCGCCGTGGTGTGATGAGGCGTTTATGGCGGAACAACTGCGCGGCAGCCGTACTATTTTTCACCGCAAGCCCAGCCCGAATTATCTTGGGGTTGGCGAGCTGCTTGACGAAGCCGCGTTCCGTGAGCATATTGATGCCACTGTTAAAACGGCTAAGGGATGCAAGCTTGAAATATCCCAGCGGGATGTTTATACCATTAATCATGACGTCGGAAAGGTTCGGCGGTATGTGGAAATTATACGCGAAAGCATAGAAAATCATTGGTCAATATAAGAAAGGGGCACATATTCAATGAATAATAACACTGTAAATGTATTTAAACCCGCAGCGGTAACCGAGCAGGCACGCAATCTTTTTCGCGAGGAACGCAGCAAGATGCGGTTGGATGGTTGGTTTTTCAACAAGGAAATTCAAAAGAGCGTTTTTGAAAAATATGCCGGTTTGCCGCGTGAGCTGCAATGCGCCGAGCTTCTTCGTGAGGTTGCCCGCGCGCTGCCGCTGACTATCAGCGAGCATGCTATTTTTGCCGGCAGTCAAAGCGATTCCTTCGCTCGCAGTTATGCTCTTATTAATCCGACATTTGAGGTCGAGTCCTTTGCAGGATATTGCGACCCCACCGCCGTTTTCGGCGATATCGAGCCGGGCAACGGCATTACACAGGAACGTATCAACTCCGCGCGCGCGTGGGACAGTAAGAGCGACTATGTTAAAAAGTTGAGCGCGGCGTACAGCAAGGTTGAGAATTATACCGGTGAGGTTGTTTTCTTCATGGAGCAGGTCACAGGGCATGTCATCCCCGATATGCGCCCTGCTATTTCCGGCGGTGTGGAAAAGATGATGGCTGTCATTGATGAGAAGCTCAAGACCGCAAATGATGAGCAACGCGTGAATTATGAGGCGATGAAGGTTTCGCTTGAGGCTGTTTGTATTATTGCTGACCGATATGCCGAAATGGCCGCCGATATGGAGGCCAAAGCTACCGGAAACCGCAAGTTGGAGCTGCAAACCTTGGTGGCCGCGCTTAAAAAAGTGCCGCGCAAGGGTGCGGAAACACTGTATGAGGCTATCCAAAGCTTTATGCTGTTGTGGCAGGTCATGTGCATGGAGCAGGCTCCTAATCCTTTTGCATTTTCGGTTGGTAATGCTGACCGTATTTTTGAACCGTACCGTGCGGCAGAGGGACTTGACCGTGCGACGGCTTCGGCGTTGATTAAGCACTTGCTGGTGTTTTATAATGTCGGTGACCGCAGTTGGGCTATTTCGCAAAACCTTATTGTCGGCGGTCGTGATGCCGACGGCAAAGACCTTACAAGCGAAATGACATATGCATTGATGGATGCTTATTATGATATGAACCTGCCACAGCCTATTTTGTCTACCAAGCTGCACAAAAACACTCCCGATGAGTTATATGCGGCTATGGGTAAGTTCTTCTTTACCCCCGGTTGTCTCACTCCGTCGCTGTTTAATGATGACTCTATGTTTGAGGTGCTGAAAAATGCAGGTGTTGCCATTGCTGACCTGCCGGATTATTCCGTCGCAGGATGTCAGGAGCCGCTTATCATGGGTCAGGACAATGCAAACACTACCAATAGCTGGCTTAATTTGCCCAAAATCCTTGAATTAACACTTAACGGCGGCGCATCAGCTATCACCGGCAAGCAAATCGGCGAGGTTGAGCCGGAGGTGGATGCTGTTACTTTGCTGTCCACGGTTCGCGAGCGTTTTTATGCTAATATGGAAAAATATATTGAGAAAATGACAACCGCCGCAAACGAAGCTTCCTGTGCTTTGTCGGTTCAGCGTGTTCCGTTCCTCAGCACGCTTATGGGGGGCATCGAATACGGATATGACATGCGCGACCCCGAAAATCAAGGCACAAAATACAACGGCAGCGGCTGTCTTATCCATGGTACTGCTGTAGTGGGCGATTCGTTTACCGCTATTGACTGCTTGCTCAAGGACCGTCCGCAGGATGCCGGCCGTTTGCTCAAGGCTCTCCGCAATAACTTCGAGGGCGATGAGGAGCTTCGTCAATATCTGCTGTCATGTCCGAAATTCGGCAATAATCTTGACAGCGCTGACAGCGAAGTTGCGGAGGTTACTAACCGTGCCGCCGATGCTGTGGCCGCCCGCAAGAACTATTTAGGAAACCCTTTCCGTCCCGATTTCAGCAGTCCTTCAACACATCTTCTGTATGGATACTGGGTTGGTGCCACTGCTGACGGCCGTGCCGCCCGCGATATGCTGAATTATGGCGTTGACCCGCTTTATGGTGACGCGCAGTCGGGACTGGGATACCGCACATTGTCCTCATTCAAGCTACCGTTTATGAAGATGAATGGTGGGTATGCCGCTCATTATGGTATTGACCCGAAATATTTTAGCTCTGAGGATTATGAGGGTAAGGGTATTGAGTTCAAACAGCATGTTATCACTCCGCTGTTCTTTAATGAGGACAACGACAGATTGGCACCGTTTTATCTGTATGTTAATGTTACTACACCTGAAATGCTGCACAAGGTGCTGGCTAATCCGAAAAAATACGCGCCAAGTGGTGTTTATATTATGCGTATTCATGGTACGTTTGTAAACTTCCTTGACCTTTCACCGGCGATTCAGAAGGATATTATCAACCGTCTTGACCCCAAATCTACAACTATGTAATTGTATTTTCTTGCTTCACTTCATCAGAAATCCTCGTGGAACGAAAAGTATGAAGCTGTTTGATATTCTATTTGCGAAAGGAACTCTTTTATGAAATATATCGGTTTGGATATTGGCACAACTACAATATGTACTATAGTGGTGGATTCCGATACGGGGTTGGTGGTTGATTCGGTTACCGAATCCAATACCGCGCCCTGTTCCGGTACTCCGGTATGGGAAAAGGCACAGAATCCCGCGCGGATTCTTGAAATTGCCGGTCGGCTTGTCGCGCAGATGCAGGAAAAATACGCGCCAATCGGCGGCATCGGTGTGACCGGACAGATGCATGGAATTGTGTATCTTAACAAAAACGGCGAGGCGGTCAGCAACCTGTTTACATGGCAGGACGAGCGCGGTAATCTTCCTCATCCCGACGGCGGAAGCTTTGTACAGGTGTTGTCGGAGTGCACCGGATACCCGGCGCTGGCCACCGGATTTGGGTCGGTCACCCATTATTACAACACTAAAAACGGGCTTGTTCCCGCTGATGCTTGCTGCTTTTGTACCATTCATGATTATGCGGCAATGTGGCTTACAGGACGGAAAACGCCGGCGGTCCATCCCTCTGACGCCGCGAGTCTTGGGCTGTTTTTGCCGGTAGAGGGTCGGTTTGATACCGCCGCTATTGAGCGGGCGGGAATGAACGCCGATTTGTTCCCCGCCGTTTGCGAGGAATATTTCAATCTTGGCAACACCTCTGCCGGTGTGCCGGTTTTCACCGCTATCGGTGACAATCAAGCGAGCTTTATCGGGTCGGTAAACTCCATGAGTGATACCATTTTGGTCAACGTGGGTACCGGCAGTCAGGTTTCTATTTTGTCCGACGGTGTTGCCGCCAGCAAGGTGATGGAAACCCGCCCATGTGTAGAAGGACAATATTTGTTGGTTGGTTCGTCGCTGTGTGGCGGACGGGCTTATGCTTTGCTTGAAAAATTCTTCCGCGAAATGATGACCGAAGCCGGAGGGGATTTGGGGTCGATGTACCCTGCTCTCGACAGATTGTCGGAAGGTTTTGAGGAGCTGGAGGACAAGCTGGACATCTCCACACAATTCGCCGGTACACGTCAGGACGGTACGGTACGCGGCACAGTTTGCGGTATCAGTGTTGATAATTTTACGCCCCGTCATTTTGCGGTTGGCGTGCAGGAGGGCGTTGTAAACGAGCTGTTTGATATGCTGAACGATTCCCAAAAGCCGGCGGGCTTTGCGCCGAAAATTCTGGTTGGCTCCGGTAACGGTGTTCGCAAAAGCGACGTGCTTCGCCGGATGTTTTCCAAAAAATTCGGGTTGCCGCTTGTTGTTCCCGCACACACAGAGGAAGCGGCGTATGGTGCGGCTCTTTATTCCATGGTGGGAAGCGGCGTGTATAAGGATATCAGCGGCGCACAGGCGATTATAAAGTATGTGTAGTTGATTAAGGAAGGGTGATGGAAATGGAATTCCCATTCAATGAATCAGAAAATGTTGCTGTTTTTACATGTGTTCATGTATTGGAAAACGGAAGCGACATTTGTTACGTGACACATGACAACGACGATGGCGCATGGCAATTTTTGTGTAATGAAACGCACGAAGTATCGGATGCGCGGGTTGTATCCTTGAAAAATATGTTTGATTTGGATAATTCTATTGCTACTCTTTCGAATATGCCGCTTGGATGCGGTGCTGTGAGGGAAAACAAGTCCTCAAATTGGGAAGGTTTCAAAAAATAGATGTTTTATAAGCAAATTTACCGGATAATTTGACCGTAAAAGATACGCGGCGAGATTTATTCATTGCGTACTTAAAAGACGGCGGGGGTGCCGTAAGGTTTCTCCGCCGTCTTTTATCTTAATTGAGGAGGGTTGTTCCATGAATTTTGAAGAAGTCACAGCAAGTATATATCCGTGGATTAAAAAGATTGAAAATGATGGTGCTTCGTCGGATACAGGGTATGTTGTTGACGCTCCGACAAAGCCTTTTCTTGCGGACTTGGTGATTTTCTTTGTTGCCGATATGGGAGACCGGTTCGAAATTTTGCTGCGGGATCACCTGCCTGAGAGTATGACGGTTGATGAGCTGTATCGTATCGCGCTTCAAAATCTCAACAATAATATTGAGTTTAAGCTGACCCCGACAAATTTCGGCGGGTATGGTATTCTTGCGGGCGGCGACCATGAGGCGGGTGCGTTGTGTCTCGATTATTTATGGGAATTTTGTGCCGAAAAAGTTGGCGAAAATCTGATTGTGTCCGTCCCCGCCAAGGATATGGTTCTTATGGTTGGAGTGTCGCAAACCGAGGCGCTTGCCGCCATGAAAAAATCATCTGTAAATATTTTCGCGAACGGAGAACGTACATTATCATCGCATTTGTTTTTCTATGATATGGATGCCAAGAAATTTTCTGTGTTCGCAGATGACTGATTGAGAAAGGCGTTGTTATAACTATGTCATTCACATATTATTATGAAAACCCTTCGGTTTTTCGTGTCGGCACCTTGCCGCCGCGGGCATATTATTCTCCCTGCGCCAGCCGCGGTGATGCGGTTATGAACGGATGGCGGCAATATTTGTCCCGGCGTTCATATTTGCTTAACGGGGAATGGGGATTTGATTATTTCACGAGCGCGGAAGATTTTTTCGAGGAAAATCGTCAGGAACCGGTGCTGCCCGCTGTGGTTGGCAGTGATAAGATAACCGTGCCTTCGGTGTGGCAGATGCATGGATACGGAAAGCATAAATATGTAAACAACCGTTACCCATTTGCGTTTGACCCGCCGTACGTTCCGCGCGATAATCCATGCGGGCTGTATACGCGGACTTTTGAATTGGCGGACAGCGAGATGCCATTTGATAAACATCTCAATTTTGAAGGTGTTGATTCGTGCTTTTATCTGTGGATCAATGGTGCGTTTTTGGGATATAATCAGGTGTCGCACGCTACAGCGGAGTTCGACATTACCGATTATGTGGTGAGCGGCGAAAACACCGTGACCCTGCTTGTTTTGCAATGGTGCGACGGAACATATCTTGAGGATCAGGATAAGTTGCGTATGTCCGGAATTTTCCGCGATGTGTATATTTTGCTTCGTCCGAAAAAGAGGATTTGGGATTATACTGTTACCACAACAGAGGTGTCGGATGACAGCGCCGTTGTGTCATTTTCCATTGACGCGAATGCGGCGGTGGATTATGTGCTGCTTTCGCCGGAGGGTGACACCGTTGCCGAGGGATGTTGGAAGAACGGGGATGTTTCGGTTAAGGTTGATAAGCCGATGCTGTGGAGTGCGGAAGCTCCATCACTTTACACGCTTGTGATGGATACCGGCGAAGAGGCTATCGCCGAAAAGGTCGGTATTCGTGAAATTTCGGTTGTTGACAAGGTGATTCATCTGAATGGTAAGCCCATCCGTTTTAAGGGGGTCAACCGCCATGACAGTGACCCTTATCTTGGCGCCGCGGTCGATGCCGAGTCGATAGAGCGCGACCTTCGTATGATGAAGGCACATAATATCAATGCCATCCGCACAAGCCACTATCCGAATGCTCCGTACTTTACCCAGGCATGTGATGTATATGGGCTTTATTTAATTGAGGAAGCGGATTTGGAATGCAACGGCGTGGTTTGTTTGTATGGTGAAGCATCGGATTATTCAATGCTCGCTTGTGATGAGCGGTTCGCCGGTGCATGGGTTGACCGTGTAAACTTAATGTATAAAAGAGATAAAAATAGACCGTGTGTATTGCTTTGGTCTATTGGAAACGAGTCGGGGTTTGGCCCAAACGCCGAAAAAGCACTGCGATTTTTGAAGCATACCGATGATACGCGGTTGACACACTATGAGGGTGTTCATTACGATTGCATGTCGGCGCCGCGCGGCGAATATGTTCCGGATTATTCCGATTTGGATACATACAGCCGCATGTATGCATTATTTTCGGAAGTGGAAAACTGTTGCGGGCAGGATAAGCCGGTCATTTTTTGCGAGTACAGTCACGCGATGGGCAATGGCCCCGGCGATCTTGAGGATTATCAGCGGGAGATGCTGAAATATCCGCAATGTGCCGGCGGGTTCGTTTGGGAATGGTGTGACCATGCCGTTTATATGGGGAAAACGACGGATGGTAAGGATAAGTTTTTCTATGGCGGGGATTTTGACAGCGATACATCGGAGGATTTTCCGCATGACGAAAATTTCTGTTTGGATGGTCTTGTATACCCCGACCGCCGTCCGCATACCGGGTTGCTGGAATATAAAAACGTTATTCGCCCCATCCGTATTACGCGTACGGCGGACGGACGGTTTTCTGCTGTAAATCTATTGGACTTTACATGTGTTGGAGATGTTTTTGATATCCGGTATGAAATAACCCGCGGCGGCGAGGTCGTTTTTGAGGGAGTTGTAGATGATGCGGCGGTGTTGTCGCTTGCTCCGCGAGCTGCTACGAATTTTGATGTGGCAATTACGGCGAATGCGGGTGAAACAGGGGGCGCTGTTCACGTCCGGTTTCGTTATTTTCGCAACAAGCCCTGTACCGTCGAAAGTGGTGACGTGGTTGCCGAGGGACATGAAGTGGGCTTTGACCAAATAGAGATTTCGCCGCCGAAGCTCGTTTTTGACGGAGGTTCAACAGTGTGTCCACAAATGAGCAACGAGAAAAAAATTGTGGTTTTGGCAGGCGATAGTTTCCGGTATGTGTACAATAAAAAAACGGGCGCGTTTGACAGCATGGTGCGCAACAACTGCACACTGCTGACCCGCCCGATGAGCTATAACATTTGGCGCGCGCCCACGGATAACGACCGCAACATTCGACCGGAATGGGAAAAATGCTGTTTCAATCGTATGACGGTGCGGACTTATGACACCGATGTTTCGGTGGAAAATGGCGCGGTTGTAATCAAAACGGGACTTTCCATTTCCGCACCCACTGTTCAGCGTATTCTTGATGTTGAAAGCATTTGGACAGTGTACGGTGACGGGAAAATTGCCTGCTCTATTGAAGCGAAGCAGAATCCTACCACTCCCTTCCTGCCTCGGTTCGGGCTGCGGATGTTCCTGCCGAAGGCCATGGATGCTGTGGAATATTGCGGGTATGGCCCCCATGAAAGCTACCTTGACAAACGCCGTGCGAGTTATTACGGACGGTTTCGTGCGACTGCGGATGATATGTATGAGGATTACATTGTTCCGCAGGAAAACGGCAGCCGTTGGGGGTGCAGCTCCATACGCGTATACGGCGGCGGTGACGAGCTTGCCGTTTTGGCGGTGGATAAGGCTGTCAGCTTTAATCTTTCGCATTACACACAAGAGGAATTAGCGAATAAACGTCATAATTTCGAGCTTGTCAAGGCGGATGAAACAATATTCTGCCTTGATTATGCCCAGAGCGGCATAGGTTCCGGAAGCTGTGGCCCACAACTGGCGGAGGAATATAAGATTGAACGGCAGTTTACGTTCAAGTTTGTGCTGGCATAATAATTATAAAAAACGGCGGGAAGATTTTTNGTATTCCCGCCGTTTTTATGTTTACAACCATTTTAAAAACGCGGTTTTATGGCGTGTATCAAACCCG
>JGI994J12354_10006164_pt1 | contig 10095 bp, 9 predicted proteins | sample IntmicLarv3ML3BL_FD_12354 | JGI IMG/M metagenome (IMG submission 12354)
GGGTACTATGTAGATACAGTAGGAAAAAATGCAAAAAGAATAGAAGAATACATCAGAACCCAATTACAGGAGGATATCGCAGCAGACCAGATGACGCTCAAAGAATACGTAGACCCGTTTACGGGTGAGCAAGTAAACAAAGGAAAGAAATAGAGCCCCTTGAAGGGGCAACCGGAGAAGAAAGCGCGGTCGGCAAAACCGTTCGGTGAGACTTAAGTCGTTGCTGGTACCAGACCCTTATAGGGTCAGAACAAACCACCGGCTGAGCCGGTGGTCATGATTTGTATACTTTATCAGAGAAAACCAAAAAAATCAAGCGATTTTAGTCAGAAAATGAAAATATTGGGCCGGCTTTTTCGAAATTAAATCAATAGCAGGCATTTCCAAAAAGGTGTACCTTTTTGGAATGGTCTATTGAGTTCAAAAGGAGATAGAAAATATTATGAAAAAGTTGTTATTATTTGCATTGGTATTTTCGGTTTTATTGACCGCCTGCGGAAAAAGCGGCACAATGCCGGAGAAAAACAATTCAAGAATTGAGGGGAATTCATCAGCCGAAAGTAAAAGCGCGTTCACAATGGTAAAGCTTGAGGTTAATCCGGCCTTTTATCTGTTTTTTGATGAGAATGAAAAATCGGTTGATTTTGAACCGCTCAACGATGATGCAAAAACATTGTCCTTTGATGAAATCAAGGGGCTGAGCATGGATGAAGCGGCAAAGGCTATCCTTTTGCAAATGTTTGAAAAGGGATTTTTAAAGGACGGAGAAATTAAAATTACCGTTTTGACCGACAACGACACAAATTCTGTATATGAATCGATTGTGAAAGGGCAAATTGAACAGTTTGCCAAGGATAACGGACTCAACATCACTGTTGCGGTTTTTCCTGCCACAGATGACGAAAAGGCGGCGTTTTCAAGAAAGAAAGACTCAGTTTTAACCGGAAACACGGAGAGCCAGATAACCTCTGACAATTCATCCTCCGGGTTGGGAGGGGTTTCAAGCATCGTAAACGGTACGGCGTCCAAGCCCAACGGTGCGTCTTCTGCGCCTTCAAGCAAAGTGACTTCTTCAAAGGCGCCTGTCGCCCCGGCAGTCAATACCCGCGGTAACAGCACAGGGAATATCACAAACGGCGGATATGCAGCGATACAAGGCGACGTTATTTATTATCACAATGGAGGCGACAACGGTAAGCTGTACAAAATAAAAACCGACGGCAGCGGCAAGCAAAAGCTGAGTGATGATAAAGCAGATTATATCAATGTTATCGGTGACTGGATTTATTATATTGCCGGACGGTATAGCAATGAATATGGTGGTCAAGTTTATGATGATAACACCAAGATGTACCGCATGAAAACCGACGGCACCCAAAGACAGCTTGTCAATTAGTTTTTTTAATGGATACTGAAAGAGCGTAAATGTACTGCTTTTGCAGAGAAATTACAATTTTTGAAGACTTTCTCTAAGAATTGTTTCAATAGCTCTTTTTAGTACATTTTGCAGAGCTTCTTCTGTGGATTTTTGGTTAAACTTTGCGATATCCTCATATATGGCGGATAAATCGTCATTTAGTTCAATTGTGTATTTTTTCATGTTTGTTACCTCATTTTCACATATTTTCACGAATTGTATTTTAATTTCAAAATGACATTCACTGAAGGTCATTTTGAAATTGATTATACCATATACTAATCATATTGACAAGCACTAAATGTCATCATTGTCAATATGATTGGAGAATGCTATGTTCAAAAACAAAAATGAGGACGGAACTCTTAATTTATGCAGCAAAAGAATTACAGAATTACGTATAGAAAAAAAGCTTTCGCAGCGTGCTTTTGCAGAAAAATTACAGTTAATGGGGATAGATTTGAATAAAAACGCAATCCAACAAATAGAAAGCGGAAAACGGTTTGTTACAGATATTGAGCTAAAATCCATTGCTTTGTTTTTTAATGTTACAACAGACGAATTGGTTAAGAGCTAGGAAGAATATCACAAAAAATACCGCGTCATATGAAAAACGGAATAAAAAAATTTAAAACCGGCATAAAACAAGCATATTTACGAATGGCTCGCTTGTAAATATGCTTGTTTTACTGATTGTTGTGAATAATAGCTTCGTCTCATTCTCTATAAAGCTTTTGATCAGATTTTTTGTAAAATGCTACACAATGTTACCGTCTTTTATTGTAATGGTTCTAAAAGCTTCTGCGGCTACGGAATTGTCATGCGTTATCAGTATGACAGTCCGTCCTTTTTTATTTAAGGTTTTCAGAATATCAAGTATAACCACACCTGAACTGCTGTCAAGGTTTCCCGTGGGCTCGTCTGCAAGAATTATAGGCGGTTTTGCCGCAATTGCGCGTGCAATTGCCACACGCTGCTGCTGTCCTCCGGACATTTGGGAAGGAAGATGAAGCATGCGGCTTTCGAGCTCGACGCTTTTTAGCGCGTCATATGCCTTTTGCCTGCGTTTGCTTTTTGAATATCCGCGGTATAAAAGAGGAAGCTCGACATTTTCAAGTGCGGTAAGCGACGGTATGAGATTAAATCCTTGAAAAATAAATCCTATGTGCATATTCCGTATATACGAAAGCTTGTTATCTTTAAATTTACTGATATCATGCCCGTCAAGTAAATATTTACCGCTTGTAGGGATGTCAAGACATCCAAGGATGTTCATAAGAGTTGTTTTTCCTGAGCCGCTTTGTCCGATAATAGCGACAAATTCTCCGTCTTTTATTTCAAGCGATATATTGTTAAGCGCGTAAACCGTTTCCATAGTTTTATATATTTTACAGAGATTCGAAATTTCAATAATGTTTTCCAAAACATTCAGGCCCTTCATTTTTTATTAATAACCCTTAGTCTGTCCATTTTATTAAAAAAAATCTGTACTTTAAAAGCTTTTATAGAGCAATTTATAAAATTTTTTATATTGCTTGCAAAAACCCTTGAATATAAGTATAATATTTGGGAAATGCGAATCAAGACTGTAAGCGGCAGCCGGTTAATATTCGGCGATTGCTTAAACAAAGTAAAGGAGCGTGCCAAATGAATTATTCACATGAAGTAGAAAGAATGTGTACAGTTGCAAAGGGTCCCAATCACGGACCGGCACCTATTCCCGAGGAAGGGAAATGGGTAAAATCTTATCAAATTTCTGACATTAGCGGTTTGTCGCACGGCGTGGGTTGGTGTGCTCCGCAGCAGGGTGCATGTAAGCTAACACTCAATGTAAAAGAGGGTATTGTTGAAGAAGCTTTGGTTGAAACCTTAGGATGTTCCGGTATGACCCACAGTGCTGCTATGGCTGCCGAGATTTTACCAGGCAAAACACTGCTTGAGTGCCTTAACACCGACCTTGTTTGTGACGCAATTAACGTTGCAATGCGCGAAATATTCAAACAGCTTGCATACGGCAGAACACAAACAGCTTTTTCAGAGGGGGGGCTTCCTGTAGGTGCTTCTCTTGAAGATTTGGGAAAAGGACTTCGTTCACAGGTGGGAACAATGTTCTCAACATCTGTTAAGGGCGTGCGTTACCTTGAAATGGCCGAGGGCTATGTCAATAAAATCGCTCTTGACGAAAACGGTGAGGTTACAGGATACCAGTTTGTTAAGGTTGGAAAAATGCTTGAAGATATCCGTCACGGAACAGATCCAACAACGGCATATAATAATAATATCGGAACATACGGCAGGTTTGATGACGCTGCAAAGCAAATTGACCCGCGTGAAGAATAAATAAGGAAAGGATGATTATAAATGGCACAGTTTGAAGGAAAAGAAAGAAGACAGGCCAAGCTTGACACCGAGCTCAAAAACTATGGCTTTGCATCTCTTGAAGAAGCAAGAGATGTATGTCTGTCAAAAAATATAGATGTTGATGCGCTTGTTAAAGGCGTACAGCCTATCGCGTTTGAAAATGCTGTTTGGGCATACACCTTGGGTGTTGCGATTGCAATAAAAAAAGGCGTTACAAAAGCAGCCGACGCAGCCGAAGCTATCGGTCTTGGATTACAGGCTTTTTGTATTCCCGGTTCGGTTGCCGAGCAGCGCAGCGTTGGTATCGGACACGGTAATTTAGCGGCAATGCTTTTGCGCGAACAAACAAAATGCTTTTGCTTTTTGGCAGGACATGAAAGCTTTGCAGCTGCCGAGGGAGCTATAGGAATCGCACGTTCGGCAAACAAGGTAAGAAAAGAACCGTTACGCGTTATTTTAAACGGACTTGGTAAGGACGCTGCTTATATTATTTCACGTATTAACGGTTTTACTTATGTAAATACCGATTACGATTTTTATACCGACAAGCTTTCGGTTGTAAGCGAAAAAGCCTTTTCAACAGGCGAAAAAGCAAAGGTTCGCTGTTATGGCGCAAACGATGTTTTAGAAGGCGTTGCAGTTATGAAAAACGAGAAGGTTGACGTTTCTATTACAGGAAACTCAACAAATCCGACACGTTTTCAGCATCTGGTCGCCGGCACATACAAAAAATGGGCAACTGAAAATGATAAAAAATATTTCTCGGTTGCATCAGGCGGAGGTACAGGCCGTACATTGCATCCCGACAATATGGCGGCGGGCCCTGCTTCTTACGGTTTAACCGACTCTATGGGCCGTATGCATGGCGACGCCCAGTTCGCCGGTTCTTCCTCAGTTCCCGCCCACGTAGAAATGATGGGCCTTATAGGAATGGGCAACAACCCGATGGTTGGCGCGACTGTTGCGTGTGCAGTTGCGGTTGAGGAAGCGAGCAAATAGGCTCTAAACCCGCATAAACACTGACTTTTTTAAGATTGAGGTTTTCGAGGATTTTCTCTTCGAAAACCTCATTTTATTAATGCTTAAGCGTAAAAAAACCACCGGCTATGCCGGTGCGGATAAAAATCTTTAGATAGAAGAAAACCTCCATTTGTTAAAATAGATGTGGTCTGCCAACCGCATAAAAAAACAAAAGGAGGTTTTGTCGCGTGAACGACATACAAAGTATAGCACATTCTAAGTGGCGATGCCAGTACCATATTGTATTTGCCCCCAAATATAGAAGGAAAGAGATATATGGATATATGGAAAAATACTACGCAAGCTATGTGAGCAAAAACATGTGGAGATAATGGAGGCAAATGCATGTAGCGACCATATACACATGTTGGTGTGTATACCGCCAAGCTTGAGCGTAGCACAGTTTATGGGATTTTTAAAAGGGAAGAGCAGTTTGATGATATTTGACAGACATGCCAATTTGAAGTACAAGTATGGCAGTCGGCATTTTTGGTGCAGAGGATATTATGTAGACACGGTAGGCCGCAATAAAAAAGCAATATCGGAATATATAAAGAATCAGCTGCAAGAAGATGTAATATCGGATCAAATCACACTCAAGGAATATATGGACCCGTTTACGGGTCGCAAGAATACAAAGGCATAAGAAGAGGCCGCTTTAGCGGCGGCCTGTAACAGTAATGCAGTTGGCGGACTTTTTTCGATGCCCCCTTTAGGGGCTGTGCCTGTATTATGCCCTTTTAGGGCTCGTGCATACCACCAGTTCAACTGGTGGTTTTTGATTAACAGGAGAAGATTATAACGAAACAGATGCCCAAGAAAGCAAAGAAACAAAAGAAGCCGCTGTAAAAACATATATTAACAAGGAGTTGTTTGAGTTTTCCGAAAGAAATCGGGAAATTACCGAGCGTTTAAATATTCAATCCACAACTGATATTTCGCGTGAGGTAACAGATATTCTTTCTGAAATAGAACTGCATGAGAAGAAAATTAGTCAATCAATTCATAATAATCAAAATATATTGAAATCCCTACACGAAAAAAACGAAAATTTATCTGAATGTGTAGTGTTATTAAATAGATACGATGAATTGAAGACGCAATACAATGCCGATTTAAAGCGTCTTAGCTTTATAGTTGATGGAGAAGTGAATTTGAATGAAAATTTCAATTCACAATGTCCTTTTTGCGATGGTAAGGTAAGTATTAAGACAACACCAAATTATACTGGAGTTGCTAAGTCGGATTATAAAAAAATCAAATTACAAATTAAAGATTTAGAGAAAGCCGAAAATGCTCTCTTAAAGGAAAAAGAGTCAATAGAGCAAAGTGTTACAGGATTAATGAGTGAAAAACAAGCTACAGAATCTTTAATAAAAACCGAATTACAGCCTCAAATCGCAAATCTAAAGGCTAAACTTGAACAATATAAAATTTTTATTGAGTTACAAAATGAAATGGCAGTTATTAAGAAAATTGCAGATTCAAAAGTGACTGATATTATTGATGTTGAGTCCAATGAAGAGAACAATATAAAATTCAAAGTCAAGGAGCACCTAACCTATGATTTCATATCTACGATTAGCGATGAATTAAAAAATTTACTGCAAGCGTGTAAATTTGAAAATATTACATCAGTTAGATTTGATAAAAGCAGTATGGATATGGTGATAAACGGAAAAAAGAAAAGTTCAAATGGTAAAGGTTATAATGCTTTTTTGAATTCAATCATGTCTATTGTACTCTTAAGATATTTACATAGCCAAGGAAAGTTTTCTCCTAACCTTCTTGTTCTGGATTCGCCTATTTTATCATTAAAAGAAAAAGGTGAGAGAAAACCTTGCTAAGAAGAAATGAACGCCATGCCGATTTTTAGCAAATAATGTTGAAGAATAATTGAATATAGAATATAATGGTCTTGCACATATTATTATAAATGGAGGGACGTTTCTTTGAGTGTTGGAGTTACTGTTGATGAAATAGCGTATGTAGAAAAAGATATATTTTTATTAAAATTGCTTCCTGATTTTGAGTCGGAATTTTTTCCGCCTATTCATACAAGAAATATCTTTGTATCAGCCCGATTATTAGATAACGAATTTTTAAGTTGGGGAAATAAATATAGGTTGTTTGGTGAGTATAGCGGTTCAATCGAAGAAGGAATAGGAAGCATTAAACAAGGAGGATATTATCGAAACATATGGCGAAACAAGTTGAATTATCCGGAGGAGAGAAAAATTTTCGACATAGACAGCGATATATTCAAAGATAATATAAGTGAATCCCCATATGATAAATCTGGCATTGCAGGTGATGTTGTGATGAACACTAGCGAAATTAATGCTTTAAATTGTGAGGGGAAATTTAAAAACAATACATGTTTGTATGGCTTTTATGTTGGGCAAGGAGATATGTTGTTGTTGATTACTGCCGCAAAAAATGCTTATATAATAGACACGAATATCTATAAAAGAGATGTCTTGTCTGATGATATACGTAGAATTAAAATGATTTTAAAATACAATGAAATGGATGAACGCAGAATAAAAGGACTTATTATCACACATAAACATCTCGACCATATTCGCGGAGTAAGTCAAATAATTGACAGCGAAGCATTTGACATTGAACATTTCATAATGAATCTTGACTATCACCATCCAACTCCGGCGGTAGAAAAATTATGCCTCAGCGCAAGTCGTATAAAAAAATGGATTAACCTTAATAAACCTTGCCAAATTATTGAGGGCGATACTGAAATATGTTTTAAAAACCCCACGAAATTAACAAGATTTGCTCCCAATATAAATGACAGTTCTATCGTCATGTGTGTCAATCACGGAAGAAATTACATTTATTTGACAGGAGATGCTAATTCACAAATATTATATGATACAATGAATGGCGGTAACCCATATTCAAATTATGATAACGTGTTAAAAGTTTCACACCATGGAAGCCGAACTGGTATAAACGATAACCTAATAAGAATGTTGCATCCATCAAGGGCTTTTATTTCGGCAGGATATTCAGACAAATACAAACATCCTCACGATGAATGTATAAGAATTCTTGATAGGTATACTATTATAAAGGCAATCTCAAAAGAAGAAAAAAATACAGTAGTGTATAAATGTGATGGAAATAATATTATGCAATGTCGCATATAAGAAAATTTATAGCAGATAAAATGTTGCTTTGATTCCTGTATTTCTTGGTGTGACTGAGTTCGAGATGTTTTGTTCAAAAAAATCTTGCTAAAAAGAAACGAACATTGTTCCCAAATTGTCCCTGTTTATGCTTGGGAAATTTGGGAATTAAAAATCGCAATATATTATTACTTGAAAAAGGGAGCATTAACGATGAGGGAGTCTAAAAATTCATTGTATGATATTTATCATGAAATGGTCACAGATTGTGAGAAGTGGTTATATTATAAACATGCCAATTGTTACATTGATATGGAAACCATCTTTCTTCCATCTAAATCACAAAATTTCTTGCACGAATATTTTACAGCAGGCGGAAAACTTGAAGCCTTTAAGTGGATTGAACAAGATGAAAATTTTAAAATGACAGATTTTAGAGCTAACCATACAGTGTCGGCATTCCTGATCGGCATTGTGCTTCGTGATGAACTGCATATGTCTATGAAAGCGCTGCCAAACATTGAATCAAAAGACAGAGATAATTTTTTGTATTTCTGGTCATTAACTTGTCTATACCATGATATTTCATTTCAAATAGAAAAAAACAGTTTGGAGTACATATCTAAATGTGATAATTTAAACGACTTTTATAGACTATTTAAAATTGAATATAAATTAGTCAATGACATGAAAGACAATGAGCAAAGCAAATTAATTAAAAATTATTTTAAATTTAGATTATCTCAGCAGACGATTGATCACGGAATTTCCGGAGCTTTGCTTTTATACGATGCTTTGATGAAAAACTATCATGAAGCAATGAATACTAAAAAAATTAAAGCAAACACCACTTTTGAATATAATGGATTGAGATTCAGTCGTGAACATAAAGATGGGGTTAGAAAAATCTCTGAAACAATAGCTCGACACAATATGTGGCTAGCAAATCCATTGTCTATACAGGAATATAAAAAATACAACCTAGATATACTAATACCGAACGAAAAAAAGTCGTGCATAATTTCCTTTGGTGACGAACATAATCTATTGTTTTTATTGGGATTAATTGATAGCATAGAACCAATCAAATGTTTAGCTGAAGAATCAAATTTTGATTCGTATTCTGTTTTAAAAAATTTAAATATAACATTTTCATATAAAAAATTCGAAATTGAAGTCAATTCATCTGCAGAAATTATTGATAAGTATTTCAATAGAATAAAAGGGATTATCTCTTGGTTGGATATAGAATTGTTTAAAGATGACACTACGTTGAAAATAAAAATAAATAAACACGAGAAACAACGCACCGATTAAAAGCACAAATTATATTAGGCTGCCACAAATCATAACGAAAACAGTCGCTATCAGATTCGTCTGACGGCGGCTATTTTTTGAATTTTTTTTCTTAATTTTTTATTTTAGTGATTCTATATTCTCCCTGTTTCATTTATATCGCAGGATTTTCAATAAAAAACATGAGTCCGAGGTCTGCAAAGTCAATCAGAATTAGTCAGGAACAAAAGAAATCAACGCCATTGACTTTATAATTCGTTAAGGGAGGTGTGAAAACATGCATGCAGAGCAAGTGGTTTATCCGCAAAAAAAACATACACAGTGGAAGATATCGCAAAGATATTAGGAATCGGGAGAAACAAAGCTTATCTTTTGGCTAAGCAAGGAGAGTTTAGCACGGTACGGGTCGGCGCAAGCATCCGCATTTCAAAAAATCCTTATATACCAACGATTTTAGGACGAAAAACACGATGTAAGATTTAACATTCCAATAAAAATGTTTAAATTTTACATCGTGCTTTAACTTGACCGTTCATAAGTAACGGCAATAATTCGTCGCGGAAATCAGAAAGCTGTGAGATTTCCTCGGCGTTTTTATCCTTAAGCATAAATAATACACGTATTTGTTCGCCAAAAGCCTGCGCGGTTTTATCATCGGGAAATACCCAATAATTTGCCATAAATGAGTCCGGCAAAAAATTTTTTATTCCGCTTGTTTTACCTTCATAATTAAACATAATATTGTTATCATAAAACATATTCCACATATAGAAAAAATACGGAGCTATTGATGGTTCTTTCAGCTTAAGCCCTTGGCAAAAGTTGGAACAAATTAATCTAAAATCGTAACGG
>JGI994J12354_10006166_pt1 | contig 10088 bp, 8 predicted proteins | sample IntmicLarv3ML3BL_FD_12354 | JGI IMG/M metagenome (IMG submission 12354)
TTGTATACAGGTGTGAAAGATAATGAAAAATTAGTTGCTGCTTCACTTATTTTAATGCGCAAACTTCCTTTGGGTTTTACGCTTTTTTATTTACCAAGAGGTCCTTTACTTGATTATGATAATCAGGAATTACTTTCCTTTTATTTTGGTGAACTGAAACAATTCGCGAAAAAGCATCATGCAATATCTATTAAGATAGACCCTAATATTTTGTTATCTAGTACACCATACAAAGAATTGAATACTAGCGCAGAAAGCAATACGAATATTATACATCAACTGGAACAACTTGGATTCCAGCATCATGGGTTCATAAAGGATATGCATACAAGTGCCCAACCACGATATGCCGCTTGTTATTATTATGACGGTGATTTAGATGAACATCTAAAGACAACATCCAGTTATAAAAAGATACAACGTGCCATAAAATATGGCGTTTATACAGAAAAGATTACCCTTGAACAGTTAGATGATTTTTGTGCTTTGATGCAAATGACTGAATCAAGAAAGAATGTTAGTTTACGTAATAAGGAATACTTCACCAGACTTATGGATGTCTATCAAGAAGATGCATTAGTATTAATTTCAAAACTCAATTTGAGTGAATATTTGACAAACATTCAAAAAGAAAAAATTGAAATTGAACAGCAATTAATCGCACTGGACTATAAAGGTAAACAAGTCCATAACCTAAGTACAAGATTAACTGCTTTGGAGAAAGAAATCACTCAGGTTTCTCTTTTAAAGGAAGCTGAGGGTGATATTATCCATATTAGTTGTTCTCTTGCTTTAACTGACCATCATACATGTGAACTGCTTTATGCGGGTATGGATGAGCGCTATAAACGATATTATGGTACTTACTATTCTAACTATATTAGAATGAAATGGGGACAAGAGATGGGTTGTGTGAAATGTAACTTTGGTGGTGTTCCTGGCACTTTAGATGATGGCTTAACCGAGTTTAAAACAGGATTTGGGGTTCATATTGATGAGTGGGTAGGAGAGTTTGATTTACCTGTGAATCGTGTCTTATATCCTCTATTTGAGCATCTACTACCTTTCGTGAGAAAAGTGTTCGGTTTGATTGCTAGAAAGAAACGCGAAGCATGAAAGAACTAAGGAAAATAGATGCTGGAATGATGGATGAGTTTGTTGCTGCCAGTCCTTATAATCACTACAAAAAAACAAGCAATTATGCAATTCATGAAACAAACAAAAATAGTAGTTTCCATTATCTTGGGTATTTTGAAGATGAAATATTAAAGGGTACTGCATTGTTGATGCAAACAAAAATGCTGTTTGGTTCCTACATTTATATCCCTTTAGGACCTTGTGTTGATTACTTGAATACAGAACTTACAAAAGAATTTCTCAATGAGATTATTCGTTATGCGAAAAAAAGCCATGCATCTTTTATTCGTATCGATCCCAATGTTATTCGTGTCTCACGTGACATCTTAGGGAACCAGACCCCAGAAATTGATTACGAATTTGTTACTGCTTATTTAAAGGAGCTTGGGTTCCGTCATAAAGGTTATGGTTATGCATATAATGGCAGTTGGAGTAATCGTTATACCTTAGTCATCGATATTTCGAAAGACATTTCTGAAATCATCTCTGGATTCAACAAAAGCAAACAGAATGCTTTAAAACGCCAAGAGAAAATCGGGGTAATAACACGTCAAGGGAATGAAGATGATATTGCTACATTAATGGCATTGGAAGAAGAACTCTCTGTAACCCAAAAGTTCAAACCTCATTCCAAAGAATACTTCCTGCAGTATCTTCAGAGCTTTAAAGATTATGCTCATTTATATGTAACAGAATTCAATACCGATACTCTTATATCTGCAATCGAAAAAGAAATTCAATCTGGCAAATATAAAAAAGATAAAGAGGCTTTATTGTCCAAAGAAAAAGAACTCTTGGAAGCAAAGCTTTGGCAAGAACAATATGGCACTACAATTCCTATTGCAGCAGGGTTATTTTTGCACTATGGATATAAGTCCTGGGACCTTTATACTTACAGCAGAAAAGAGTTCAATAATATGAAGCCTACTGATCATCTGCATTTGTATGCAATTACTGACTTAAAGAGTTGTGGCGTGACTTTCTATGATATGTGTGGATTTTCTGGAGTCGTAAATAAACAGGATCGTTACTATGGCTTATATGACTATAAGAAAAGCTTCGGTAGTCAATTCATTGAATACATTGGAGAATTTGATTATCCGCTTCAAACATTAAAATACAATCTATATCTATACACTTACAAAGTAAAGCTTCGCCTGCAATATTACTGGAGAAGAATTACTTCATAGAAATACAGAAAAAGCATCTTCATTAAAGATGCTTTCTTCTATTTTAAATTATAAGGCAATGCAGCCCACATACCATCACAGTTACCGACGGCAATATATTCAAATTGCGGGTCAAGCAAAATTGCTCTATGGTTGGGAGAACTCATTAACCAACTGAATTTCGCATAGACGGATGATCCAGCATAGGTTAATACTTCAGATGCCAAGGTATAACTGACACCATATTCATCCAATGCAGTAAAATAGCGAGTGCCATTCGGGCGGTCATGTGATACAGTTTCCTTTGCTTCTACAGCTCTTAACATTGCTGCTTTTTGGGCGTTTTCATCACCAAGTTGCAACGGTGCTATGCCATATTTTGCTCTTTCTGCATTGACTAAACTTACAAAGTATTCAAAGTCTTCAATATTTGAAGAAGAAGATGCCATTCTTGTTTTGGGCATAAAACTTACAACATGGACTAGTACCTTTTCTTCTCTTGTGTTTCCTGAGGCATCCTGGGCAATAATAACCACTTCATATAGACCTTCAGTGTTTGTATCTACAGTGCCTAAGATATCAATCTTTGTTACTTTTTTGTGACTATTGTCAGTCACTTTTTTAATAATATCATTTCCATCAAAATCGACACCGATATTAATCCACACATCATTTCCTGTTAATTCTATCACTGGTGCAGTCGTATCAATAAATTCAATTTTGATATTTTTACGGATTGATTCTGCTTTGATTCCAACTACAGTTGTAGAAGAATCAAAAACAATTTCGATTACCACATCTTGTACACCTAGAGCATTCATATCTAAACCCTGGTAGGTAATTGTTGCTTTTTCAATATCATTCCGTACTTCTTCAATACTCTTATTATTTAATTGATAGAGTGGATCACTCAATACAATTTCTTCAAGTAATCGTTGCATTGCCTCCACATCATAAATTTCTATTCTTTTAATTTCGTCTTCTGATTTTTTAGATTTAGCGTTCACTACCACACCTTCATTTTTCGAAAGCGCTGAGGCTTTTGTCGTGTAGTGAGAGAGTCCACCCATAGCAACTGCTATGAAGATACTTCCCTTGACTAACCAATGGTAATACATAATTCCTCCTTTAGCCCAAACAAAATTTTAGGTAGTTTTAAGACTTTAGACAAGGAAAACGGCCCTTTTAGAATACTACAAACTCTCCTTTTTGATAAAAAACCCCTATAAACAGGGGTGTTCTTTGCTATTTAGCTAAAAATTGGTATTTTTTACCATTTTACTATTTTAGTCAATATCCAGTTCTATTTGACGATAATCCTTCTTCATTTCCTTTATCTTTTTATTACTATGGCTTTGCTTTATTCCATACTTTCTATAATAAGAATTTAGTCTTTGATAAAGATCTTTACTATATTCGATTTTCTTTTCTTTACTGTATAAAATGTCTTTTAATTTACGACAACGTGAATCATCATATTTCTCATAAAACTGATAGAATGATTTTCTGGTCTTCCCTCTCAAGTACAACATACCTGGCAAAACATAATCTGCTTTTATATCACGAGAGAATCGCAGAATCTCATCAAAGTTTTCATCAGTATCCGTCAAGTAGGGAATAATGGGCATAAAATGCACCCCTCTTGAGGCTTTCGTTTTACTCAGTTCATTCAGTGCTTGGAAGCGTTGTAATGACGGTGTAGCACCAGGTTCAATGACACGCCTGATTTTTTCATCCATACAAGTAATCGTTAACGCCACATTCACTTCTGCTACTTGTGATAGTTCATTAATTAAGTCAATATCACGGACAATTAAATCTGATTTTGTTGAAATCGTCATCGGGTTTTGAAACTCTATCATCAACTTCAGCAACTCTGGCATCAATTGTATTTTCTTTTCCAATGGTTGATAAGAATCAGTAACTCCCCCAAAATTAATCACTTGTTTCTTCCAAGTAGGAGATTGTAATTCTTTCCTTAATACTTCCACGATATTTTCTTTATAATAAATCGTGTCATAAAAATTATCTTCCTCCAAGTAGTCATGAGAATACAAGGCATAGCAATACTTACAGCCATGACCACAGCCACGATAAATATTCAAATCCCAACGAAAAGGAAGCCGATTGCCTCTTATTTTATTTAATGCACTTTTGCACGTTACTGCCTTGATTTCCATGCGTTCACCTTATATTCATTGTAGCCAATTCTCCTCCGAATTGCGATAAAAAAATGGTTGTTTCCAACCATTTTCATATTGATTACCAGCGACCGCCACCGCCGCCGCCAAAACCACCGCCAGAAGATCCACCTGAGGAACCACCAGAAGAGAAACTACCACCACCGGAACTACTTGTAGATGGTGGAACTGAAGTAAGGTTTCTCGTTGCAGCACCCATGCTTTTGCTCAAGTTTGAAGCAAACAAATTCGGCGAGAAGATTCTTCCTGACATGGATGTATAATACTCAGGTTCAGGAATTTCAAGATTCTTGAAATGTTTTGCCCATATCTTCGTTAAATCAAAAGCATACGCATACGGTAAGATATCATAGAAGATTTTCGGATTCTCTTCCACCAGTAATTTTAAACGTTCATGCTCTGCAGTAATAATGAAATTTCTTAATCCCAATACTTGCCCATAAACTCTTGCCCCAAAGGCAGTACGTTTATCCATGAAAGCACCTAGAAAAGAGATACCTAGCGTCATTAATACACTTGCCCCAAGATAAATGAAACGACCTCCTTCAAATCCATCTGAAAGTAGAAGTAACATTCCTAAAATTGCTACAGCAGTAATACTACCAAAAACAATATAATTCAATAGTTTTGTCTTTCCACTACCCATACTATTTAATCCATAAATAAGGACTAAAGAAACAAAAAATCCTATTACATAAGCGATAATAAATCCGCCAATTGTTGCCTCTGATGTAAAATGTTGAGAATGTGAAACAACCGCATAAGTCAGTGCTAGTGGAATAGGTGCCAATAGAATTACTAAGTTTTTTAACCCAATGGATTTCGCTGTATAAATTCTGCGGTCTCCCTTAACAAAATCATGTTTCACACCACTTTGCGCATGCGCAATTTCACTCGCAAATTTATGTTTCAATGAACTGGTTTTAACTTCATCTTTTCCTCCAAACAATGCATTAAACATACGAACTTCGTAAGCTGGTTTATCACGATTCCTGCTACCAGAAGATTCTGTGATTTCTTTCAATTTGATTAAGGCTAAATCATTCTTTTCTTCCACAATATTAATATAACGCTCTTTCGCCCATTCTAATATTAACGAAACAACATCACGAGTTTCTACCTTATCATCAACGATATAGCCAACACTCGCACTGTTTAATCCTTGAGGAGCAGAAAATTCTACTGTTTGTACAATTTTCTCATCCTTACCATAACGCAAGAATAGGAAGGCAACGAGTCCAAGTACTCCTGCAGATCCCGCTAATGACGCAATATAAGCCATTGTATAATCAGGAAACTGAAAATAATCCTCCCCTAAGCGTTGTGTTACAGTGACAGATTGATAAGCATCTAGTGCTTGGTAAGAGCTACATTTCATTGTGTACCCCTCTTTAATAACCTGACAAGTCATATGGTCATTCGTTTCATTTCCTTGATATCCACTTGTTAAACTCCAATTATCAAAATTTACTTGTTTCAGAAAAGTGATGGTAAAACTAAGGTGTTCAACTTTCGTTCCCCATTTATTACCAATGATATTCAAGTAGAAAAGATCACCCATACCTGGAACATCTAATTCTCTAGTATGCATTTGATATTGAATCGTATAGTGTTGCTCACCAGTAAGCCAAACGCTCGGATTCCCTATGCGTATCATCTTATCATAGTCACGAGTTTCTGTTTCATATTCATGTCCAATTACCTTAATATTAGTAATTGGGAATGTATATCCACGATAATACTGTTCACCATCAACTGTCCATATCATGTCATAGTTTGTTGGTATGATACGATAAATCCCTCTAGAAGGTATCGTGAAAAACACACTAATTTTTTCTTCTATTACATATACGCCATCTTCTTGAACAATAATGTTCACTTCATAATTCGTAATGTAATAGCCAGGGTCTCCTTCTGCCTTTATCGAAGTTTTAGGAGTAAAACTCAATAACGCGATAAAGAGCACAAGAAATACTGTTATCTTCTTCCACATATACTATCTCCCTCCATACGAAAAGATATCGCATTGCGATATCTCATTTTTTAGAATTCTACTTTTACATTTTGTCTTTGCGATTCATCTGCAATTTCAAACATTGGTTCTTTCTTGAAGTTGAAAAGACCCGCAATAATGTTACTAGGAATAGATTCAATTTTAATGTTGTAATCTCTCACTATTGCATTATAGAACTTACGTGCACTAGCAATTTCACCTTCCATTGATTGTAAATCTTCTTGCAAATTCAAGAAATTAGTATTTGCTTTTAGTTCTGGATACGCTTCTGTAATCATTAATAAGCGTCCCAATGCATTTGTTAATTCACCTTCAGCTTTTAACTTATCTTCAACATTTGTAGCACTGTGAGCAGCACTTCTTGCACTCACTACTGCATCCAAAGTCTCTTTTTCATGCTTTGCATATCCTTTAACTGTTTCAACTAAATTCGGAATTAAGTCATAACGTTTTTGTAGATAAACATCCATTGTAGAAAACGCTTCTTCAACTTTATTCCTACCACTTACCAAACCGTTATATGTTGCAACAAACCATAAAACTAGTACGGCAACAATTCCTCCTAAAATCATCCAAGGCATATCTTCATCCTCCTTCGTTTCTATGGGTAAAGTATACCACTTTTTGTAAATAAAACACAATATATCTTAGAAGTAAAGCGTATATGTTATAATTACAATAGGTGATAATATGTCAGATAATAATCATGAAAAAACCCTACTTGAATTAGAAGAAAATCAATATTTCAGTAAGAATGTTCCTTATCCTTTGCGAATCAAACCGATTCCTTTTTCTACCGAAAAAGATGTCCTGGATCCTATTTATTATAATATGATGAAAAAAGCAGGTTTCCTCATGAGGTTTCTTTCAAATCTTCCGACAAAATTAGCGCTAAGAACGCGATTAATTATAAAGAAATTATTTGATACCAATGAATCAAAACACATTTATGATTCCCAAACAATCATTACAGATTTTAAAATCACAATCAAAAACCATGAAATTCCCGTGCGCCTCTATACCCATGATGAAGAAAAAAAACCTTTACTTATTTTTATTCATGGTGGTGGATTTTTTGGAGGCACCATAGAGAGTTTGAATGAAGTTTGTGATATGCTCTCTTACTTTGGTAATTTCAACGTGCTATCTTTCGAATATCGGCTCTCTCCGGAATTCAAATTCCCTAGTGCTCTTCACGATTGCAGTGATGTATTGGAATATGCATTGCAGCATGAAGATGAACTCTTTTTAAGAAATAAAGAAATCTATTTAGCGGGGGATAGTGCTGGTGGGAATTTAGTCCTTGCTACTTTATTAAGAGAAAGAGATTGTAACCAACACAATATTAAGAAAGCCGCATTGATTTACCCGGTTGTTAATTTGGCAACCCCTAAAGAAGGTGGATACCAATGGCATGAATCCTACTATGAAACAGCCAAAGCGCAAAAGAAAGTAATTCTAAATTCAATTTCCATCGGGAAAGTAGTCGGTTTGCTAATAGCAAAAATGTATCTTTCGAAAGAAATCCAGGCTACAAATCCTATGGTTAGTCCCTTGTTCGCTAATTTAGATAATCTTCCACCATTATTTATCATTTATGAACAGTATGATTTCTTACGCATTGAAATTGAAGTTTTCCTTAAGAAACTAAGTACTACGAATACTTCCTTTCAGGCCTTGCAATATTTAGGATTAGGACATGGTTTTATCGAATATATTGGTACTTTCCCTCAATCCATCGATGCCGTCAAAGAAATAGCCACTTTCCTAGACAACAATATTGACGAGTAGCACAATTCTCTATATACTATAGTTCCTGGGGATGTTAAGGTCTCGACAGGATTATGCTTGATTCAAGTTGCAGTGGTGTGACTACCTAAAGGTCAAAAAAACTTAACTGGAAACAGATTAGCTTACGCTGCTTAATAGTCAACTTTAGACTTCAGCGCGTGCCTTGATGATTCGTCATTGGTCATCTTCCGCACGTCAGAAACAATGACTAAGCGTATTATATTCCTATAGTAATACGACAAAAATCTCATAGGAAACCCATAAGTTCTTGGTGTCTGTCACATGGCTTATGGTACTAAGGCAGACTAAACTGTAGACGCTTGAATGTGGGGCTTTTCTTGGACAGGGGTTCGATTCCCCTCATCTCCACCAATATGATAAATAGGCGGTTAATTGAGTGTTACATACCGTTTACATACCATATTCAACTTATTTTTATTAAAATTACTAGCTTATGGCTAGTTTTTTTGTGATAAAAAAGACTAACACAGTGGTTAGTCTTATTCAGCATCTCTTATTCTAAATTCATGTGTTCTTATTCTTATCTCATAACCTTCTAAATAGCTTTCTGCTTGCGATTCAGTAAGTATCACGGGCATCCTATCATGGAGCCACTTTATATCATCCTGTGCTTCTTCAGTGAGTATGACAAACTCCTCTTTTCCATCAATCTCTTTAATAAGTCCTGCCATATATAGGATTTCGTTTGAAGTCCATATTTCATATTTCTGTTTGTTGTTCCATTCGTAGTAAGAGGTTGCTAAAACTACGCATCGATTAGTTATGAAGTCTTTTTTGAAAAAAGGCTTTTCTTTTATTGTTTCAAGTCGAGCATTTATGATTAGAGATTTACTCCAATCTGTCTTTACACCCCACTTAATTGAGCGGTACCCTTCTTTCAATTTGACTGCTGCGTAGTTAGATGGAAAAGTTTCACCAAAAGCAATCTGATTGTATTCTGGCAGAGGTAATACCTCTTTTACTTTTTCTTTTAATGGTTGGCCCATATGAAATCTACCGCACATAAACGTTTACTCCTTATTGCCACTTTTCCCACTTCTATCTAAAAAATAGAAACTTTTAAATCCCTCCATCCACTCCTCCCATAGTTTTTTTACTTCTTCTGGTATTCCTTCTTTGAATTCGTGTTTTCTATTCACAGAATCGAAAATCACCCATTCATTAAATAATGCTAACGTTTCTTCATCCAGAGTTCGCATACTTATCTCAACCTTTCGATTTAACTTAAATGTATTTTCCCACAAAAAAAAGACTAGCGCAATGCCAGTCTTAAAAAAAGAAAAGAGCTGACTGACCAATCAATGCTCCTCACACTTATATTATAAAGTAGAAACATAAAGAATACAAATAAAAAAAAGGCTAATCCATAATCGGACTAGCCTTTAATTTCCATCTACCACAAAAATCACGGCAAACTACAATGCAATAAAGCGTATTATGCTTAATAAATATTTAATCTATTTCTTTGCACTAATTTTTAAACCTTCTAAAATTACATTGATCCCAAATTCAAACTGTTCATCATAATCAAGCATTTCAATGAGTGGAAAGAATTTTGGTATTTCGGCATTGTCAATCGGAACAATGGTTTCATCTATAACAAAAAGCAATACATAATTGTTTAGTAAATTCCCAGATGTCATAAAGTGTTTTTTTGAAACTCCAAATTTTTCGAGTTTTTTCATAACAACTCGAATTAACTCATTCCGATTATCCGTGATAGGGGGAGTTTCAATAAATATATGGGGGGAATCT
>JGI994J12354_10006167_pt1 | contig 10088 bp, 6 predicted proteins | sample IntmicLarv3ML3BL_FD_12354 | JGI IMG/M metagenome (IMG submission 12354)
CGCCCGCCGCGCCGGCGACTTCGACATCACCTGTCAGGGCTGGGGTGCCGACTATGCCGACCCCTATACCTTCCTGGAGACCTTGAAGTTTGGGCATTTCTACAACTATGGCAATTACAACAACCCCGCCTTTGACAAGGCTCTGGATGATTCCTTCGCGGCAAGCACCCCCAAGGAGCGCAACGACGCCTTGGTGCTGGCTGAGAAGCTCCTCATGGCGGATGCCGGCGTGCTCATGACCTACTTCTCGGGCAAGACCTTCCTGCAGAACCCCCGCGTGGTCGATGTGGTGTGCTCCCCCATGGGCATCGTCGACTTCCGCTGGGCGGACATTGTCGAGTAGGATTTGTTGAGATAAGCAAGCAATTAGCATAAACAAAAACCGCCCCGAGAGGGGCGGTTTTTGTGCTGTGTTGCGAATTATTCAATGCCCGCGTGGGCCGCGCAAAAAATGTATCTGCGCTGTGTGCCCTGCTTGACGAGCAGAAAGCCGCATTTTTCCAAGACCGCACGCGATGCCAGATTATCTTTGTGGCATTCACCGATAATTTCGCTGATATTCAAATAGTCCATAATGACAGGCAGGAACGCCTGAACTGCCTCCGTAGCATAGCCATATCCGGTGTGCGGCTTTGCGATATGATAACCGATTTCCCAGGCTTCTTCAAATGGTACTGCCTGAACATAACCGATGTTTTCACCATTTTTCAGCAAGATTGGATATACCAGCAGCTTACGGGAACCGTAACTCCCTATAAACCACTCAAGCGCTTTCTCAGCTTTTTCTATCGTCCCAAAGACTTCATCCGGAACATAGCTCTGGACATCTTCGTCCAGAGAATTCCTGTGTAGTATCTCTGCCATGGTTTCATCGAAAACCGTAATAATTAAGCGGTTGGTTTCAATTCTAAGGTTCTTCGTAATTTCGCCGCCCTTCTCCTTAGCGCCGCGCAGCGGCGTCTTATGCCATAGCCACGGAGGCGAATTCATTTCGCCGTGAGTGGCATACCCAAATAAACCAAATCGAGAGGAATCCGCAGATTCCTCTCGAAGCGTTAGCTTTGGCGGAGAGAGGGGGATTCGAACCCCCGGTACGCTTGTGACGTACACAGCATTTCCAGTGCTGCACCTTCGACCTCTCGGACATCTCTCCGTGTTGCCGGGTCTATTCAGCAAATGATATTCTACCATAATTCCAAACCATACGCAACTGTTTTTTTGCATTTCCCGTGCTTTTTTCTGTCCAGTATGAAAGGGATTAAAAATGGGAACTTTTCGGCGCTCTTTTGTGTCAAAGCGTCGTAATATTGGCTATACTTTTGCACAATAAACAAAACAGATTTGTCGCGGAGGCGGCGGGTTTCGGTTGCTTTTTGGGCCGATTTGCTGTATGATGGTGATTAATAGCACTGATATCATGTCATATACGTACCCCTTTCACATAGAATCGTTGACATCTGTATTGCCAAATTGGGCGGGCGCCCAAGTTTCCACTATAATGCATGATGGGTGATGTGGTGTAATGAGTAAGCGGGATAAATCGCGGGGGGCTTCCCTGCTGAGCTTTGGAAATAAATATAATTTTGGGCTGAGAGCCAAGCTCATCAGCATTTTTATGGTGGTCAAGGTCATTCCGCTGCTGCTGATTACCTTTTTGGCGTGGAATCAGCTGTCTCACCTGGGAAATTTGCTCATGGACATTGCCGTCAACGATTCGACGGCGGCCCTCAACGCCAGCGCGGTTGAGAATATCGAGCGTATGTCCACCGATACAGCCCAGCGGGTGGCCGATTTTCTCTATAACCGCGATGCCGACATCCGGTATCTGGCCAACATGGCGGCCATGCTGGAGGGCGATGTGGCCCAGATGGGCGAGGCCTACGCCCGCTTTGTTCAGGACAGAACCGGGCGGCTGGTCAAGCCGGTCGAGTGGGTGCCGGCAAGCGACGGGCAGTCGTGGGTGCCATCCAACACCTCGGATATGACGGCCACCATCGGCACCTCTAAAAACGAACAGAACAATGACACGGTCAACGGCAGCACCTTCAACGCCCGGGCGGCGGATGGGCTGGAATACGAGGCCGTGCCGCTTTATGACGAGGTTACCTTCATTGGCTTGGACGGCTTTGAAAAGCTACGCATCAGCACCACCGACCATCCTGCCTCCCGAAAGAGTGCCTACGCCGATTGGTTCCAAAGCGGTGTGCTGCGCCAGGTCTCTGACCGGGCAAACACCTTTGTGAAGGCCGAATCTTACTGGCCGACCCTAGAGGGACTGACCGGCGAGCGCGGCAGCGACATCTATGTCTCCGACGTGATCGGCGCCTACGTGGGCTCCAACTTCATCGGGATGTATACCGAGGGCAACCTGGCTGCCGCCTCGGAGACCCGGGGCTATGACATCCCCTACACCCCCGAGACCCAGGCCTATGCCGGAAAGGAAAACCCCAACGGCCAGCGGTTCGAGGGCATTGTCCGCTGGGCCACCCCGGTTTTCGTGGACGGCGAAAAGATTGGCTATGTCACCTTGGCCTTGAGCCACGACCACATCATGTCCTTCGTCGACCACCAGACCCCCATGAGCGAGCGGTATACCGAGCTGCCCAGCGCCTTTGAGGGCAACTATGCCTTCATTTGGGATTATCAGTGCCGCAGCATCGTCCATCCGCGCCATCACTCCATTGTGGGCTACGACCCCGAGACAGGCGACCCGCAAATCCCCTGGCTGCCCCAGGCCATTTACGAGGATCTGCTGGTCAAAGGCGGCACCGGCACCGGGACCTTGGAGGGCATGAGCCCTCAGGAGCGCTTCACCGCCCTCAAGGGCGGCTGGCCGAGCCTCATTGCCCACCCTGACGACGGACAGCCCATTTACCAGCTTATCGACGGCCAGACCATCTTCGAGAGCCAACAGCGCACGGCGGTCGGCCAGCCCGACCCCAAGCACACCCCGGCCGGCGATTTGACCCGGCTGGGCATGGTGGGCCTCGACGGCCGTTACCTCAACAACGCGCCCCAGTGCACCGGCTGGATGGACTTGACCGAGCACGGCGGCTCGGGCTCCTTCTACATCCTGTGGAGCGGCATCTACAAGCTCAACACGGCGGCCACCATCCCCTACTACACCGGGCAGTACGCGCCCTCCGAGCTCAATGATTTCTCCCGCCGGGGCTTTGGCTTTGTGGCCATTGGCGCCGGGCTGGAGGACTTCACCGCCCCGGCCCGCGAGACCGAGGCCCACATCAGCGCCGCCATCGAAATCAGCCTCTCCGGCAGCTTCTGGCGGCTGATGGCGGCCCTCATCGCCCTCATCGCCCTGGTGGTGGTGGTGGCCATCCTGGTGGCCTCGTCGCTGACCAGCAACATCACCAGCCTGATTAACGGCATCTTCCGCTTCCGCTCGGGCGAGCGGCAGTTCCGCTTCCCCATCGATTCTACCGACGAGTTCGGCACCTTGGCCGAGTCGCTCAACGACATGGCCGAAAGTGTGGTGAGCAGCGTCTCGAGCCCGCTGTGCATCACCGATTTGGACCTGCGCATCATCTATATGAATGATTCGGGCCTGGCCCTGCTGGGCTGCAGCCTCGATGAGGTGGTGGGCGACCTTTACAGCGCGCGCAGTGTCTATCCCTTCGGCACCGAGTATTGTCCCATCACCGCCCTGACCCAGGGCCGCGATGCGGCTGTCTATCATGTGCCCGGCGGCGACCAGTACATCAAGGGCGTGGCCCGCTATTATCTGGACAAGCGTGGCGCGACGGTGGGCTTCATCATCTCGACCAGCGATGTCACCGAGATTCAAGAGGCCTTGACCCACGCCGAGAATGCCAACGCCGCCAAGAGCGAGTTCCTCTCCAACATGAGCCACGAAATCCGCACCCCCATGAACGCCATCATTGGCATGACCTCCATCGGCAAGTCGGCCCACGAGCTCGACCGCAAGGACGACGCCTTCAAGAAAATCGAGGAGGCCTCCAAGCACCTGCTGGGCATCATCAACGACATCCTCGATGTGTCGAAAATCGAGGCTCATAAATTTGAGCTCTCCCCCACCGAGTTCAACTTTGAAGAAGTCCTCCAGCGGGCCGTCACCGTGGTCGGCTTCCGGGCCGAGGAAAAGAAGCAGACCTTCACCGTGGACATCGACAGCTCCATCCCCAAAACCCTCATCAGCGACGACCAACGCCTGGCCCAGGTCATCACCAATCTCATCGGCAACGCCGTCAAGTTCACCGCCGAACACGGCGCCATCTCGTGCAGCGCCAAGCTGCTCGGCGAGAAGGATGGCATGTGCACCGTGCTCATCTCGGTGAAGGACAACGGCATCGGCATCTCCAAGGAGCAGCAGGAGCGGCTCTTCACCCCCTTCCAGCAGGCCGAGGGCAGCACCTCCCGCAAGTTTGGCGGCACCGGCCTGGGGCTGGCCATCTCCAAGAGCATTGTCGAGGCCATGGAGGGCGAAATCTGGATTGAATCCGAGCTGGGCCATGGCTCGACCTTCAATTTCACCATCCACGCTATGCGCGGCGTTGACCGGCCTGACCACAAAATCAGTCCCGAGGCTTTGAGCAAGCTGCGCGTGTTGGCCGTGGATGACATTCCGGCCACCATTGGCTGCTTTAGGGAGTTCGCCCGGACAGCGGCCTTCCAGTGCGACATCTGCGAGAGCGGGGCCGAGGCCCTCAGCCTCATCGAGCAGAACGGGCCTTATGACATCTACTTCGTCGATTTGATGATGCCTGGGATGGACGGCCTCGAGCTGACCCGGCATATCAAGGCCCTTACGGGGGGCAGCGCGCCCATCATTCTGGCCACCTCGGCCGAGTGGAACGCCATCGCCCAGGAGGCCAAGGAGTCCGGCATCGACAAGTTCCTGCACAAGCCCCTCTTCCCCTCCGCCGTTCTGGACGCCATCCACGAGTTTTTGGGCGAGGTTCACGAGAACAACGCCGGGGGCGACGGCCCCGACCTGGACGGCCACTTCGAGGGCTATCGGGTGATTCTGGCCGAGGATGTCGACATCAACCGCGAGATTGTACTCACCCTCCTGGAGCCCACCGGCCTGCGCATCGACTGCGCCAAAAATGGCGTCGAGGCTGTCACCATGTTCGAGCAGAATCCCGAAGGGTATGACATGATTCTCATGGACGTCCAGATGCCCGAAATGGACGGCTTCGAGGCCACGCGGCGCATCCGCCAATCCCAAAACCCGCGGGGCCAAAGCGTCCCCATCGTGGCCATGACGGCCAATGTCTTCCGGGAGGATGTCGAAAAATGTGTGGCCGCCGGCATGAATGACCACATCGGCAAGCCTTTGGATTTTGACGAGCTTTTAAGTAAAATTGCCAGGCACCTTCAGCGGCATTGAACACCGGAACATCATTACACACGGGAAAGGGAATGATGCCATGAACCACGAGACCTTTAAGATTCTCATTGTCGACGACTCTCTCTTCAACCGCGAGATTTTGCGCCGTATTCTCAAGGAGGACGAGGCCAAAATGGGCATCGCCCCCGAGGACACCCGCTATGAAATCATCACCGCCGACAGCGGCGAGGCTGCTTTGGTCTCGGTGGAGAACGACCACCCCGATCTCATGCTGCTTGACATCGTCATGCCGGGCATCAGCGGCTTTGAGGTGCTTGAGCGCCTGCAGCAGGACGAGATGAACAAAAACATGCCGGTCATCGTCATCTCGGGCCTGGACAGCGAGAACGACGAGGAGAAGAGCTTCATGCTGGGCGCTGTCGATTTCATCACCAAGCCCTTTGCCAACACCATCGTCACGGCCCGCATCAAGACCCATCTGCGCATCATCGAGCAGATGCGCATCATCGAGCGCATCAGTCTTTCCGACCAGCTGACCGGCCTGCCCAACCGCCGCAGCTTCGACAATCGGATGGCCTTCTCGTGGAAGCTGGCCATCCGCGACCAAAAGCCCATCGCCGCCATGATGATTGACATCGACTTTTTCAAAAAATTCAACGATAATTACGGCCATCAGCAGGGCGATGTCACCCTCATCGAGGTGGGCGCCGCCATCGAATCGGTGGTCAAGCGGCCCCTCGACTTCGCGGCCCGTTGGGGCGGCGAGGAGTTTGTAGTGCTGCTGCCCAACACCGACCTGCCCGGCGCCATGTTTGTGGCCGAGCAGATTCGCCTGACAATCGGCTCGACTCAGGTGCCCCGTCTGGACGGCGGAGACCCGCTCCACGTGACGGCCAGCCTGGGCGTGTGCGTTTGGACGCCGACACTGGATCATGACATGGATGAGTTCCTCAAGCACGCCGACGAGGCGCTCTACGCCGCCAAGGAGTCAGGCCGCAACCGCGTGTGCTACAGCGACAAGAGCGAGGGCTCCGTTGAGTAAGGTTTGGGCATTGCTTTTACTCATTCCCCTTTTGGCCGCCTGCGCGGCGCCGCCGAAGGCTGTGGTGGAGACGACAGTTGCCACGACTGCGGCTCCGGTGATTGAGACCACGGCGGCGGCTACGACCACTGCACCGCCCGAAACCACGGTGGCAGTCACTGAGGCAGAGATCAATCCCTTCCCCGACATCAAGGACTTGACCTTCGAGGATTTGTCGGGCATGACCTTCACCTTCCTCAGCGGTGCGGGAGCGTGGCGTACCGAGATGGAGATTTTTTCGGACGGCAGCTTTTCGGGAGACCATGCCAATTCAGACATGATGACACTGTACTATTGTGCCTTTCACGGCACATTTGCAGACCTTGAGCGTGTGGGGCCGTATACCTATTCCATGAAGCTGGAGACCCTGGTTTCCGAGGGTGTACCTGCCGATTTTGAACCGCCGGAGAACACGTCGGAAATTATAGAGAGCTCGCCCTATGGCTTGGAACTGGCCGAAGAAGTACTGTTATTTCTACCTGGTAAGCTACGCAGCGAACTGCCCGAGGAAGTCCGTGTCAGCTGGACGGCCTTCCCCATTGATGGCGATTATCTCAAGATTTTTGCTATCTATAACGTGCAAGAGGACTACACCTTTACCGTGATAGATTATTCCCAGTATAAATAAGGAGGCTTCCCCATGGGTCAATTTGGTGCATCACAACAGAGCTTCACCTTCCAGGCAATCCCGCAGAACGCGGCCGAGCTGGCTGCGCTGCCCGAGGCGGCGCTGACTTCCCCCTTCCAGGCGGCGGCGCTGACGGTGCTGGCCCTCATGCGGTATGTGCAGGACACCCAAGCGGGCATCGAGCTGCTCAACCACCTCAAGGGGCCTCAGCCGCTGTCGCCCTACGAGCAGCAGTTTCTCCGCGACCGGCTACGGGACAAGCTGTACCTCCCCAACTCCTATTTCGCCGGGGCCACGCCGCAGAATAACTACACCCCTTCCCTGCCCCTGACCATCACGGTGATGGAGGACCCCTATTCCTACGCCGAGGCCGGGTATGCCAAGCTTCTTTTGCGCTCCTCGGGGGCCGACCAGCCGCGGCCCATCAAGCTGCGGGCCAAGGGGCAAACCCAGTGGTTTTTGTGGGAACAGTTCCTGCTCTCAGACATCCGCCAGCCGGTGGCCGACGACCCCTGGGCGTGATATTTCAGCCAAAACCAAGAGGAAGCCGATAATCGGCTTCCTCTTTTGTGTAAAGGGATTTTACTTTACAGTCTCCTGCACAGCGGCGATGAAGGCGACAGGGTCGATGATGTTTGCGCCATTTGCGCCCGTTACACAGGTTTCGAAAAGCAATTCCACCATCTGCTCGCCGCTCAGCTCGGGATTAACCTGCCAGCCGAGGGCGAGCACACCGGCAGCATATGGGATTGCCCAACTGAGGCCGCCTTTCCCCCAGTATTGATAAGAAGGCTCGCCCTCGATATATTCCTCGGCCATGGTACGGTAGGCGTTTGGCACGCCAATCCAATCAGTTCCAGAAAAGTTACCCACAGGCGGAAAGCCACCCGAGCATTTGACGGGAGATTCACGGTCGGCTCTATCATAATATGCGGGGCCAATGATGCCGGTTGTGCTGTTTTCCCGGCAATCGAGCACCAAAATCCCAGCCTTTTGGGCGGAAATAACAGCTTCATCCCACATTTCTTGGTTCATGGTATAGGGCGAGCCCACTCCGGATGGGGCTGCCGACACCGACACCACACGGATTTTCTCGCCGTCGGGCAGTTTTTCGTTTTCGGCGATAATCCAGTTGAGGCATTCGGCAAAGTAGGCGCTGTCTCCTGTCCACGATGGGGCCGCGCCTAAGTAGACCTTGGCCCCGGGGGCAACGCCGATGGTCTCCCCTACCAGCAGACTGACGACAGCTGGGGCGTGCATGGAGCCCTGGTCATCGGGCTGGTCACAGCCGCTGTCATAATAGGCGGCAATTTTACCCGCGAACTCGGGATGGTTCAACAGCAGATTTTGGTCGATGATGGCGACATTGACCCCTTCGCCGGTGACACCCTGGGCGTGAAGAGAACGCACCCCCAAGCCGGGGTTCTTGCCCTCCTCGAGGATTTGGGCCTGTAAATCCTCGCTACCGCTAAAGGACATACTCTCGTTAAAGGTGTAGGTGTGCATCCAATCCCGGTCGTATTCATGGGCTTCGAATACGACCTTTGGTTGGTAATCAGGATAAGCTGCAATATAGCGCAAATCGGCATAGAGCGGCAGGCCCGAGGTCGGCGGCATGGTGGTCGGCACCGGTGTAGTCGGCGGCGCCGTCGTCTCGGGCGGCGCGGTGGTGGACGCGGGGGCCGGGGCTCCGCAAGCGGTCAACAGCAGCAATGCAAGGGCGAGGGATAGCAGTTTTTTCACCTTGGGCACTCCCCTTTTATGATGGTTTTTCTTTACTAGTTAATATTATTGTAACAGAATATTCTAAAATATGCAAGAAAAGCCCGCCGGTTGGCTCCGGCGGGCCTGTAAATGTGAGGGTGTTCCCGCTAATCTATCGCCACGGGCACGGCATCGGGCGGGATGGGGCAGGTGTAGCCGTCGGCGGCCTTCTCCCTGAACTCGGCTTTGGCCTCCGTGATGATTTCGGGGTGCTCGAAGAGCTCGATGGTGGCCGCAGCCAGCACCTTTCCGGCGTGGACGATGCCCTTGTGGGCCACGCTGCTGCAGCTGGCTGAGACATTCTGCCACGAGTGGCCGGGGGCCTTGGAGGTGAAGCCGACGACGCCAATCTGGGCCGTGGGGGTCTGCCAGCTGACATCGCCCACGTCCGTAGAACCCATGCTCATCTTGCCGTTGGACTTGTAGGGGATGAGGAAGTCGTTGAGGCTCTTGGTGCCGTTCCGGGAATGCTCCTTGATGAAGGCGGCAAGGTCGGGGTCTCCGGCATAGCCGCGACCGGGCAGGCCCTGCTCGGGACTCTCATAGCTGTCGACCAGCTTCTGGGCCCAGGCGAACTCGTCGGCGGTGTACTGGGGCACACCCAGCTTGTCGAACTCCTGATAGAGCAGCTTTTCCAATGTGAAGTTGGGCACCAGGTCGGCGGTGCCGTCGATGAACTGCTCGGTCACCGTCGTCTCGGTCATCATGGCGGCCGCTTTGGAGATGGTGCGGACTTTTTCGACCAAGGCGAGGCCGTTTTTGACATTGTTGCTGCGCACCATGTAGAGTACCTTGGCCTTGGCCTGCACCACGTTGGGCGAGACGCCGCCGGCGTCGGTGATGGCATAATGAATGCGGTCAGAATCCTTGATGTGCTCGCGCAGGTACTGGACGCCGGTGTTCATGAGCTCGACGGCATCGAGGGCGCTGCGGCCCATGTGGGGCGAGCCGGCGGCGTGGGCGGCGATGCCGTGGAAAATGAACTCGATTTGGATGGAGCAGTTACACGAGCCGGTGCTGACAGCGTTGACATCGCCGGGATGCCAGCAAAAGGCGGCATCGAGCTTTTCAAACTCCTTCTCGCGGGCCATGAAGGCCTTACCCGCGCCGCCCTCCTCGCCGGGACAGCCGTAAAAGACGACGGTGCCGCTGCCGCCCTTGAGCTCGAGGTATTTCTTCACCGCCAACGCCGCGGCCAGAGAGCCGGCCCCCAGCTGATTGTGGCCGCAGCCGTGCCCATGACCACCCGAGACGATGGGCTTGTGGGTCGTGCACGCGGCCTCCTG
>JGI994J12354_10006168_pt1 | contig 10087 bp, 7 predicted proteins | sample IntmicLarv3ML3BL_FD_12354 | JGI IMG/M metagenome (IMG submission 12354)
CCCCCATTTGTTGCGGCGGGATGGCGGTATGGCATACCAAACCAAGTTGAGGTATGCCATAACCGCTTCCCGCTCGACTGCATGGCTGGACAGGCGTATCGTTCCATTGCCGGTTATCGCCGTATCGGTGGCAATCCGATATTTGCAACTTGACTGTATCGCTCGTTGCGGGACTAGGTTGTACAGGCTGGTTATTTGTTGTGTGTCCTGTTCCTATGTCCAACAAAATCATGGCGCGTCTGCTGCTGTGGCTCATCGTTTTCACAATAGCAATGGGAAAGTGTTTGATGATTGATTATGAAGTTTTCAATGTGCGGCTTGTCCCGAAAGCGGGAAGCAAGCGAGGAAATATTATCCCCTCATTTGTTTCCACACTTAGAGACCAAAAGACGAAGTCAATTTTACAAAATATTTTTCATCGCATCGAAAACTTTCTTTTTTGCCACATCAACACTGTATTGAACTGCCCGTGTTGTGCAATTCTCCATCTTAGCAATCTGCCCATATGTAAGCCCAAATTCATGGTGCAGAACGAACCGCCGCCGCTGTGTTTCGGATAGCTGCTGTATAGCCAGCCGTAACTGCTCATTCCGCAGACAGTCGAAAACCGTGTCCTCCAAACTATCCGGCGGGTACAACGCGCGTTTATTCAGCGTTTCATCCCATACCTCCGATTGCTCTCTGTGCCGCTCGTCCCAGCGGGTTAGGTTGCGTTCCACCCGAACGAACCGCTCAAACTCCCTGTAGACGGGGCGTGATACCTCGATTTCGTGGCACCTTTTCTCGCCGTCGTTGAATGATATATAATACCTCGCGATACCTTCGGCACTCTCTGTCCGCAGGGTATAGGTTTTCTCGAATAACATAGATTTGTCCTCCTTGTCTGGGTTATGCAGGTTCTGGCTCCAGACAAGGAGGGAGGGCTTCGGCAATGTGTTGACTTAGTATTTTGAAACATTTTTTTGACCGAATTATGTGTTGTGCTAGTTATAGAAGTGATCCTTATATAGTAACTAAGTACAAGTTGCAAGTCATGTTCGTCCGTCTTTGCTAGAAATGTCATGACATTTCCGCATTTGCCTAGACATTGTTTTTTGCAAAATATTGTTGCATAGTTATGCCTCCACACACAAGAGATATTTTTAATGGATTGACGGCAAACCGGGATGCTGAATCTATAACGAGCCACAATTCATCGACTCCCTAAAGGAGTCCAAATAAATTGCGAATCTCGCATGATATGTGTTGATAAGCAGGAAGGAGCCTCGGTGACTGTCTTTCCATCGCTAACCAACATTTGTATGCAACCCCTGTACTTAGTTGTGTCGAATTCTGCCCAAAAGTAACAGAAACAATAGATTGTAACTGAGCGGGTATGAAAGATGAGAAATTGGTTAAGGTGCTATATAGTTAATGTTATATAGTACCATTAATTTAACGAAGTGATATTATCTGGACTTATGTAGCGGATTGCGCTTACACCAGAAGCACTATATAGTTATATATAGTCGAATCAAAACGAGGTGACAAAATGGTGCTAAAAAGAGTAAGCGAATAGAAAACTTTGCCATATGGGTCAACAAGGTGCATTTTAGCAGAGTACTTGAGAGCGAATAATATAGCTAAGAATGAGCTTATTGAAGCTACGGAAATTGACAAAAACACATTGGAGCGGTATTGCAAAAACACAATAATTCGGTACGATTCCACAGTTGTAAGCCGTCTATGCTACTCGTTAAACTGCGAAATCGCTGACTTGTTTCAATATGTACCTGACGAGCCGTTAACGAAATAGATGTGTATGTTTAATGGATTCATTCACTGCTTGGGTCAACCTCGGCGAACATGATCAATGAGCAGCAATTCGCGAGGTGATGGAAATTCTTGATTTCCACCATCAACTTTGTTCCGGCAAAACCGTAAATACTGAACATGGATTGTACAATCTCATGATTATGCTTGTTAAAAAGTACTTTTTCAGCAACGAAGCAATGCGGGCTTGAGGGCTGTTTTTGCCCATGATGCAACACACCCTATTTCTGTTGCATCATGGACAGGCTAATGATTTCCGCTTTCAACATGACCAGGTTATTGCAAAAACGCAACAGTTCGGCATGATTCTACAGTCATAAGTCGTCTATGCAACTCGATGAATTGTCGTATCGATGATTTGTTTCGATACACGCTAGATGAATCAATGAAGATGTAGCCGTCTGTATTTCAACAACCAGAAACGACGCGTATTTTCGATAATGAAAATATGAAAAGGAGAGGTTTTCTGCTGCTGTATCTGTCCGTTGATCAATGTGTTAACAAAATATACACTGAATTCAAGCAAAAATATGAATTAAAACGATGCAACACATTCACTATTCTTAGATAGTATTTCAGTGAGAAATGTGTTGCGTAGAAAGAAGGGTTTAAGTGAGCAAGAACCCCGGATTTGTTGAATACGAAAAAGCGCGAAATGAAGAAGCGATAAAGGATAAGTTCTATACAGATTTGTGGGATACATATTACCAAAGCCTTCTTAGATATGCGCTGGCGCACAATGTCAAATTCAAGGAGTTGGCCGAGGATGTGGTAATGGAAACTTTTACTACTGCATTGAAAAGATATGATGAGTTGTCTACACACCCTAATCTTGGTGGTTGGATGTTTACGACCTTGAAAAACACCATGTTAAACAGGTATAGGAAAGCCGTAAAGCATAAGGTTGAAAATATCGACGCGATTATTGATGTCGTTATCAATGAGGTTGCGAGTGACGAAACCATCACATTATGTAGAGAGTGCTTATCAGATGAGATGTTCCAGCTCCTAGAAGCGTATCATATTACCGGAATGACGTTGGACGAGTTAGCCGTATCATATAATATCACAAAACCAGCAATCAAACAGAGATTGAACCGAATCTATCACAAGGTTCGCGAGAACCTGAAAAAATTTTATTCTTTTCTACCGTTACTACTTGTCGTATTTAGACATATATAAATGAGGAGGTGAGATTATGGAGAAGAAGCATCCCGAAAACGATGAAATGAATAGAGGCGGTGATATGGATGCGCTCCGGCTGGTATTGTTTAAGGAAACCTTTCAAAACGCCCCCGCTGACGCTAATAAAATACAAACGATTATAGCCGAGATAAATAAACTAGAACCGATTTTCATTGACCAAGAACGAGCCAACGCACAGAAAGAGAAGTATATGCAGACCGTTTGTGAGAAGCACAGAAAAGAATCATTCTATGCACTTGAGACAGAGACGGTTCCGAGGAAATCAAAATCAATTTGGACGCAGGTTAATAAAGTGGTTGCTGCGTTCCTCGTTGTTTTTGTAGTTTTCGGCTTAACAAGCGGTGTTGCATATGCATTCGGGATTAACCTCTTTGAAATAATCGGCAATTTTAGCCAAAATAGAAATCAACTTAATATCGTACTAAACCAGCAAACAAGCGGTTCGCCAAGTTTAGACGATGCCCCTCTGGATGTGCAGAGCTTCAATGAGAATAAATACGACTCAATCGAAGAAGCGTTTCGAGATATGGGTGTTGCGCCAAAAATGCCGACATATATCCCGCTTGAACTGGAGTTTGGATATGTGAAAGGTATAGCAAGTACAGGGTACCAGCAACTCACTGTTTTCTATATGGCAGACGGTACTCTTGGCCTGAGTATAAATATCTGTGTTGGAATAAACCCGGATAATTTTTCAAGATATCCTTCGTTTGAAAATGACTATACGCTTGGTGAACAATACGTTTCTGGTCGAATCACTGCATTTATCGTTTCTGACGAAACAAACAATCAAGCCGTGTGGACACTAGAGGATTGCGCATACGAAATTGTGACGATATACGATATAGGCACGCTGAAAAAAATAATTAATTCATTCCATTAGGGGGTTAATCCATGAATAAATATCGTAAGCTTATTTCTTTTGTTTTGGCATTTGCTATGGTCATATGCGGTTCAGCTACGGTTAATGCCGCTTCTTTACAAAGTGATTATAGTGAGATTCCCACAATTGGCTACGCGGCTTCCGAGACGAAAACGGTTAATCCCGGTGTCTCGCCAAAGCAGGCGGTCGGTATATCTCGATATGCTTCCACTATCAGCAGTGTAGGGACAACAGTTTATTTCGCAGGCGACACGCTCGCTACTCACCTTGCGTCAAAAATCGGAAGCACACTTGTATGTTTAGAGGTTTGGAACGGCTACAACTGGAGCATCGTACATGGACGCAGCTACTTCAACTATAATGACTATTCCTGTTCTGTCGTGTATTCTTGTCAGGTACAAGGCGGGAAATACTACAGGACAACAGGTGTGCATACTGCGATTATAAATGGTACAACATTTTCATATTCGTCGGAGTCCGGCTATATTTATATCCAGTAGATAGTTTCCCAAAAACATAGAACAAGGATGTGCAGAAAAATGCACATCCTTGTTCTATTTCCAAGAAAAGGCGACAAATAAATATTTTTGCCAAAGTTTTCAATTGACCGTTACTTTTCGATACATTCCGACATATATATAGTAAGGAGGTATCCGTTTGGAATTTACAAAAGAAGAACGATGTGGCTTCGCAATAATATGACTGATTGTTGGCTATATCGTAAGGATCCGAGAGCAAATGATTGACACTGTTGTGTAAACAATTAGACGAAAGGCAGGGATTTGGATGAAGGGTATTAAGAAAACAACAGCGGTAATGTTAGCAATGATATTTCTCACGACAACATTTGCACCACACGTTGTGGCAGCGAATGAGTATGGTGTTATTTCAAGCGAAGTGTTTTCTGACGTAGTAATTCCGCAAGAAGCCAATGCCGATGCTGATGCTAAGTATACACAAAATTTCCCGCCAACTGATGCGCTTCAAATTGGCGGGAAAAATACAAGCCTCAATGTGATTAGCGGGTTCCAACCAGAGACAGCGGAAGCCTTTGGGTTTGAAAGTCTTGCAGCAAAGGCGATTCCAACAAAAGAAGATGCCTTGAAGCGACAAAGAGAAGTTCTCGCTACAAATCCTGAGGCGATTATATTAACAGATTCACCGACCCCTAAACTTATTCTGCCATTCGACGATAGTATAGGCGAAATATCTGACGATGCTATAGAACCGGGTATTATTCTGCGACCAAAGCAACCGTTCCAACTGGACATAGATTCGTTAGGCGTCAATACCCTTGAAGATGAACCGATTGCGCCATTGAACAACCCTATGGCTGCTCCTGCTGCGACAGGCGTGGTCATTTCAAACGTAACCAAAACGTCGCTGCCAAGCTACTATTGTATACCCGGTTTCTGGCGCAGCGAATAATAGGTTGAATATCCTTGATCATTCAACAGGTCAGTGGCGTGATGTTACAAATGCCGGCTACACAGCAAATGGTACATACACAATCAACGGATTGAATCCATACACAAAATATACAGTTGAAATTAAGTGGTATGATAATGGCTGGATAAAGAAAACGGCTATAACATATACTCCCGGAGACACACCTTCATTCACCACCACCACCACGGCGACATCGATTTCTGTCACTGTTATATACCCAAGCAGCACGGCATGGGGAAATCGTCTTTGTTATTACAATGGCGGATGGCATAATGTTGCAACGGATTATTACATAACAAACAGGACGCACACAGTATCCAATCTTGCACCAAATACAGAGTACACCTTTGAGTTCTGGTATCGTAATATAACTGGGGATGGTTGGGTAAAGACTGTGTATTATGTAAGGACGAACTATGTTCCGGAAACATGGCAATCTTCGACAACGGCAAACTTGAAGTTCAGCTTTGAACCTACCGATTTAGTGCATTTTACGGGGACAAACTATACTACATGGAAGAACAGAATGCAGACAACATATACTGATTTATACGACTTTACCGGAAAACAGCCTTACAACGGGAATCAACTTGAAATAAAGAGCTTTCGAGATATGAACCCTGGCTATTGGGCTATAGCAGGCAATCCCATCAAGATAAACCAAGCATATGCGGCAGCCGCATTTAAGCGCATCAATAATGATGTTGATTGGTCATTTGGAGTTATGCACGAGTTGGGGCATGTGTTCACGGATTACAGATACAATTTTGACAGTGAGTTTTGGGCTAATTTTATGATGTACCACACTGCAACAACGCTTAATGGTGTCAGGGTATATGTTGGATCAAGTTATTACACAGGCGCGCAATTGGAAAACTACTACTACAATGGGCATTCGCAGAGCTATTTACAAACAGTCGCCAACGGTACGTATCATCACGACGGTCTGCTCTATACGTTTATAAAAATACAGAAACAGATTGGATGGGAGCCATTCAAGAAAGCAATAGCATTTTTTAACAACATGACACCATCCGAAATCCCTGCGACACCATTGGACAAACTTAATACATTTTTAAGCAAACTCCAAGACTACAGCGGCTATAATGTGTTTTCGGCCTTGACCGCTACAGAGTGGAACGTTTATGATACCCATTTTGGAGGACGTATTGATTATGTCGATACCAAGACAACGCTTGTCCTTGTTCCCGGCTTGATGGGTAGTCGGTTGTATTATAACGGGGATAAAAAGTGGGAGCCAACAACAGATGAAGCACTGTTACCCTTGCTCAATACAACTTTCATGACACAAATGAAACCCTATCTTTTGAGTAATGAAAATGGCCAGCCGCTATATACGCTCGACCCAACAAGAAGATCGGATAATTCCGACTACGGAGCACAAGATGCATATGAAGATATTTACCTGTACCTTAAAAATACAGCGAATTTTCCCGCTTCAGATTACAAGGTTAAGTTTTTCACTTACGATTGGAGGTTGAGTAGCGCAGATAACGCAGAACTCTTAGAACGTTATTTGTTGACAGACAACAAAGTGATTCTCATTGCACACAGTATGGGCGGTTTGGTTTCATCAGCCTTTCTGGCAAGGAGTATTCAAAATCAAATGAAGGTTAAACGATTGATTACTTTTGGTACACCTTATATGGGTGCAGCCAAGGCGATGATCGGTTTTGAGAGTGGGGCATTGCTTGGATTGCCTTATGATTTAGCAATGAGCTCCCACCTTAAAGAAATATGTAAAAATACGATTACAGCTTACGAACTGCTGCCAACATCTAGGTATGGAAAGAGTGTAGAAACAGGGTTTTTATATAATGGCACAAGCGGTGAACATACTTATGCTAACGGGCGAAGCTATCTAGCAACACGCGATTGGGCAAAAAAAGCAAACGGAACGGTAAAACCCATGCTCGCCAACAGTGAATCGTTCCATAATAGCTTGATGTATTCTGGGCAGCATATAGCAAATTACTTTACGCACTCATATATTGTAGGTACGGAAATACCAACGCCATCAAAAATGGTGTATTATTACGACGAAAACTATGTGTTGCTTAATTATGTTGTGATGACAAGCGGAGATGGAACAGTTCCCACATTAAGTGCTAGCAATGGAAGTTCATACATTGAGATACCCGCTGGAATGTACGGCGATATGGCTGAACATGGTAATCTGGTCAAGAGCCCTCGTGCGCTCGCTGAGATGAAAGCAATCATTACGGGGATCCCCTATGAGATGGCACCTCAGCAAAATGGGAGCAACAATGAACCGGGGATGGATTGGGTAACGGAGGGTTCTTACGTTTCCGTCGTTTTGCAAGGAGCGCAAAACACAGAAATATATGATTCTGTTGGTCGAGCCATCATTCAGGATGGCCAGAATTTATTCGTGCAGAAAGGTAATGGAGAGCTAGAGCGAATTGGTTGTATTTGGACATTAGATCAGGAAAGCTTGCGTTTTCAATATATTTTGAAGCCCGGTAGTTATTCGTTTGACGAGATTGATTTCGATGAATCGATCCCAACAGAAGCGCTGTATATGGCCTTTAACAAAGAACTCTATACGGCCAATCTTCGATTCAGCGACTTTGGTAGTTTCAGCGATTTATCACTGGACATCTCGACAGATTCATGTATCTTCAAGGACAATGTCCGTGATAAGGTGCTTGTACCAACAAGGATGATAGACGCGGGGGAACTGCCAGTTTTGAACTCGGACAAAGCGCAGTAATTGATTAATAATTGCATGGATATCAGATTTGTGACTATATCAAAAAAGTTGCCTTTTGGCGACTTTTTTGATATAGTAAATAGTAATGGGAAAATTGTAAAAAACACTCTAAGCACCCCGCTTTGGTGTCTTTTGAATAGGTGTGGATATAAAACCTATTCGTTTCTAAGGAATTCTTATGAGTGAATTGTAATATTTCGAGTTTATTGCTTAAAGTGGAGGCGACAGTATGACGGAACTATTTTCTGCGGTAAAAGAAGAATATGAAAATATCCGCGTGTTTTTTATACGTATTGTCATCGCAATAATCGTGTCACCTGTAGAAATAGTGTTTGTGCTTCTTGGTGCGCAGTTTGGATACTCAGCACAGGGGCTTTCAACAAAATATTTTGACATTGCATTTCCTTCGTCATCCAAAGTCGTATATGAAGAGTTTTTAAAGTATTGGATATGGTCGCTCTTCGTTTTACTCCTGCATGTTCTTATATGCTGGCTGGTGCGTCGTTTCTTCAAGATTCGAATGTATTTAGAATTGCTCGCCGCACACCTTATAGCGGTAATTGTTATGGTGCCAGGATTAGAAGGCCCGGCAGCTACTGTTATATTAAGCGATCTATGGTTTTATTTCGCTGTTCCTACTATATTTGCCTTCATACAATACTTGGTTTTCTTGGGTCTCATAGCAATTGGATGTGTTATAACCACTAAAGGAAAAAACTTACTCTTTTTGCTATCGTGTATTGTTGCTGGTGTCCTTGGATATTTTATTACTGCCGCAGTATGGCCGATATTGTTCTATAACTATACAAAGTAGTTGATGCGTATAACAAGCGGAAGCAGTCATTTTATCACTTCCGCTTGTTTATTGGAAATATTAATTAACAAGCACACCATACCCTATAATCTTCCCGCTTTGCAGCAAACAACTCCTCCGCGCCACGGAATCACTGGTGTTCCCCTCGATTGTGTAGACTGTTGGGTTCTCCACACGCTCCACAATCCCCACATGGTCGGAAATACCATCGCCGTCCCAGTCGAAGAAGATAATATCCCCCGTCTTGGGAGTATAGCCGCCGCCCGACGATAGACTGTCCTGCCATTGCCCCCGCGCTTGAAACCACGGAATCCCTTGGCTCTGACAGCCCGAAAACTTCGGCATAATCCCCGCGTCGATGTATCCAAGTTCATTCGCGCACCATGACACAAAACACGCGCACCACTCCACACGCTCCGCGAAGCCGTACCAACTCCAATACGGCTCCCCGCCGACATTGCCTATCTGCGTTTCGGCCACGCTTATCATAGAGCCGTCACCGATGGATGCCGTGCCGTATAAAAGCGCGTTCCACAAACTGATGTAATCGGGCTTCAGCAATTCATCCAGCCATTCCCGCTGCTCCGCGCTGAAGCCATACTGCGCTGCCATGTCCGCTGGTGTTTTGCGCGTGACCGTAATCCGCAATACTGCTTTCGTCACCGCCGACACCTCGCCTGTAGGCAATCCATCTGCGCCGATGACATCCTCCTCCACATTGACATCGGCCAGCGTATGCGATATGCTGTTCATATCCCAAAACACAGACCGCAGTATCGCCGCCTTGGTGTCGTCCATCGTGGACACTTCCATCGGATTGTCCGGGTCGGTGACGGTTTTCACGGTGTACACTGCCAGCACATTCTTCCATACCGCGCCCGATGCCCCTGCGCCCGACATATCCAAGAGGTCATACATATTGTTTACTTTAATACCATCAATCTGCGCGGCATACTCGGCGTTAATCTCCGCAATCACCGTGTTTATCATTTGCCCTGTGCCGCTTGCGCCGCCCGTGCCGCTCCCTGCATCATCCGAAAAGAAAATCCCAAACACCGAACCGACAAACAGGCCAATCAAGCAAACGATAAGGATAATCAATACGGCAACCCATCCCCCGGCGGCAATCGCCGCCACAAGCCCTTTCACCGCCGCGATAGATCGGAAG
>JGI994J12354_10006169_pt1 | contig 10084 bp, 8 predicted proteins | sample IntmicLarv3ML3BL_FD_12354 | JGI IMG/M metagenome (IMG submission 12354)
ATAGCCGAACTGGGGTGCCAGCCGCTCGCTGATCCATTCCACCGGCGGTTTGCCGCCGTACCACGGCTCGACGCCGAGGGCTTGCGCGCTTTCTTCCGCGAGCGGCAGCCTCATGTATTGTCCCGCCGGGACGACCTTGACATCAAATCCATCGGGCTGGGTTTCCGTGCCGACGAGAAAGGCGAACATCGCGGCCGCCGGGCGCGCTGTTGTGTCAAAGTCAAAGTGCAGCAGCGTGTTGCCCGTCGTTTCAATGCGCTGGTTGATTTGGGTGGGGTCCTGTGCCCCGGATTCGTCCGAAATGCCCCCAACATCCGGCGCGTCCGTGTTGTTTTCCGCGTAGCCAATTTTGCCGCACCAGATGGTTTCGTCCCAGGCCATGACCTCGACAGGCATCCCGTTGTATTTGAAGATGTCGACAATGCGCTCCTGTGGGTGTCTTGTGTTTGTGGCGAATTTCGGCTTGATGGGATACAGTAAATCCAGCTGCACATTATCATATTTTCCATCTTCAAACGAAGCCACTTGGTTTCTGTAATTCAAGTGTTCTTCCAGCAATCCATACATGTATTGGCCGCCGTCGTCAACGGTATCGGGAATGAAATTTCCGCTGTTTTCCGCCCACTGCGAAAGCCAGGCCCATTCGTCAAACGCCCCCATTGGGATCATATGCGCGGCATATAACCCGCCCGTAAACTGCTTTTTGACCAGCGGATGGGGCACCTCCATGTCGTCGGGAATCGTCACCCAAAATTCGTAGCCGTGCCCATCGGAGCCCTCAATACACCCGGGATTAGGATGATTAAAGCCGTATTGACGCATATCCGGCTTGATCTCCGGCAAATTGCTGCCCCGCACAAACTTGTCCATGATTGCCGCCGCGTGATGTTCCGGTTCATCCCCGATATAATGCGACGCCGCAACCGTAGCGGGCGGCAAATACACGATGCGCACTTGGCGGTCGGTCAGTTTGTTGAGGGTTTCGTCGGCTTGCTGCAAGTCCGCCACGGTCTTTTCTTCTTTGAGTGTTGGTTTTTGCACAGTCAACGCATCCACCGCCTCCAGCAGGGTGGAGTCGTCGAGGAGACTTTTGATTTGAAAATCCTGTTGGAGGCTCTCGTTCAGCCGGTCGATAAAGCTGGCGATGATGTCGCGGATGGTGGATAGCGCCGTGATTTCGTCGTCCACCTCGGCGAGGTTCTGCTCAAAGGCGTTGATGATTGCCGCCGCGTTTTCACTCTGCAAAATCAGGGCGATTTGTTTGAGGGGGATGCGCAGTTTGCGCAGCACGATAATCTGTTTGAGCCGCTCGACGTTGGCGCTGTCGTAATAGCGGTAGGATTCAAACTCCGGGCGCACGCTCTGGATCAGCCCGATTTGCTCGTAGTACCGCAAGCTGCGCGAGGATAGCGGCAGTTGGGCGGTCAGGTCGGTGATTTTGATCAGGTTGGTGTCCATGATTTAGCGCTCCCCCTTCGGTTGCTGGGGACATTGTATCACTTGACATCGCGTCAATGTCAACACCGGGACCCTTGATTTATTTCTTCACAACCTGACAAGACGGGCAAAAGTACATTTTGGTTCCCGCAGCGGGCGTGGCGTTAATCACTGTTCCGCAAAGCGGGCAAGGGCTGCCCAACGTACTGCCCGTCATCCATAACACATCATTTTGCGCCGCCACTTGCCGGCCGAAAAGGTCGGTGTGGTTGCAGACCCGAACGCCGGATTGGTATTCGCCGATGAGGATTTTGGTGTTTTCATAGATCGCCTGTATGTCGGACGCACAAAGTGCCCGCACTTTGGTTCTTGGGTGAACCTTGGAGAGCAAAAGGATATAATTCATCACGGGGTTCGTGATGCCAAACGCCCCTTTGCAGGTCGCGCAAGCCTCGATGACATTCATGCCAGGTTTGTCGGCCAGCCAGTCTTGCAGTTTTTCCAGCGTAAAATCGTCCGGGTCGGGCACGTCAATCGGGGCGCGCGGGAGGAAGGGGTAACGCAGGGTTGGCCGTTGCTGCTGCGTGTCAATTTGTTGCAAATCAACATCATGCACCTTGAACGTCGTCCCCCAGCCGTAGAGATTCAGCCCAAAATGGCAGCCGTCATCGAGCGATAGCACCATGTGATAGGCGTGGGATACCGCCTTTTTGGTTTTTGGCAAAATCACCGAGTCGCCTTTGCGGTAATACCGCACATCGCCGCCGGGGATGGCATAAAAAATCAGCTTCCCGTTATCGGTCAGGATAAAAGAAGCGTCGGCAAACATGATTTTACCGCCAACGGTATCCTCAAGACCCGCGATTGTCTCCCCGTGCCATGAATAGCTGCCTTCAAGATATTTTGTCCAGGTTGCGCCCGTAATGGTCTTGCCCGTCAGGGCCAATCCAACCGCCCGGCTCCGCATGATGTCATGGGGCAGATTGGGCAAATAATTTGGTTCCAAAGACATATTTCACCTCGAATCAGTTGTTTTTCCGGCATTACTGACTTTTTCTTTTCACCGGCATGAGCAAATCGACTTGATTGACGATTTTTTCCTCGTTGATGTTGTTCCAGTCCCAGTAATTAAGGTGTTCCTCGAGCCAGCCGCATAAGCCGTCGATGGTTTCCCAGCGAAAGGTAAATTGATCATGGTTGTCCACCCAGCTGTGCAAGGGCAGCCACTCATCCCACGCGCCAAGGGGAATGACGTGCGCAGCGTACAGGCCGCCCTCTAAATGCTTCTTGACCAAGGGCGGCGGCACCTCCATGTCGTCGGGGATGGAAATCCAGCGCTCATAGCCGTGGGCGGGGTCGTCGTCGGGCACGCCGTCGGGGTTGTTGAAGCCAAAATACCGGGCGGCGGGATAGACCTCTTTGAGGTTTGCGTTTTTGATAAATTCGTCCGCGATCACACCGGCGGTGTCCTCCGCGTGATTGCCGTTTGCATCCTGCCCGACGATGTGGATTGCCGCCACCGTCATGGGCGGCAGGTAGACAATGCGCACCTGTCTGTCGGTGAGTTTGTGCAGGGTTTCGTCGGCCTGTTGCAAGTCCGCCACGGTCTTTTCTTCTTTGATCGCTGGCTTTTGCACGGTCAGCGCGTCCACCGCCTCCAGCAGGGTGGAGTCGTCGAGGAGACTTTTGATTTGGAAATCCTGTTGGAGGCTCTCGTTCAGCCGGTCGATAAAGCTGGAGATAATATCACGAATCGTCGCCAGCGCGGTGATTTCATCATCTACCTCGGCGAGGTTCTGCTGAAAGGCGTCGATGATGGTCGTTGCGTTTTCGCTTTGCAAGATCAAGGCGATTTGTTTGAGGGGGATGCGTAGTTTACGCAACACCAAAATCTGCCGCAAACGCAAGACGTTGGCGTCGTCGTAGGTGCGGTAGGCGTAGTCCTCTTTCTTGACACTTTGAATCAGCCCGATTTGTTCATAATATCGCAGGGTGCGGGTGGACAGATTGAGTTCCTGGGAGATTTCACGGATGGTGGTCAGTTGCATGGCAGGTGGTCTCCTTTGTGCTTATTGTACCCTGAATGATGGCCAAAAACAATCATTCACGGGCGACCGCACCGCCAGTATAAACTGCGACATCGCGTCAAAGTCAAGGGGCGAAAATATAAAATCGCTACGCCTTTGTCCACGGCACACCAATACCTTTCATCTGTGATATGCTGCTATCATCCATACGGCTGATACGCCATATTGTTTTCTACCGCACCTTTGAAATGCGCGTCTAATTCCCGCAGCCACGTCCTCATATCAGCGCGGTGTTGTTTCACGAATGCGATGTGTTCGTGACAATGTTCTACATAATCGGGGGAATCAACAGGCGTTTCATCCATATGCTTGCGACTATCCATAAGTCGCATTGTTGCAATATTTATTTGTCCATATACCTCATGTGTTTTTCTATCGCTTCGGGCATCTAAACTCTTAAAATAAGCAACAACGCTTTGGGCAGTATTGATTGTGTTTTTATATAAAGCAAAACTATAAATATCGTTTAACTCACACAATTTAGCCGTGTTTTGCGGCGTATCACAAGCAGCCAACCACATATCAAGTGCCGCGTCACCAACATATAACTGTTCTGTTTCGTTATAGCAAATCGCTTTACCATTCATGTTTAATACATCAATAGCAAAAGCGATACTGTCGGCGTCCGTATAGGTCGGTTCCACACAGTCGCCTATAATCAGCACACGGAAATCTCCGATTTCATTCCACCGTGCAGGGTTGACAAATCTCCGCTGCTCGTCTGTTTTTACCGCGCACTCCATACAATGGCTCCACCCAATCAGCGTATCACCATCATCCGCATACCCGGTAATCAAATCGTACTCCGGCATTCCTCCCGCATGATCCATGATAACGGGTCGTCCATTCGCAATTGACCATATCACAAGCTGGCGTACTTCTTCGGGTGTTGAATTTTCTTTTGTCAGCCACAAATAATTTCTGCCGTAATAACGCATGGCTCTATCCGCCATATCGCTGTTGTCGTGGATTATCCATAATTCTTCAATGATATGCCGGGGCGTATTCCATAAAAATCCGTATCCGGTTCCTGTAATGTGCATAACATCGTAATAACGCATATTCAGTGTTTCCATGGAAAGCGAATCAAAATTGCCGTTTTCATATGCTTCGATAGCGCAAAGCGCCGTTGCGATCATCGTCGGGAATGAATACCACATATCACAATTCTTAGGCGGGTCCCATCGTTCGACGCGGGGAATAAAAGCCAAATTTTTTGCTGTTGGCGGCGCATGGTTTGTTTCCATGAAATTTTTCATTCTGTTTTTCGGTTCGTTTGGGCGCAGTAAAGAGTCTATCGATGTATTGTAAAGCTTCGCAATCGTTATCAGTAGCGAGGCCTCCGGCAATCCCGCGCCCGTTTCCCACTTACTGACTGCTTGCGGTGAAACGCCCAGCTTTTCCGCCAATGTTTCTTGGGTATAGTTGTTGGCTTTCCTCAGGGCCGCAATACTCTTGCCGATTTGTTTCATATCCATCATCAGCCACCTCCTGCCCCATAGTATAAGGGTTCCTTGTTTGGAACACCACATACATAAAGTTGAGGAGAACTCTCATCGCGCAACTTGAAGTTGTGCTTTTGTTAAGCGGGTTGATTGAAGCCAGAAAAATATAAGAGACTGTGTAAAAACAAAAGCGCGAAAATTCCGCTCACCACTTCATCGACAAAAAGGATCCCCGCGATGAAAAACGGACTGAAGTTCACCTCAAATCCTCCTTCTTGAAACCACTTTTTATCAAAAATCCTTTCACCTTCTCGTTTTCACACAGCCTAATAAATTTGCCACGCCTTTGTCCACGGCACACCAGTACCGCATAAGGCAATTATACACCATCCCTACCACCAACGGTATCTTTACGGTGTATCACCACGCATACGCCTCATCGAGCACACCCGTGTCAAAAGCCATGGATGCAATCATGGCGTCGATGTAGGGCTGGGCTTTGTCGTAGGCGGTGGAGCGGAGGAGGACTTCGAAGAAGTAGAAGGTATCATCCTCGATGACCCAAACGCAGGGGTATACAGTCCACATGAAATGCGCCGTCTTTTATCTCTGATAATATCCCTATGTAAAAAATCAACGAGATCATTCTTTGATAATTTATATCATTTTCAACAGGCGTTGTACTTTTTCGGATTTTCGAAAACAGTGCGGATAGTTTTTCAAGTCCCGCAAGGATGCGGGACTGCTCATATCCCAGCGTATATTCCTCTTTTATCGCGAGTAGTTGCACCGTCTTGTTGATCGTCATGTCACTCCTGCCTTTCGTGTTTCGCCGCAGAAATCACACCCGGGCCGCCCATTGTCCCCGCGTCACCTTCATCCAACACCAGGTGAACTTGATGGGGTTGCCTTGCGCATCGTTGACAAAGGAGGCCTCGCCCGTCTCCAAAATCTCCATGCCCAAGGATTTCAGCGGGGCGATTTGTTCGGCGCAGTCCAGCGGGTTGCGGGCGCAGACGCCTTGAATATCCTTGGTTTCAAAGGCGTATTGGGACATCAAAGCCAGCGCCTCGGCACCCAAGTCGTCGTCCTGATAGGCCGTGTGCCAAACATGCCCCAAATCCAATACCCCGTTGTCCGTGATGTGGTTATAGGAGATAAAGCCAATCAACTGCATATCGGGCTTGAGGCAGGCGGCAAAACAAGTGTCCTCACCCGCGAAATAATCGGCGGCCGCTTGGCACCCTTCCAACTCCGTGGGCCATTGCTCGTCAAAGTCTTTCATCGAGGAAGTAGACCGATCCAGCGACAACGCCAACACCGCCTCGGCATCGTCGGGGGTAAAACGCCGGATAACCAGCCGGTCGGTCTCCATGTAAAAGGGCTGGTCGTGGCGCTCATACACCACCACGCCATCGCCGGTGACCACCGACGCCAGCTTGATGATCTCCGGCAGCGATACCGGCGAAAAATCCTGTGGAAGCGATGAAACCTTGAGCTTTTTGGCGGCGTTCATGAGTTGTCCTCCAATGTGATTTTTCGCTTAGGGTAGGGCTATTATACCGTGCCGTCAACGGCCTGTGTTATCCGCCTTTGTCATCTTGAGTTTCTGGCATAGAGGATTTCTTTACGCAATGGAAAGAAAATAGTCATGCTGTTCGAGGATTACCTTTTTCATTTCATCAATATCTGCCTCGGTAATATCGGGAATGATAATCGGGTAAGCGCCGCATCTTGCAACCTTCTGCCCGTCAGCGAATTTGTAGTAGTAGCCCAATCCGCCTCCGGAGCATATATCGCCGCAGTAATTGCATCGATTCGTTATCATGTTTATTGGATTGACGTTTAGCGGTGAACTGTATTGCCCGTTGCGTGATACTAACTCATGATGCAAAGCATCCATGTATTTTTGTGAAACGCTTTTACATGCAAAAAACCGGATACTAATAAACGCTTGCTTGCGAATCCCGATTTTGGCGATAACTTTTCCATTCGCATTATGTTTGAATGACAAAATGAAATCGCTTACCTTTTGCTTGCGAGGGATATAGCCAAGCTCAACCAAATAACCCGTTATTGCCTGATAAACAGGTCTCTCCCTTTCCGGCAACAAAGAAATAAGTTCTGCTATTAAAGCCGTTTGCTTTGGCGTCATCAGGCATCATCCTTTCGGCTTAATCGGCACAAGTATATCGCAAGAATCCTGCTCGCCGCAAGGGTCAAAGTCGTCAAAAATTTCAAAATCCCCCGCGATTTCGAGGTGGGGCTCGTACCCCGGCAAGGCGGACATATCAGCCTTCGGCGCGGTGCCGCGGCGTTCCTCGCGACACACGGCGTATTCGCTCATGGGCACGGCTTTGACGACAAAATCCGAGGACAGGTCGTCTAGACTCGACACCTCCACCCCAAAGAAATACTTGGCCTTGGCCTCGCTTTCAGGATTGTGGGGCGTGGCAAACGCCTGCCATGGCTGCCAAAACCCAATCAGCCGCATGGGCTGCGTTTTGTTCCCAATCCGCTCCAAACTGCGCTCGAGTTCGCCCCGAACCCACGCCAACTCGTCCTCAAAACCCCTGTCAAAATCCACGGCAATCTCAAATCCCGCCATCAAAAACCGCTTGCGAATCACCCGCGCACGCTGGTTTTCCCCCACCGCGAATTCTTCAACGTGCTGCTCCACCGCCTGCTCCATCATGTTGATTATCTCGGGTCTGGTTTTTGGCGCATAATCCCCGGGAGCGGCCGGGTCAATGGGCTCAAACGGCACCCAAATCTCGACAACCCCTTGCTCAAACTTGGGCGTATAACACTCGATGGCAAAGTTCAGGCCATCCACCATCACCTGCCGGTAGACGCCCTCATGCGTCGCCAGCCATTGATCCATATTTTTGTTTTGGCTGTCATACCCCTCGGCAACCACGACCTCCCAGACGGCGTATTGGGTCGCCGGGATGGCAACCGTCGCAAACCCCTCCGCCGCTACGGCCTCGTCACTCAGATACCCCACATGGATATCCTGCCCCGCCGCGGGTTCCGTGTCCCCGCCATAAAAGCGGATTTCATAGCTGTATTCATCGGCCTTGGGGAAAGGCGTCTCGCCATACCGCCGCTCAAAATCCTGCCATGTGCGGAGAGTTTCGTATCCGTCGCCGGCAATCCCGGTGATGAACATCGGCCCCCGCGTGATAATGGCTGGTTGGGCCGCCGGGGCGGGGATTTTCTGCGCTTGCATCGCCTCCGTCGTCATCGTCAAAATCTCGGGCTTGCCCTTTGGGCTGTACCCGCCCGGCGTTTGCTTTGTCTTTTTGATAGGCTTGCTCATGTCATGTTCCCTCCCGTTTGTTTGCCACCATCATATCGTACCGCCAACGGCTTGTGTTATCCGTTTTTGTCATCTCGCAGCTTTTGGTACAATTGCATGGTGATGTCGTCAGGCTGGCCGGGGAGAGTTTGATACACCGCAAAAACCGCCTCCCGCTCATGCGCAATGCCGTTGTTCTTCAACCACAGCGCCATTTTCGCACCGCCGATACGCATATCGCCCAATCGGTCGTCGGGCAGCACGGCATACCGCCCGGCGGGGCAGTGGAGAATTTCCACGCCTCCGCCGTCCGGTAAAACAAAATCCGGGCCATACTCCACCCCGCATACATACGCTCCACCCTCGGTACAGACATAAAACCGCCGCGCGCTTTCCACGACCTCCGGAGCCCGCGCCCGCAAAAAGGCCATCACCCGTTCCGATGCTACCCGTTCGGCGTTATCGCCGTCTGCCCGCGCAACGACAAAAGTCATTTCCGGTACGTCTGCAATCACGATATGATGCGCCGCCTTTTGCTTTTTGACGGGCAGATAGAGTTTCAACCGCCGCACTACGCCGCGCTCAAACAAAAACTCCTCAAAATACGCCCCGCCGGATTCCTCAAACATGCTCGCCGCCAGCCAGCCGTTGTACAGATAATTCCACGCGGCGTTGATGTCCCCCACGTCATAATCCACCACGCAGGTGGCGTAGGTCGCCCCGCCATCTTCGGTGGGCTCCCCCTCCGCAACCATCAACTCATAACAATGCCGTCCGCCAAGCGCTTTGCCGTTGCGCCCAAACACCCGCCCGGCAACATCGCCCAACGACGCAATCGCCTTATCCTCAATCCCGCGCAATTCATCATCATAAAACCGCGTCGTCGCCCAAGCCGGAAGCACCTCCAACCCCACCTTGACGGCCAAACTCACCTCGCCGACCGCAAAGGGATAAAAGCTAAACCAGCTGTCCGCCGACCGATACGCCAGCGGCGTCATGCCGACAAGGCTCTTGAACTGCTTATAAAAGGCGGGCAGGGTCTGATAACCGCTCTCCGCCGCGATTACCGCCAGCCCCAGCTCCGAGCACTTAATCTTTTCACAAGCGTTGGAAATGCGCCGCTTGCGGATATACTCCTTGACTGAGTGCCCCGTGCAAGCATAAAAATCCCGATACAACTGGCTGACCGAAACACACTGCCGCTCGGCCACAAACTCGGGCGAGAGGGTACCGGACAGGTGCGCTTCGATGTAAGCGAGCGCCGCCCGCATCTCAGACGCGCAGTCATCGGCGTATCTCGCGACATTGCAGTGTTTCACGGCAAACGCTCCAAGCAAAAATCTTCAACGGCATTATAACACAACGAAATTGCTTGTGAGGTGGGTGGGGAAAGCGGAGGGGCGATTGTCGGAGCCGCATGGGTTGTTTATTCTTTATGCTCCCGATACACGCGCAGGGCTTCTTGGATGTCAACCCCGTCGATGGTCATGCCGGTGATGTCGCAGTTTTGGAGTTTGCAATCGGTGAAGGCGGTACCGGTGAAGGTGCTGCTGCTCAATCGCCCGTGGCAGAAGGTGCTTTCGTCGAATTTGGTGTCGAAGATGCGGCTGTTGCCCATCCAGGTGTCGTAGATCAATGCCTCACCAAAATAGCAGTCGGTCACGCGCCAGTTGGTCATTCTGCCGTCGTAGAAGTCGGCTTTGTCCACGCCGAAAAAGCGGAAGGACACGCCGTCCATCGAGCCGTCCAGCAGGGCGAAGCGGTAGCGGCTGGTGTTGTAGATGTCGTCGTGGGGAATGAGGGTTTTGATGTGG
>JGI994J12354_10006170_pt1 | contig 10082 bp, 11 predicted proteins | sample IntmicLarv3ML3BL_FD_12354 | JGI IMG/M metagenome (IMG submission 12354)
CCGTGAATCATAGCTGCTGCTCCCGCCGCGCCAGGTCGAAGACGCTGCTCTCGGCAAAAAAGCCCTCGATGATGGCCGTGTTGTCCGCGGCCCGCACCTCGCGGCGCAGAATGCTGCCCGCCATCTGGAGGGCAAGCTCGCTGACCTGGGTCTGCAAGTCCTCCCGCAGATGAGCCTGCTCTAGGAGGGCATCCTCCCGTGCCTGGGCCTCAATCTCACGGGCCTTCTCGGCAGCCATGGCGAGGATGCCGTCGGCGTCCTCCTTGGCCTTCTGGGCGGCCTGATTGATGACGCCCCGGCTCTCCTCCCGGGCCGCCTCCAAAATGGCCGCGGCCTGATCGGTCACCTTTTGGGCCTCCTCCTGCATCAGGCGGGCCTTGTCAAGCTCCCCCGTAATGCGCCCCGACCGCGCCGCCATAAAAGCCTTAACCGGCTTGTAAAGCAGATAACGCAAAATCAGGTAGAGGATGACGATGTTGAGAATATGTGGAATGATGACACTAAAATTTGGCATAAAATTTCTCCTAACCTTCGCAGGTGCAGGGTTTTCGCTTCCCTTTGGAAGGGGGTTTGGGGGAGGGGATGCCCCGAAGGGGCATCCCCTCCCCCAAGAACTTAAAAAACTGGTTCCTATAATCCCTTACAAATGCCCTTTGCCCTTCGGCAAGGAGCAAGCGTCAGCGTTACATCGTGAAAATCATGATGAGAGCCGTCACAAACCCATAAATCGCCGTCGATTCCGTCAGCGCCATGCCCAACAGCAGCAGCGTGTTAATCTTGCCCGAGGCATCGGGCTGGCGTGCCACGGCCTCCACGGCCTTTCCCGTGGCAATGCCCATGCCGAGGCCGGCCCCCAGGCCGGTCAAAACAGCGATTCCCGCGCCGATGGCAATCATTCCGGTGTCCATAATTGTTTCCTCCTTAGCCTTCTACAGCTTCTTCGATGAACGAAAGCGAGAGCTTAATAAATATAAAAACCTGAATCAGCGGGTGAAACATGTTAAAATACAGCCCCAGCACAGCGGGCACGCCCACTGAAAAATGCCCCAGGGCCATGTAGACAAGGCTCATGACAATCATGCCGCCCAACATGTTGCCAAAGAGGCGGCAGGCCAGAGAAATGGGCACCGCCACATCGCTGAGCAGCTTGAAGGGAATCATAAAGGCCATGGGCTTCATGAACTGCCTGGCCCGCCCCACAAGACCGTTGCGCTTGATGCCGTAATAGTTGATCATGGCAAAGGTGATGAGGCTCAGGGCAAAGGTCACCGTGATGTCGGTGGTCGGCGGCCGCAGGCCCAAAAGCTCCACCATGGCGCTGCACACGATGTAGATGGCCACGGTAAACACATAGGGGGCCAGCGCGTTCCCCAGGCCGTGGACATGGCTCTGCGTAAAGCTCTCCGCTGTCTCAACGGCGGTCTCCAGGGCATTTTGCAGCGGCCCCGGATGGTCGGCAAACTGCGGAATCACGGCCAGCCGGATAACCAGCGCCGCCACGATGAGCACCGCCATGATGGCCCAAGTGAAGATGACCGAGGAGGGCATTGTGATGCCCAAAACCGTCATCTCGGGCGCGCCCAGAGAGACGCTGAGGGGCTCGTGCTCAGCGTGGGGGAAGAGCACGGCCAGCCCAAACCCCACCACCAAACAGATAGCCGCGCCGATGAGAAAGGCTTTCTTCATGGTCATCCCCTTCTTGGGGGCCGCAGTGGGTTGTGTTTGATCCACTTTATGTCACCTCGCAAGCAGGCGCTGCCGCACCGCTATTTCTTCTTAATCGTCCGCATGGCAAACACCGCAAAGGCCCCCGCCACAATGGCGGCCACCAGGCCGATGCCGGCCCACATGATCTGGTCACGCAGCCAGATGGCCGGGATGGCCAGCCCTGCGCCGATGGCCCCCATATTGCCAAGCAGCGGCAAAAAGGCCTTAGAGGGTGTGCCCGAAACCACCGCCCTGGAAAACAAGCTCAAACAATAGAGAGCGGCGCAGCCAAAGGCGGCGCCGATAACAAATGCCAGCATGGTCGGCCTCCTGTGGGTGTGGTGTGGGAGCGCGGACCCGGACCTTTGGAGGGGTTGTGTCCGCTCTCTCCTTGTTGTACTCCTATTCCCCTCGAAAAGCAACCCCTTTTTTTGGGTTTGTTCACAATTGCCACAATCCCCGGCCAGAGGCCGGGGATTATAGTCAATATTTAGTTATTTTGCACAATTAAGATTGTAGCATCACACAAATCCTATCTACCCGGCCCTCCGGGCCGAGCGCACCATCACCGCCCGCAGGGCGATGACGCTCAGGCCGAGGGTCGCCATAACAAAAATAAGTGACGCCTGGTAGGAATCGGTGAAGTCGTAGAGGAAGCCGTAGAGCGAAACGCTCACCGCGCCGGCCAGAGAGGTACTCAGGGAGACATAGCTGGACGCCACGGTGTAATTCTTCTTGCCGAAGACATAGGTGATGAGCAACGGCGTCGCGATGGACGGCAGCGCCGTGCTGACACCGATGAGGGCCGCGCCGCCCATAAGCAGCACATAGCTCCCCCGCCCCAGCATAAGCAGCACAGTGCCGCCAATGCCAACGAGGGTGGCCATGCGGATGGCGTTCTCCAGCCCCAGCTTGTCGCTCAGGCCGCCGATGACCAGCTTGCCCGCGATGAGGCCGAGCATGACCACCGAGGCCGTCAGCGCCCCGGTGGCGGTGTCGAAGCCCAAATCGGCAGCCACGCCGGGCATGTGGGAGTAAAGTGCGCTCACCAGCGTGATGAGCAGCGAGAACACCAGCACCGCAAAGAAGGCCGGATTGTGGATAAAATCCATGGGCCGCTCACCGCCGATGGGCTTGGGCGCGGCCTCGGCAGTCTCGGCAGCGGCATCAAAGCCGTAGGGCAGCAGGCCCTTTTCCTCGGGCGTCACCCGCAGAGCAAAGAGGATGGCCGGCACGGCCACCACAAAGCCCACCGCGGCCACTACCATGTAGGCGGTGCGCCAGCCCGAGCGCTCGATGATGGCGCTGGCCACCGGTGACATAATGGCCCCGCCCACCCCGGTAAAGGCAAGCACAATGCCCAGCACGGCTCCGGTCTTCTTGGCAAACCAGTTGTTGATGATGAGCGGCACCGGAATGTTGGTCAGCAGCGGCCCGCACATGCCGGTCACCGCGCCGATGACATAGAACTGCCACAGCGTGCCAATGGCGGCGTAGAGGGCCAGGCAGACGCAGTTGAGAATCATGGCCACCGCCATGGTGCGCTTGATGCCGAAACGGGCAAAGAGTGTGGGCACAAACGGCATGATGGCCATAGAAGCCAGCGACCGAATTGTCTGCCCCATGGACACCGCGCCAATGCCAACGCCAAAGCTATCGGCAATGGGCCGGAAGAAGACCCCGGCGCTATTATTAAAGATGCCGATGCCGGTGAAGATGACGCAGCAGCAGGCCGCCATGACCACCCAGGCGTAGTGAGGCTTTTTCATGGTGGGCAACATTCCCTTCGGGGTTCCCTGTCACAAGGGGGCAGGCAAAAGTGGTCTAACAAGTATCGAAAAGCAGTATAGCACACAAATGGGAGGAAGGGAAGGGCGCGGGCGCAGAAAAAGCGCCGTCCCGGCCCCTCCTTATCAATAAAACGGAATCGGTGGCTTACCCACCGATTCCGTTTTTTATTGAATATCAGGCCGTCACATCTCCATCAGGCCGCAGGCCCCGGTCATCACCAGGATGCCCAGCAGAATGATTCCAACACCCTTGAGCCGCGTAATATCCAAATGCTCGTCGCTGGGCTCGCGCTGCTCCTTGTACTTGCGCTCCTCCCTGCGGAAAATGCGCTCGGGCCATATGATATCGACTACGCCGATACCAATCAAAATAAGACCAAAAACAACATGCATGGCCCTAAATCTTAAAAGCCTTCATGCCGGGGAACTCGGCAATGTCGCCCAGCTCCTCCTCGATGCGCAGCAGCTGGTTGTACTTGGCCACACGGTCGGAGCGCGAAGGCGCGCCCGTCTTAATCTGTCCGCTGCCAACGGCCACGGCCAGGTCGGCGATGGTGGTGTCCTCGGTCTCGCCGCTGCGGTGGGAGATAACCGAGGTGTACCCGGCGTTGTGGGCCATGCGGATGGCGTCCAGGGTCTCGGTGAGGGTGCCGATCTGGTTGACCTTGATGAGAATCGAATTGGCCACGCCGTCTTTGATACCGCGCCCAAGGCGCTCGACATTGGTGACGAACAGGTCGTCGCCCACCAGCTGAATCTTGTCGCCCAGCGCCCGGGTCAGCATGGCCCAGCCTTCCCAGTCCTCCTCGGCCATGCCGTCCTCAATGGAGACGATGGGGTGCTTTTCCACAAAGCCCTTCCACATGTTCACCATCTGCTGGCGGGTCATCTTTTTCTTGGATTTCGGTGGTAAATAGTAGCCGCCGTCCTCGTCGACAAACCACTCGGAGACAGCCGGATCCATGGCAATCTTGAAATCGACCCCCGGCTTATAGCCGGCCAGCTCGATGGCCTCGACGATGATTTTGAGGGCGTCCTCGTCCTTCTTGAGGTTGGGGGCAAAGCCGCCCTCATCGCCCACGGCGGTAGCCAGGCCCTGGCTGTGGAGCAGCTTCTTGAGGTTGTGGAAGACCTCGGCGCACCAACGCAGGCCCTCGGCGAAGGTCTCGGCCCCCACGGGCATCACCATAAACTCCTGAATGTCCACATTATTGGTGGCGTGGGCGCCGCCGTTCAAAATATTCATCATGGGCACCGGCAAAATGCGCGCCGAAGCGCCACCGATGTAGCTGTAAAGGCTCTGGCCCAGCGCGCTGGCCGCTGCCTTGGCGCAGGCCAGCGACGCGCCCAGGATGGCGTTGGCCCCCAGCTTGGCCTTGTTGGGTGTGCCGTCCAGGGCAATCATGGCCTTGTCAATTTCCACCTGATCCAAAGCGTTCATGCCGATGAGCAGCTCGGCGATTTCGTTGTTGACAGCCTCGACGGCCTTCAAAACGCCCTTACCCAGATAGCGGCCCTTGTCGCCGTCCCGCAGCTCGCAGGCCTCGAAAATGCCGGTGGAAGCGCCCGAGGGCACCCCGGCGCGGCCCCGGAAGATGTCGGTGCCGTCATCAACAAAGACCTCGACCTCCACCGTGGGGTTGCCGCGGCTGTCCATGATTTCGCGCCCGATGACATCGATAATTTCGATAAATTTCTTCATAAAGGCCTCTCCATTCACAAAAGTATTAAAAACTTATGATAGCACGCGCCGTGTTGGCTGTCAATCCTACATGCCTCGGTTGGCTTAGGGGTGTTTTTGTAAAAACACCCCTAAGAACCCCAAAAAACTTTTGGCAATTGTATTGCATACAATTGCTGAATAGTAAAAATCCAAAAATCGTGTGTAACACGATTTTTATGTGAAAGTTTTTGAAGATTTTCAAGAAACTTTTTTCAAAAGGTTTCTTGAACGGGGGTGGGGCAGCGCCCCACGGTATTCACCCGTGCTACCCGATGAGGCTGCGCCCGGTCATCTCAGCTGGCACCGGGAGGCCCAGCAGCCCCAGCATGGTGGGCGCGATGTCACACAGCGCCCCTCCACGGAGCGTAAAGCCCTCCCGGCACACGACAAAGGGCACCGGGTTTGTGGTGTGGGCCGTGAAGGGGGTCTCCCCGTCCAGCATCTTGTCGGCGTTGCCATGGTCGGCGGTGACAAGCAGAAGGCCGCCGGCGGCGGTCACGGCATCATAAACCGTGCCCACGCAGGTGTCCACCGCCTCGACGGCGCGGACAGCGGCGTCAAAATCCCCCGTATGGCCCACCATATCGCAGTTGGCAAAGTTGAGGATGACCACGTCCAGCCCCCCCTTTTCGATGGCGGCGGCGCACTGGCTCGCCACCTCGAAGGCGCTCATCTCGGGCTGCAAATCATAAGTCTGCACCTTGGGCGACGGCACCAAAATCCGTTCCTCGCCGGGAAACTGTTTCTCCTCGCCGCCGTTGAAGAAAAATGTCACATGAGCATACTTCTCAGTCTCGGCAATGCGCAGCTGCCGGAGCCCCCGCGCCGCGATGTACGCCCCAAAAATATTGTCAAGGCTCTGTGGCTCAAAGGCCACTTGAACTCCCGGCATCCCCTGTTCGTACTGGGTCATGCACACAAAATACGGGGCCACCAATGAGCCCCGCTCGAAGCCGTCGAAGCCGGGGTCACACAGCGCCCGCGTCATCTCCCGCGCCCGGTCGGGGCGGAAGTTGAAGAAAATCACGCTGTCCTCATGCCGCACCCGCGCGTCCGCGCAACAAATGACCGGCAGCATAAACTCATCGGTGACGCCGCTTGCGTAGGACGCGCGCACAGCTGACGCGGGCGAGCCCGCCAAGGGCGCCTCCCCAAAAACCAAAGCGCGGTAGGCCTTCTCCAGCCGGTCCCAGCGCTTGTCGCGATCCATGGCGTAAAAGCGGCCCATGACGGTGCCGATGGCCAAATCGCCGCCCAGACGCAAAGCTTCGGCCTCAATCTGAGCCACAAACTCGGCCCCGCTCTCGGGGGGGGTGTCCCGGCCATCCAAAAAACAGTGTATGCGGGTACTGACCCCATGCCCCCGACACAGACCCATCAGGGCGAAAATATGGCTCATGTGGCTGTGCACCCCGCCATCGGAGCACAGCCCCATAAGGTGAACCGTACCGCCCGAGGTCTTCGCATGGTCAATGGCAGAAAGCAATTGACCATTGGCAAAGTAATCCCCATCGGCCACCGCCTTGGAAATCCGGGTCAAATCCTGATAAACCACCCGCCCGGCCCCCATGTTGGTGTGGCCGACCTCGCTGTTGCCCATCTGGCCCTCGGGCAGGCCGACAGCCAGGCCCGAGGCGTCCAGCTGAGTCGTGGGAAAGCGGGCAAAAAGCCCGTCCAAAACCGGTGTCCGGGCGGCGTAAATGGCATTGTCCGGGGCCGGCGCGGCCAGGCCGTAGCCATCTAGAATAGTCAATATTAAGGGTCGATTGTTCATTGGTTGGCGGCCTCGAGGATGGCGGCCAGCTTGCCTGTATCCAAAGACGCACCGCCGATGAGCCCGCCGTCCACATCGGGCTGAGCCAACAACCTTTCGGCGTTTTTCTCGTTCATGCTGCCGCCGTAGAGGATGGACACGCTGCGGGCCGCACGGGCCCCGTAGAGCTGACGCAGCACCCGGCGGATTTCCTCTCCCACCTCGTTGGCCTGGGCCTCGGTGGCCGTCTTGCCTGTGCCGATGGCCCAGATGGGCTCATAGGCGATGGTCACCCGGCGCAGGCTCTCGGTGGGCACACCGAAGAGGGCCGCCTTGATCTGACAGGCCACAAACTCCAGCGTCGCGCCCAGTTCCCGCGTCTCCAGGCTCTCGCCCACGCACACGATGGGCCGGATTTCAGCCGCCAAGGCGGCCAGCACCTTGCGATTGACGCCGCCGTCGGTCTCGCCGAACATCTGCCGCCGCTCCGAGTGGCCGATGATGACATATTTGACCCCCAGCTCAGCCAGCATCTGGCACGAGACCTCGCCGGTAAAGGCCCCGCTCTTAGCCTCGTGGCAGTTCTGTGCCCCGATGTCGATACGCGTCCCCTTGGCCGCCTTGACAGCCGCCGGAATGAGCGGATAGGGCACACACAGCGCCACCTCGCACCACTTGGCCTTGCCGGCGGCGCTCTTGAGTTCGGCAATAAAGCCTCGGGTTTCGGCCAAGTTCATGTTCATTTTCCAGTTCCCAATGATCATGGTTTTACGATATCTGCGATTCATTTTATACCTCTGTCTCGGGAAAAATCCGCGGATTTTTCTCGATTTAATTTATTTGGTATACCGCAGGCGAGTAAATCGCCCCTACAAGCTCAGGCCGCAAAGCCCTATTTATCCAGCAAGCACGCAATGCCCGGCAGGTCGCGGCCCTGAATGAACTCGAGCGACGCGCCGCCGCCGGTGGAGACATGGCCCACCTGCTCGGCGTGGCCATACTGGGTGATGGCCGCGATGGTGTCGCCGCCGCCGATGATGGAGAAGGCCTCGCTGTCCACCACCGCCTGGGCGATGGCCCGGGTTCCGGCCGAGAAATTCTCCATCTCAAAAACCCCGGCGGGGCCGTTCCACACAATGGTCTTGGCTTCTTTAATGATGGCGCTGTAATCTTCAATGGTCTTGGGCCCGATGTCCATGCCCATGTACCCCTCGGGGATTTTGCCGGCGGGCACGGTCATGGCCTCGGCATCATTGGCGAAGCGGTCGGCCACGATGTTGTCCCTCGGCAGCTCGATGTGCCGGCCCTGGGCCTTGGCACGATTCATAAAATGGCCCACCAGCTCGAGCTTGTCGGCATCGAAGAGGGAGTCGCCAATGGTGCCGCCCATGGCCTTATAGAAGGTATAGGTCATGCCGCCCAGCACCAGCACGGTGTCGCATTGATCCAAAAGGGCGTCGATGAGCACCAGCTTGTCCTGAATCTTCGAGCCGCCCACAATGGCCACATAGGGCCGCTTGGGCGTGTCCAGCGCATCGCCCATGAGGCGGATTTCCTCCTCGATGAGCAGGCCGCACACCCCGGGCAAAAACTGGGTCACCCCGTGGTTGGAGGCATGGGCCCGGTGGGCCGTGCCAAATGCATCGTCCACATAGACATCGGCCAAATCGGCCAGATGCTTGGCAAAGGCCAGGTCATTCTGCTCCTCCCGGGCGTCGAAGCGCAGGTTTTGCAGCATGACAACCTGTCCGGGCTGCAGCGCGGCGCAGGCAGCCTGAGCCTCCTCACCAATGATGTCGTTGGTGAAGATGACCTCTCGCCCCAACAGCTCAGCCAGACGGCGGGCCACCGGCCGCATGGAGAGGGCCAGCACAACCTTGCCCTTGGGCCGCCCCATATGGGAGCACAGCACCAGAGAGGCCCCCTGCTCCAGCAGATGGTGCAGCGTGGGCAGCGTGGCGCGGATGCGGCTGTCGTCGGTGATGTTGCCGCGCTCATCCATAGGCACATTGAACTCGCAGCGCACCAGCACGCGCTTGCCCTTTACATCGATATCACGGATGGACTTTTTTCGATAGTTCATCACGGCAGTCGTCCATTTCTCCGGCAAAACGAGGTTATTTTTATAGGGAAGCGCTGGTGCGGCCCCCCTTGCCGGAAAGCGACCGCACTAATGACATTATAAAGTAAAGCTGAGCATTTATCAACCGCCTGGGACGCTATTTTTCAAACAAATTCAACAGATTCCGCAACATTCCGCCCCATCACTTCAAGCCGGGAAAATCCAGCTGCCGCAAGGCTTCAAAGAGCACGACCGCCGCCGAATTAGACAGATTGAGGCTCCGGGTGTCAGGTAACATGGGAATACGAAGTACCCTCCTGGAGTCGGTATCGAGCAAAGCCGCAGGCAGCCCCTTGGTCTCCCGCCCGAACATGAGATAGTCACCGTCCTCAAACCGCGCCTCGGCGTGGCTGACGCGCCCCTTGGTGGACAGCATCCAGGGCCGCGCCTGGGGATTTTGTGCGCGGAAATCCTCCAGATCGCGGTAGACCGTCCAGTCCAGCTGCTGCCAATAGTCGAGGCCGGCCCGCTTGAGGGTGCGGTCGCTCAGTTCAAAGCCCAGGGGCTCGATGAGATGCAGCCGCGTCCCCGTGGCCGCGCAGGTGCGGGCAATGTTGCCCGTGTTGGGTGGAATCTCGGGCTCAAGCAGCACAATGTTCAGCATAAAAGGCCTCCTTGGGGTGTATGGTGCCTATTTAGGATGATTATAGCACAGATGGAGGCGAAAGGATATGTCCCCTTTCCGCGCACATATCCACCGCCGAATTCCCCGATATTCCAACAATCTGTCCACCCATAGCGCACACTTACACTGAAAATATGCACAAAAACTCCTATGATTCCTACAAAAAAATCGTAAAATTCGCTTGAAAACCGACCCCTCCCGGTTGCTTTTCCCATGATTTATGCTAAAATAAAGGCAAATCCCCATTCCTCTATAAAAAGACTAACTATTAGAAGTCAAGCCTGAAAATGGAGAATGCTGCAAAACGATGATGGCTCAAGAAAGGGTATAGCAAAGCAGGCATCGCTGAGGATGCCGACAGG
>JGI994J12354_10006171_pt1 | contig 10081 bp, 8 predicted proteins | sample IntmicLarv3ML3BL_FD_12354 | JGI IMG/M metagenome (IMG submission 12354)
CCTTGCAGCGCCCCGCCACAGAGTGATGTATCCCCAGCGCACGCCCCACAGCGGAAATACTTTTGCCCTCCCAAAAGACCCCCTGCAGCACCTGCTGCTCCTGCTGCGTGAGCGCCTCGTTCAAAATTTCGTCCAGCACCGCAAGGAGCGCATGTTCTTCCTCCGCGTGTTCCATGTCACGTTCTTCCTCCAGCCATGCCGCGTAACTTGTCTGCTCCAGCAGCTGCGCGGTGATGTCGGTCGAAAGCTGCGGCGTACGCTGCTGCTGCAGCCAGGAGCCTATGCCAACCGCTGTCCGATTCATTTTCTCTCACCTCCGTTTTAGCGCTTCACCTCATTTTAATAGTTGTACTATTATCTTAGCATTATTGTCGATATTTGTCAACCTTTTTTGCAAATATATTCCAATTTCTTGCCGATTCGCTCCTTTGTGATTTATTGTCACTTGACTAAAATAAGAGCGGCGCTCATAATATAGGTACAAGGAGAGTGATTCGACATGGCAACGATTCTCAAGCAATTGCGCAAAGAGCAGGGATTGACCCAGGCACAGCTGGCGAGCGAATTGCAGGTGCACCAAACCGCCGTGAGCCAATGGGAGTGCGGCCGCACCTATCCAGACCGGGCGACCATCGTCAAGCTTGCCGCGTTTTACAGCGTCTCGGCGGATGTCATCCTCGGCCTCGCTTCCTGAACCGGCTTCCCCTGTATATCCCTTCGCGCGCCTTGTTTCCGCGCTGTTTTCTGCGCGGATACGCACACGCATACATTCATTGATGTAATATTTCAACAAAACAACACCCCGCGGGAAAATATTTCCTGCGGGGTGCAATTTTTTCAGAGGATTTTTTAGCATAACCGCGACTAACGAAAGTAAATCCAACAAAACTAACATCAAGCTCACAAAAAAACGAAGCAGAGAGAGGGCATCCATGACCTACCAAATGATTCTTATTCCCATCGCAGCCTATCTGTTGGGCAATTTCAACTCCGGCATCATTTTTTCCTGGCTCCTCCACAAAAAAGATTTGCGCCAGCTCGGCAGCAAAAATCCCGGAACCACCAACGCCTTCCGCGTGCTCGGCCGCGCGACAGGGCTCCTGGTGCTTTTTTTTGACGCCCTCAAGGGCGTTGCCGCCGTTGCCCTGGCCAATTGGCTCCTGCCCGGCGATCAAGTCTGGTCCTGCATCGCGGGCTTTTTTGTGGTTCTTGGGCATATTTTCCCCGTGTTTTTCAAATTCAAAGGCGGCAAGGGCGTTGCCACTACGGCGGGCGTCACCTTCTTTTTGCAGCCGATGGTGCTTCTGTTTGATCTCATCCCATTTTTCATTCTGCTGCTCGGCGTGAAGTACATGTCTGTCGCGTCCATCGTGAGCACGATGCTCATGCCGGTCATCTCCCTGCTGTGGTTTCGCGGCGTTACGCCCATGTTCTGGCTCAGCCTCGCCCTTTGGCTGTTCATCGTCTTCACCCACCGCGAGAACATCAAGCGCCTGCTGAAACACGAAGAAAACAAGCTGTTTCAAAAAAAGAAATAACTTTTGTATCCACAAATTCTTAGATGATGGAGAACCGCATGGCAAATTATCATGTAGGCATAGACATCGGCTCAACCACCGTGAAGGTCGTCGCCATCGATAGCGAAGGCACACTCGTTTATTCAGATTATCAGCGCCACCACGCGCAGTCTCGCCAAACAGCGGCGGCCATGCTCACGCAGGCGATGGAAGTCATCGGCAACGAGCCCGTGACCGTTGCGCTTTCCGGCTCAGCGGCGCTCAAAACGGCGGCGGCAGCCAATCTCCCCTTTGCGCAGGAGGTCTTCGCCACCCGCGTCGCCGTTCAAAAATTCATCGGCGGCGTTGATGTCGTGGTGGAGCTCGGCGGCGAGGACGCCAAAATCCTCTTCCTCACCAACGGCGTGGAGGAGCGCATGAATGGCAGCTGCGCCGGCGGCACGGGCGCATTCATCGACCAGATGGCATCGCTGCTTGATATCTCGCTTGAAGAACTGGACAGGCTGAGCTTCGAGCATCAGCACATTTATCACATCGCCTCGCGCTGCGGCGTGTTCGCAAAATCGGACATTCAGCCGCTGCTCAACCAGGGTGCAGTCAAGGCGGATATCGCCGCGTCCATCTACCAATCCATCGTCAGCCAAACGATTGCGGGGCTGGCGCAGGGGCGGGAAATCAAGGGTCGGGTCTGCTTCCTCGGCGGGCCGCTCACCTTTTTGGCCGGCCTGCGCGAGCGCTTTGTGCAGACGTTAAAGCTCGACGACGCGCACGCCATCTTCCCGGAAAACGCGCAGTTTTACGTGGCGCTCGGCGCTGCCCTCTGCGGCAAAAATGACCCATCGTCGGCCCTCACCCCGCAAGAAATTCTGGACCGCCTTGCCGATGCGGGGAACCACCTCGGCAATGACACCAACACCCTGCCTCCGCTCTTCGCTTCCGAGGAAGACTACGCCGCATTTTCTTCCCGTCACGCGGCGCACACCGTCCCCCGCACACCGCTTGATGATTACACAGGCGCGGCCTATATCGGCATCGATGCTGGCTCGACCACAACAAAGCTCGTGCTCATGGCGGAGGACGGCTGCCTGCTCTATGATTACTACGCCCCGAACCTCGGCGATCCCCTCGCCTGCGTCAAGGCCCAGCTGATTCATATCCGCAAGGCATGCGGCAATCGCGTGCAGATCAAGGGTTCCGCCGTCACAGGCTATGGCGAAGAATTCATCAAAAACGCCTTCCAAATCGACTTCGGCATCGTGGAAACCACCGCCCACTACACCGCCGCAAAGGCCTTCAACCCCAACGTGGATTTCATCATCGACATCGGCGGGCAAGATATGAAGTGCTTCAAATTGCGCAACGGCGCTGTGGATTCCATCCTGCTCAACGAGGCATGCTCTTCCGGCTGCGGCTCGTTCATTGAGGCCTTTGCCAACGCGCTGGGCCACCCCGTGGCGGAGTTCGCGAAGCTCGGCCTTTATGCCAAAGCCCCTGTGAATTTGGGCTCCCGCTGCACCGTGTTCATGAATTCCTCCGTCAAACAGGCGCAGAATGACGGCGCGGGCGTGGACGACATTTCCGCGGGGCTCAGCATCAGCGTCGTCAAAAACGCCGTTTATAAAGTCATCCGCGCAAGAAACGCCGATGAACTTGGGCAAAACATCGTCGTGCAGGGCGGCACCTTTCTCAACGATGCCATTCTCCGCGCCTTTGAGCAGGAGATTGGGCGCGACGTCATCCGCCCCGCCATTGCCGGCCTCATGGGCGCTTACGGCAGTGCATTATATGCCAAAAAGCAGGCCGCAAAACTTGAGAAAACCGAAAGCTGTGTGCTCTCGCTGGAAGACCTCGAAGCGTTCACCACCACAGCAAAAAGCGCGCGCTGCGGCCTGTGCGGCAACCGATGTAACCTGACGGTGAACACCTTCCCCGGCGGGCGGCAGTTCATCTCCGGCAACCGCTGCGAAAAACCCACCCCGAACGCCCGCAAGGGCGAACCCCTCCCCGATGCCTATGAATTCAAAAAAGAACTGCTCTTATCATATAAATCTGTACCCGGCAAGCGCAAGGTCGGCATTCCGTTGGGCTTGGGCACGTATGAACTGCTGCCGTTCTGGCACACCCTGCTGACCGAACTCGGCTGTGAGGTCGTGCATTCCGGCCTTTCGAGCCGCGAGATTTATCTGGCGGGGCAGCACACCATCCCGTCCGACACCGTCTGCTATCCCGCAAAAATTGTGCACGGCCACATCGAAGCCCTGCTCGATATGCACGTTGACGCAATCTTCTATCCCTGCCTGCCCTATAACTTTGACGAAGGCATGGGCGATAACCATTACAATTGCCCCGTGGTGGCGTTTTATCCCGAGCTGCTCGCCGCGAACATCCCGCGCCTGAAGGAAACGCACTTCATGTATCCCTTCTTTGCGCCGCACGGCAAAGCCTTCCCCGCCCTTGCCGCAAAATATTTCCGCAAGGAGTTCGGCTGCAGTTCTTCTCAGGTGAAAGCCGCTGTGAAGAAGGCCTACGAGGCCCACGCAAACCACTTAGAAGCCCTGCACAAATTCGGCGATTCCTCCCTCGCCTTTGCGCGAGAGAACGGCCTCGAAACCGTGATTTTGGCCAGCCGCCCCTATCATGCCGACCCGGAAATCAACCACGGCGTGCACAAGGTGCTCAGCTCTCTCGGCGTGGTAGTGCTCTCGGAAGACTGCCTGCGCCCCGCGGAAAAATTCCGGGTGGGCGTGCTCAACCAATGGACCTACCACAGCCGCCTTTACGCCGCCGCAAAATACGCCGCCGAACACGAGCATGTGCATCTGGTGCAGCTCATTTCCTTCGGCTGCGGGCTCGACGCCATCACCTCCGATGAAGTCAAAGACATCCTTGAAAAAAATAACCGGCTCTACACCCTCCTCAAGATTGATGAAATCAACAACCTGGGCGCGGCAAAAATCCGGCTCAGAAGCCTGATGGAGGCTGTGAAGCAGCAGTAGAACAAGTAGTGCAACATCACAAGAACAGCGGACGGCGTTTACTCTGCCCGCGCATTTCGCAATCTTCTAACAACAAAAACCAAGGAGAACCACATGGCTGAACTTGTATACGACTCCACTGGGCGGCTCTTATTCACCGAGGAAATGATGGAGGAATACACCGTCCTCCTCCCCATGATGCTGCCCATCCATATGACCTTCCTCGCCCAACTCATGCGCAAGCAAGGGCTGAACGTGGATCTTTTGACCTCCGTCAACCCCGCGATTGTGAACCATGGCCTGCAGAGCGTGCACAACGACACCTGCTATCCCGCGCTCTTGGTCATCGGCCAGATGATGGAAGCGCTCGAAAGCGGCAAGTACGACCTGAACAAGGTCGCCCTCGTCATCACGCAAACGGGCGGCGGCTGCCGGGCAAGCAACTACATCCACCTGCTGCGCAAAGCGCTGAAAAAACGCGGCTGGGAGCACATCCCTGTGATCTCCTTCAACCTGGCCGGCATGGAGAAAAACCCCGGCTTCCACTTCAGCGGCAGCGCCTTGATTGAGCTGCTGGGCATCATCGTCTATGCCGATTTGCTCATGAACCTCGCCAATCAAACGCGTCCCTACGAGCTGCAAAAAGGCCAGACAGACGCGCTCGTTGAGCGCTGGATGCAAGACCTGATGGAACACAAAATGAGCATCGCGCACCTGCGCCGCACGCTGGGCAAAATCGCCGCTGATTTCGCGAACATCCCCGTCAACCGCGTGCCGAAAATCACTGTGGGCGTCGTGGGGGAAATCTACATCAAATACGCCGCGCTCGGCAATAACAACCTCGAACAGCTGCTCGCCGACGAAGACTGCGAAGTGATTGTCCCCGGCCTGCTCGATTTCTTCATCTTTATGGGCGACCACCATTTGGTGGACACCAAGCGCTACCGCATCAAGTTCAAAAAAGGGCTTGCTTCCGCGCTGGTGCGCGCCATCTTCATCTTCTTCCAAAAACGCCTGATCCGCGCCATCAAGCGGCATAAGCAATTCCGTGTGCCCGCTGATTTCGACACCATCAAACGCCTCGCGAGCGCCTATGTCAGCGACGGCAACAAGATGGGCGAAGGCTGGCTCCTCACTGGAGAAATGCTCGAGCTCATCCATTCCGGCGTGAACAACATTATCTGCACGCAGCCCTTTGGGTGCCTGCCCAACCACATCGTGGGCAAGGGCATGATCCGTGCCATCCGCGAGGACCACAAGCAGGCCAACATCGTCGCCATCGATTATGACCCGGGCGCGACCCGCACCAATCAGGAGAACCGCATCAAGCTCATGCTTGCCGTTGCGAGGGAGCAAATGCAGGGCGGCGAATAATTGCTTGCGTTTGCACTCCGGTTATGGTATACTGTCTCTGGGGTTATCAAATAAAACAAACGAAAGAGGGAGTAACCCATGGCAGCTTTTAAAAATGACAAAGGAAACACCCGCGTTGGCTTGACACTGACGGCAGCAGGTTTCGTGATTCTCCTGGTTCTGACGTTTTGCTCTTCACTGACGAAAGTAGACACCGGCTGCACCGGCGTGGTGAAGACCTTCGGCGCGCCCACAGGAAAAGTGCTGAACAACGGACTGCACTTCAAAATTCCGTGGGTGCAAACAGTGGAAGAAGTTGACACGCAGATCATCAAGGTGCAGGAAGACGCGAATGCCGTATCGAAGGACCTGCAGTCCGTCAACACCACCATCGCAGTGAACTACCAGATCAGCCCCGGCAGCGCCGTTGCTATTGTACAGAAGATCGGCGCAAAATTCTTGGAGTCCGAGATTGTCGTTCCTGCCATTCAGGAATCCGTGAAAGCCGTGACGGCAAAGTACACCGCAGAAGAACTGATTGCCTCCCGCGCCAGTGTTTCGCAGGAGATGTCCGCTGCGCTGGACGCAAAAATCAAAGAATATGGCGTTACCGTGCAAGGGTTCAACGTGATCAACTTTTCCTTCAGTGAAGAATTCAACAGGGCGATCGAATCGAAGCAAGTGGCCCAGCAAAACCTGATTCGAATCCGCACAGAGCAGGAAGAACTCGTTGTAAAGGCCGAGGCGCAGGCAAAGGCTGCCGAAGCAAACGCGAAGGCTGTTCTTGTCGCTGCCGAAGCGCAGGCCGAAGCCAATCAAAAGCTCGCCGAGTCCATCACGCCGAATTTGGTTGAATATGAAAAAATCAAGAAATGGGACGGCAAGCTTCCCACTGTCAGCGGTAGCGATGCCATCGTTGATATTCGCGAATAAGGGCCTTGAAGCGGGGTGTGTCATGAAAAAAACATTTGCTATATTGGTTATTGTGATGTTGCTTTTCAGTGCCTGCAATTCAAATAAAGCATTGCCAAATGATAACACAGCAACCGAAACACAGGAACAAATCATCTTTATGCCCAATGAAATTAAGCTAAGCCCCTATGAGCATCATACATATCGGTCAATTTATTACTATGGATTTAATGGTGTAGATGAATTGTTTCCGGATGGCACAATTCAAAATTTTCTCGATGATATGGGGCGCGGATATAAAGAATATCCAGACGAAATGGTCCTCATTACTATGATAAAACAATATAACCTGCCGAAAGAAACGCTTGAAAAAGCAGTCAACCAAGCGGCTGAGCATGCCTTGAATAATGGCTGGGATCTATCCGATGAATCGTGGGAACTTCCAAACGCGGATATCCTATACACGTTTGATAACGAAATCATCGATGCCTACTATCGCAGGGAAAACCCAAATGTACCGGACTGGCTGAAGAAGTCAATCACCGCACCATAACACAAACAAGCAGGAGTTGTCTTAACCCAACTCCTGCTTGTTTTTATTTACACACTTACACCATCACGGCAGCGTATACCCCGCTGCCAGATAAATCGCATACCATTCCTCGCGCGTGAGCGTAATCTCCGCCGCCTTTGCGCACGAACGAAGCCGCCCCAGGTTCATCGTGCCGATGATCGGCTGCATCTTTGCCGGATGCCGCAAAACCCACGCCAGCGCGATGGCGGTGCTGTCCGTACCGTAAACCTGCGCCAGCTCCTCCAGCTTTGCGGTGAGCGCCTTGTAGCGCTTGTCTCCGATGAATACGCCCTTGAAAAAACCATGCTGAAACGGCGACCACGGCTGCACCGTGATGTCATTCAGCTGGCAGAAATCCAGCACGCCGCCGTCGCGATTGGTCGCCTCGTCGTCGAGCATATTCACATGCGCGCCTTGCGCCACCATGCCCGCATTCGCAATCGAAAACTGCAATTGATTCGCAACCAATGGCTGCTTCACATATTTTTGCAGCAATTGCATTTGCATAGGATTCTGATTTGAAACGCCAAAGTGCTTCACCTTGCCGCTTGTTTGCAGCCGGTCAAACGCTTCCGCCACTTCCTCCGGCTCCATCAGCGCGTCGGGCCGGTGGAGCAGCAGCACGTCGAGGTATTCCGTTTGCAGCCGCGCAAGAATGCCGTCCACCGAAGCCAGGATATGTTCCTTCGAAAAATCGTAGCGTCCATCACGGATGCCGCATTTTGATTGCAGGATGATATCCTCCCGCGGGCCTTTGTATGCCTGCGCAAAGATTTTCTCGCATTCGCCGCCGCCGTAGATATCCGCGTGGTCAAAGAAATTCATGCCAAGTTCCAGCGCCGTTTCCACAAAACGCTGTGCCTCGGCGGGCGCAAGGCCGTTTATGCGCATGCAGCCAACCGCTACCGCCGGCACTTCCAAGCCGGATTTGCCCAAAGGAATGGTTCTCATGTGTTGTCTCCTCAGTGTTTATATTTTTCTTGCCTTGATTACAAATGCGACTGGCAGCATGCGCGCTTTTTTCGCAAAATCGCTGTCGTCATTCCGCAGCAATGTTTCGTCAGTGCGCTCGATCATCTGCTCAATGGCAAAGCCTGCCTTCGCCAGCGCGTTGATATAGGTCGAAAGCATGCGGTCACACAATGTCAGTGTGCTTTCGCCCAGTGTTACGGAATACCAAGATTCATCGAAATAGCGCTTTTTGAAGGCGAGCACATCGTCTTCCATAGCAACGCATTTATGAATCGGATGAGACCAGCTGAAAATGAACAAGCCGCCCCGCTTCAGATAAGAAGCGATTCTTTGGAACGTGCCCTCCAAATCTGTCGTCCAGCCGATGGCGTAAACGGAATATACGATGTCGAAATAATCCGCCGGAATGCCGCATTCCGCTTCCATAGGTGAGCAGATGATCGTTGCTGAAAGCCCCCGCACCGCCAATGCCTGCCCAGCTTTTTCAATCTGCCGTTCGGAGATATCCATGCCCCATAGCTCCGCCGGAGCTTGTTCGCCCAAATAACAGAGCGATTCGCCACTGCCGCAGCCAATCTCCAGCAACCGTTTGCCGGTGATATCCCCAAAGAGCTTGCACGATTCCTCCGAAACATACGCGCCATAATATGGGAGTGCTATCGCCCCAAGCACTTCATTTCCCTTTGTGTCCCAAAAGCGGCTATTCGTTTGATGCACAGCATCTTTGCTTATGTCCGATGAAACGGCGGGGTCGGCTGCTCCTCCGCCAATGATGCTGACGCTCATTGTGATTGGCTCCTCAAATTCTATAAAATTGTTCTTACCACTTATTATGATACTTCTCCACAAACCCCATGCGGTCCACCAACTCAATCACCGTGCCGTCGTCGAGTATCGCGCGGCCCGTGAACTTACCGAACACCTGGTGCCCACTCATGCAAATCACCCCGATGTCGATGTTGTTCACGTTGTCGTATACCGGCTGGAAGTCCATTTCGAGCCGCCCGTCGTTGGAAGTGAACCGCCACGGCGACATAAAGTCGTCCCTGCCGTTTTTCTGCGGCAGATGGAAGGTCACGGTGTCCAGCTTGTGCGCGCGCCCGTTGTGGAAGAGCATGTTTTCGCTCGCGGCGGAGGTATCGCCGAAGCCGTAGCCCAGGTTCCAGCCAAAGGTGCCGCCGTCGGGCAGCTCCGTGTTCAGGCTGCTCCAATACCATGTGTTGTCGTACGTCCACACGCCGCGCCCCCAGTCGAGCGTTGCGAACGAATCCGCGGGGTCAAACGTGATCACGCGGTCGCCGTGCGTCACTGTTCCGCTGACCCGCATGCAATTAATCTTCTGATTATAATAGAAGTGGCCCGGCTTGCCCAGCGGCGTCGCGATGACCATGGTGTCCTCCGGGATGTCGGTCAGCTTCAAATCCACGCGCAGGGGCAGCTTTTCTTTGCCGAACTTCGGCACAATCCCCCGCAGAATGCGGTGGTCGCCGCCGTGATAAAAGCCCAGCTTGATGTCGCCGATGCGCCGCTCCAGCGAGCCTTCCTCCGTGGTTGATGGCAAGTTCCATTTTCCCAGCGGAAAGGGTGTCACCAACGCTTTTTGGATGGTCGTCCCGGCATGGTAATCAATCAGGCTGAAGTTGAGGTTGCCCACAAAGCCGCTGTCGCTGATGATGAGCACCATGCCATAATCCTGGTTGCCCAGCACATAGCAGTCCCATTCCTTGATGCGGGCGGGGTGCACCGTGATGTCGGCGCGGTCGTATTGCCAGAACAGG
>JGI994J12354_10006172_pt1 | contig 10081 bp, 2 predicted proteins | sample IntmicLarv3ML3BL_FD_12354 | JGI IMG/M metagenome (IMG submission 12354)
ATGGTATCTGCCCTAAAGAGGCTCGGTACAGAATGAGATTTCGTTTGACAGAAACACACAAATTATGAGCTGAACATAAAAATAGACATTGCTGTTTTATACACAATGTCTATTTTTATGCTTGGGATTATTTTAACAGAATGCTGTCATCAAATTGATATTTTTAGAGAAATGTCAGCTTTGTTGAATTTGTTTTTTGATAGGACAGAATAAATAAAATCAGTGATTTTTTTTTTTTTTTTGCAAGTTTACATAATGCAGTTTACATAGTTATTCCCTGGGTTTTTTTGATGTCGAGTTATGAAAAAAGATGACAGTTTCAAAAATGTCTGTAATAAAAAGTATTGACATTTTTGTCAACGTTCGCTAATATAGGAAATAAGTATTGGTTTCGTGCGTAATTTTTCAAATTTAACTATAAAAGATTATATTGTGGCAAAACACTCGCTTGTAATCCATATTATAATACTGGGATGTCAACTATATATGCTTTTATTTCAGATGACATACTAAAATAATGTGGGCATGTAATGTTTACATTATTGAAAAAATTTATCTTTTGCACAATTGTCAATATAATGTGTCAGCAAGAATCAGTTTCAAAAATAAGACGTTGATATTTTGGTAATTGATTTAAGTTTATTGAAAATATAGTTTTTAAAAACCGAAAATATGACTTTTGGGAAATTAATAGATTAGTTATTATGATTTTAATCATTTTTTAAATTTGACATTCAAATAAATTCATTTAAGAAAGGAGATGATGCTTTGAAGAACCATAATCCTGGCGTGAAGATTATCACATTGGGAGAAGTTTTCACAGATTTCTATGTAGGTTCATTGGGCGTGATACCCAAACGCCATGAATCAAAGGAAACATTTGATAGCGGAAGTTTTCTGCTGGAATTTTCTGTGGCAATGATGGATTACGATGTTGTAATTGCAGTGGGCGGCGTATCGGGAAATCTGAATCCGCTTTTGGGCAGCATAAAAACAACAATCGATCTCTTCAGTGATGGTGAAGCATCTCGCCTTTCAACCAAATGGTTCTGTGTGGAGGGGCGCAAATGTGTTGCGCTGATGACAGGCGGAACCAAACGAGTGTATATAATCCCGGAAAACAGTCCGCAAATAATGGAAGTGTTTGTAAGATTCATTTTGCCGGAGATTACAGAAGCCTCATTTGAAAAAAGTGGAAAGAGTTTCTTGAGCGAAAAGATACATGGTTTGAAAGATAGAGGAAAAAATATTGTCTCTCAAACAAAGAGAGAAATTTATGGGTTACAAGATAGAATACGAAAGAAAGAGAATTTAACGGAAGAAGGAAAACAAACTTTTGCTTTATTGGCTTTTACCAGTGAGATGCGGAAGAATACAAAAGGGATAGAGTTACCTTCAAAAACATTCGATTTATCAGCCCAGCTTGATATAGAGGCCGACATAAATGACATAAGCGAAAATATGAAAATGACGCCGACGGCCGACAGGGGGACAGTAAGCGTGGAAAAAGATCAACCCGAGATAAAGCCTAAGTTATATGACGGTTATGATGATGCGGAACTGGAAATGTTCAGCAGAGAACTATTGGATACTAAAATGGTATCAACGGCAAATAACATTGACAATATTGTCAATAGAAACACGGTGGACACCAACGATATTGTCGCTGCCGCCAACAAAGTTGGCGATGACGACAAAGTTGGCATGGTAGGTATTACAGATAATGTAATACCAATACCGGTTCAAAAGAACCGAACTGTACACCCGCTGAAACGAGTGTTTGCAACAGCGGCCTCATTAGTTTTCTTATGTTGCTCGGTTTACTTAACTAATTTCTATGTTATAGAACCTAGGATGAGCAGTGCCGACAATCAAAATCTCGCTAACCTGTATGAAAAGTCTTATGCGACAGACGCAACGGAAAATATAGCGAGTGACAATGAGAACCAAGTGGTACCTAATGTGGATACAGGGACAAATGATGAAACTGAGGGGAACGAAAGTGAAATCTTATCAACAGAGTTAATCAATCAGTATCCGCAGGGTATGCAGAGCAAGTTTGCAGAGCTATATGACATAAACTCAGATATAGTTGGTTGGATTGAAGTTCCGGGAACGGTTATTGATTATCCTGTGGTACAGGGCAATGACAATTCTTTTTATCTGGACCACACCTTCTACAAAGAAGAAAACCGTTACGGTGCAATCTTTGCAGATGTGGAAAATGAAATATCTGAAATCAAGACAAATCAAAACATTTTGCTTTACGGACATCAAATGATGGACGACAGCATGTTTACAGAGTTAAGCAAATACAGAAATTTGGAATTTTACAAAGAAAACCCTGTGTTCTATTTTGACACTCTGTATGAGAACAAAAAATGGAAAATCTTTTCTGTTTTTGTCTCAAATGTTGACCCGGCGCACGACGGCGGAGAGGTTTTCAATTGGCGGGTTGTCGAGTTCGGCGACGAAGCCAAAATGCAGGAATATTTGGAAGAGTGCAGAAAGCGTTCTGTGTTGGATATTCCGGTTGATGTTGAGAACGAAGACAAGCTCATTGCTTTGACACTATGTGCAAGCGACTTCGACAACGCAAGACTGGTTGTTCTTGCAAGAGCGGTTCGTGACGGGGAATCTGAGGACGTGGATGTCCAAAAAGCGGCGGTAAATGCAAATCCGCTTTATCCTCAAATTTGGTATGACCTGCATGGCTAGTTAAACTTTAAAAGTTTGAAGTTATCAGGTTTTTATAAAAAGATATATTGAAATAAATGAATTAAAATTAAAAGGAACAGAGCGCTGTTCCTAATTATGGTTTTTTGAAACCAAAACAAATTACACGAAAATTATTATTGAAAGAAGGAAGAAAAAATGTCTTTGAAAAAGAACAGTAAAAGGCTTGCGGCTTTGGTTTTAGCATTTTTAACTATGATCGGTTCTTTAACTTCGGTTATATCTTCGGATATGGTTAAATCTTGGGCGGCACCTCCGGGCTCAACTACGGAATTAGCGTCTTCGACAGGAACAGGAGTAGCATTAGACTATAATGGCGCAACTTTTCAGTTTTTGGATACATATACGAACACACTGTTAACAGGTCCCACCTCCTTTAGTCAGATTTATGAGTTTATGACAACGGGCGGAGAGGTAGCTTATTGTATACAATATTCGGTCGATATATCAATTGGTCAACATATGACTGCTGAGGGAACAACAGGAGCGTTATTTTCAACTCTCCCTCTTGTAGCTCAAGAAGGTATATTGTATGCATTGCAATGGGGGTACCCTAACCGAACTGCAGCTGAATTGGGTGCGGCCAGTACTCAAGAGGCGTTTGCGGCAACCCAAATTATTGTTTGGGAGTATCAGTGCGGTTTCCGTACTTCCGGAACAAATTTAATTAATAGTGCACACAGAGATGCATTGCTCAATCATAATGGGCCTGGTGTAACAGCTGCCTATAATAGTATCATTAATGGTATTGCTAGGTTTGAGCGTAATGCTTCTTTTTCGACAGACGCATATATTTTGAAACCGATTACGGATGGTAGTCGCTACGAAACTACATTTGTAGATACTGACAAATCTGGCGCTGATTTTAAAATAGCAGCTCCAAATCCTCATAATGTTAAAATCAGAAATAATGGAGATTATACTTATACCATATGGGTAGATGAGCCATTTACAGAAGAAATTGAAATTGTTTTAGAACGAGTTGTACCTGAAAAAAGAATAAACGATGGGACAGTGTGGAATGCTGGCGGTCGTCAGCATATGATGACAGGTACGAATTGGATAACAAAAACTAATAAAATTAAACTTGGAATTGTGATGCCATATGAATTAAATATTGGCAAATATTCAGATCCTCCGAATTCCGCTTTGGTTATTGAAGGAGATACAATTACCTACACAATTAAGGCGAGGAATATGTCGAATGTTCCGGCAACAAACGTCATGATTGAAGATCCACTGCCAGATCATGTTGATTTTGTAGAGGGTTCTACTAATCCTGCCGGTGTATATGAGACAGCGACAAGAACAGTAAGATGGCTTATTCCACATATTGGAGTAGGAGAAGAAGCTGAAGTGTCGTTCCAGGTGACTGTACGGGGAATGACAATTGCTGAGTGTCCGAGAGATATTATCAATATTGCGTATGTCGATGGACAATCCACTAATGAAATTACACATCAACAATGTCCGGCAAGAATTTCAGGTTTCAAAGAAGCTGACCCTCCTGCTGGCACAATTGTTAAAGAGGGAGACATAATCACATATACAATTAAAGTTTACAACACTGGACATGAGGTTGCTCCCAATGTTGTAGTTCGTGATGCAATTCCAGACGGAACTTCATATGTTTCAGGTTCGGCAAAAATGATTAGACCAACCGGAAACAGCGGAGTTAATATTAAGTTTGAGAATGGATCAGTGCGTTGGGAAAATGTAAATATACCCGGGCAAGATTATGTAGCGATGGAATTCAAGGTAAAAGTTGAACAGATAGCGCATGGTGTAGATAGACGTGAAATTATCAATACCGCTCATGTAAATGATGTTCCAACAAATACAATAATCCATCAGCAGTATGGTACTAAACTTACAGCGGTGAAAACTGCTAATCCTCCATCAGGTTCAATAGTAAATGTTGGAGATGAAATTGAATACACAATTTCTGTTAAGAATGAGGGACACGACACAAGAAAGAACATTCCTGTAAGTGACCAAATTCCTGATGGAACAACATTTGTCAGTGCTCAGGGGGGAATCACACCGGATTCCACAGGAACTCTCAAATGGACAATTCCGTCTTTAGCAGGTGGCGAGAAGACAGAAATTAAATTCAAAGTAAAAGTAAAAGAACTACCAACAGGTGTCAAATATCGTACAATCGATAATATGGCGGTAGTTGACAATGTAGACACAAACACAACAACACACCATCAGCATTCTGAGGAAATTGTTGGAGTAAAACGTTCAGATCCTGCAAATATGGAGAACGTGAAAGAAAATGACATAATTACTTATTATGTTGACGTTCATAACACAGGTAATGAAATTGCAAAAAATGTAAAAGTTACAGATATAATCCCTCTAAATACAGAGTATGTAGCGGGTTCAGTTTCTCCAGCATTTGGCGGAGCATATAATTCAGGAACAAAGCAATTGAGCTGGACAATTCCTGAGATAGCAGCCGGTAAATTCGTAACAGTCTCTTTCCGCGTAAGAGTTGATGCTATGGAATTAGGCGTACCCATGCGCTATATTACAAATACAGCGTATGTAAATGAATTTCCGACAAATGAGATTACTCATGTACAGTATGANNATCCATTAACAGCGGTAAAGACATCAAACTCCGGTTTCGGGTTCAATTGTAAATGCCGGCGATGAAATTGAATACAAGATTTCAGTAAAGAACAATGGACAGAATCCGAGAAGAGATGTAGTAGTTACAGATATGATTCCTGATGGAACTGAGTTCATTAGTGCTCAGGGGGGAATCACACCGGATTCCACAGGAACACTCAAATGGACAATTCCTGTTATAAATGCAGGACAAACTGTTGACTATACTTTCAAAGTAAAAGTAAAAGATTTGCCTTATGGCATTACATCTCGCACAATTGATAATGTGGCAATTGTTGACAATGTAGATACAAATACAACAACACACTATCAGCATAGCGACGATGTGTATGGTATGAAGCGTTCAAGTCCTCCTACAATGACAAATGTCAGAGAAGGCGACAAAATCATTTATTATGTTGATGTATATAACAATGGTAATGAAATCGCCAAAAATGTTCCTGTATCAGATGTGATTCCTGAGAAAACAACCTATGTACCCGGTTCGGTTTCTTCGGCGTTTAGCGGAGCATACAATTCAGCGGAAAACACAGTAAGTTGGACAATTCCTGAAATAGCTCCGGGCAAATTTGTAACAGTTTCTTTTGAAGTTACTATTGACGATATGGAGCAGGGACTTTTAGAAGATAATATTATTAACTTCGCAAGAGTTAAAAATCTTCCTACAAATGAAGTTCAGCATACAGTAGTACGCTGGAGAATAGAGAGCAGCAAATCCTCAATTCCTGAGGATGGCAGCACAGTTGAAGAGGGAGATAAAATTCGTTACAGTATTCCTGTAAAGAATGTCGGAAATATAGTTGCAAGAAACGTTAAAATTACTGATGTTGTTCCCACAGGAACAACATATGTAGACGGTTCTGCAAACCATGGCGGTGTTTATGACCCTGCTACAAGAACACTTGAATGGACACTTCCAAACCTTTCAGCAAACGGCACTACGGTAATTTATTTTGAGGTTACAGTAGACAAGCTTGCGGCAGGTGAGCATTCGCATACCATTATCAACAAGGCTATTGTTGAGGGAACTGAGACAAATCAAGTTAATCACTATGTGAAAAAACCAATTATCACATTCTCAAAAGATTCTAATCCGGTAACTGGCACCGTTGTATATCCTGATCAGCATATCACTTATACAATTAATGTAAAGAATGTTGGTTCGTTATCAGATTATAACGTGAGAATTATTGACAATATACCGGCCGGAACTATTTTTGCCGGAGATATTACAGGACCAAGCGGAGTGAGCGGCGCATATCGTACCGATTCAAACCGTGTTGAGTGGACAATCCCTGAAATTCCTGCCGGCGGTGAGGTTTCTGTATCATTCCGTGTACAGGTAAAACCGCTGAACTACGGAGTTGAAGAGCTTGAAATTGTAAACAAAGCGAAAATTTATGCATATGATGTAGATGGTGAAGATACAAATGAGATTACTCATATTGTGCGTCCAGCACGTCTCAGTGTTAAAAAATTCGCAGATCCGGTAGACGGCAGCAATGTTCGTTCCGGTGATCAAATTACATACAAAATTGAAATTACCAATAACCGTGGTGAAACAGCCAGATATGTACCTGTATGGGATACAATTCCTGAAGGAACAACATACATTCAGGGTTCTGCCGATAATGGCGGTATTCTGAACCGTGTGGATACGGTTACACATCGTGTGGAATGGGTCATTCCGAATATTGAGCCGGGTGAAACTGTAACAGTATCATTCAAAGTAACAGCCAATGACCTTCCCGACGGCGTTTATTCCAAGAAAATTTACAATGTAGCATTAGTAGGAGAAGGCGGAACACAGACAAATCCTGGTGTTCCACATATTCCAACCAATGAAGTTGAGCATAATATTACAAATCCAATTGTGACACCGACAAAATCTTCTGTACCTGAGACAGGTACACAGGTTTATGTGGGAGATGAAATCACATATACAATTAATTTACACAACAGTGGAGATACAACGGCAATTAATGTACCTGTAAAGGATGTAATTCCTGCCGGAACTACATATAAGCCGGGTTCTGCATCAACTGGTTTCCAGTATGACACTGTAACAAGAACACTTACATGGGTTATTCCGTCAATCCCTGCAAAGGGTGATGCATCAGTTTCCTTTAAGGTAACTGTAAATGAATTACCTTACGGACAGACAACACGTACAATTCATAATATCGGTTATTGCGGAAATGGCGGCGGAACAGCCGATAATCCGGGTGACTGCAATACTCCGACAAATGAAGTTGATCATATCGTTATCTTGCCTCCGGTAAGCGGTTCAAAGGCTTCTGTGCCGGTAACAGGTTCTACTGTACAGGCAGGCGAGGAGATTACTTATAAGATTAGTGTAACAAATGACGCAACAGTTGATATTTATAATGTACCTGTATATGANAGTATTCCAATAGGCACAACATTTGTGTCAGGTTCTGTAAGTCATGGCGGTATTTGGGATTCANGNCTNAACAGAGTAGGCTGGAATATTCCGGTAATTGCTCCTAACGAAACAGTTGTATTGGAGTTTAAAGTTGTGGCAGATCCGCTGCTTTCAGGTGTAACAACACGTACTATCAGAAACGTTGCGATAGTAAGCGGAACATCAACAAATGAAACTATTCACGAAGTTGAAAAACCAATTGTTTATGGTGAAAAAACTTCCAATCCTGTTACAGGTTCTCGTGTAGTTGGCGACCAGGAAATTAAGTATACAATCCGTGTTCATAATGACGGAACAACAGCTGCCACAAATGTAAAAGTTGTTGACTTAATTCCTGCACATACAAACTATATCGTTTCAACTATGTCTCCAACTCATGGAAGCTATATTGATGACAGCCAAGGCAAGAGAGTTGAGTGGACAATTCCGACAATTGCAGCAAAAAGCTATGTTGATGTTAGTTTCACAGTATCTGTTAATCCGATAGCTCAGGGTGAGCAGTATCGTGTTGTGGATAACTATGCAACAGTAAACAATTTGCGTACAAATCATGTACAACATTATCTGTATGAAACACCATATTTTGGTCTGAAAACCTCTAATCCTCCAACGGGTTCAGAAGTTGTTTCAGGAGATGTTATTACATATACCATCACTGTGAAGAATACAGATACATTGGCTGCCAGAAACATGACGGTTTCCGATCCTATCCCCACAGGCACAACTTATGTGGTAGGTTCAGCAAATCCAACTGATGGCGATTTAGATGTATATACAAATACAGTTAGATGGCTCGTTCCAACAATGGCTCCGGGCGAAGAGAAAACATTTACTTTCCAAGTGAGAGTTGATGATATGCCTTCGGGACAGACATACAGATATATTCCTAATACGGCATATATTAATACCACACCTACAAACGAAACAATTCATGTTCAGCAGGGTCCTATCATATCCAGTGAGAAATCCTCTGTTCCTGAAACCGGAAGTATTGTAGGGCATAACTCAGAGATTACGTATTCCATTAAAGTGCGTAATACAGGTACATCTGCGGCAAGCACTGTAAGTATTTATGACTATATTCCTGCCGGTACAACATATGTTGACGGTTCTGCTGACAATGGCGGCACTTACGACGGTGACAGAGTTAATTGGCAGCTTACAAATTTGGCGGCAGGTGCAGAGAGAACAGTTTCCTTTAAAGTAACTGTTAATAAGTTACCGGAATCTATGACATCTCGTGTAATTGAGAACATTGGTGTTGTGAATGAAATTCCGACAAATAAGGTAATACATACAGTTAAGAAACCGGAAATTGTAGCTGAGAAAACAGCAGATCCAATACATCGTACAACTGTTTTTGAAGGTAGTACAATTCGTTACAAAATTACTGTAACCAATATTGGTGAAATTGGTGATGTTAATATCCCAATCAGAGATTTAGTACCGGAAGGAACAACTTTACTTCCTGGTTCTGTAACAGACGGCGGAGTGGTTGTAGCACGTACTATCAACTGGAATATTCCGACACTTCTCCAGGGACAGAGTAAGTCTGTATACTTCACTGTAAGCGTTAATCCTCTTCCTGCAGGCTTGGCATACAGAGAAATTAAGAACTTTGCTCTTTACGGACAGGGCGGAGAAATTCCTGAAACTGAGACAAATGAAGTTATTCATTTTGTAAATAAAGCACAAATTGCTCCAGAGAAGTATTCAAATCCTGCTTCCGGAACAACTGTGGTTGTTGGTTCAACAGTTACTTATACAATTAAACTGACAAACACAGGAACACATGTGGCAAGCAACACAAATATTATAGATGCTATTCCGGAGGGTACAACTTTTGTACCAGGTTCAATCACCGGTAATGGTTCTTATAGTGCAGCACGCAATGAGATTTTCTGGAATGTACAAAACATTCCTGCAGGCGGCACAGCATATGTGAGCTTCCAAGTAACGGTAGACCCACTGCCGGGAGATAAAACTACAGGCACAATTAAAAATGTTGCTGTTGTTAACGGCGACGAGACCAATGAGGTTGAGCATGATGTAGAAAATCCTGATGTAGTTGCCGTTAAATCTTCAGATCCGATAAGCGGCAGTGATGTTCGTCCAAGAGATGAAATTACTTACACTATTAAAGTAACAAACAACAGCGCACAGGATACAGTATATGTTCCTGTATCCGATGTGATTCCTGTTGGAACCACCTATGTTCCCGGTTCTTGTAACATGGACGGTATCTATTATCCGGGTAAC
>JGI994J12354_10006173_pt1 | contig 10080 bp, 6 predicted proteins | sample IntmicLarv3ML3BL_FD_12354 | JGI IMG/M metagenome (IMG submission 12354)
ACATCGCGCAGAAGCTCTTCGTGGAACTGCTTGGGCAACCCATGAAAGCAGCGTAGGAGCTCATCCTTTGATGCGAAGTAGTAATAAAATGTATGCTTTGAAACCTCCGCTGCGGCGCAAATGTCTCGAATCGTCACTTCATCAAAGCCTTTTTCCTGAAAAAGCGCGATGGCAACAGCGTATATCCGCAGTTTTGTGTCGTTGTCCTTCTCCGGCATACGATACACCTCCGTGAAAAAGATTTTACATTTGTAAGTATAGACGATGGGACAGTTTTTTCGTATAATACCAATGTACCACATTGCGGTAATGAATACAAGGTTTTTTTCAGTAACGTGTTGACATATTTATATTACCGTGGTACCATAAACAAAATGAAATGGAAAGAAGGCGTTTGCATGACAAAATTGGCGAAGTATTTTGCGCCATTCTTGCCGATGCTTGTGTGCGCGGTGTTCCTCCTCGCGCTGCAAGCGTATGGTGACTTGAGCCTGCCGGAATACATGTCCGACATTGTGAACACGGGTATTTCCCAGCAGGGAATCGAGCACGCCGCACCGGATGCGGTGCGGGAATCAACCATGGAAAAGGTACGGCTTTTCTTAAACGAGGATGACCGCGCGGCGGTTGATGCGGCATATGTCCTCCTTCCGGCGGGTGACGCCGCAGTACAGAAGGATTACCCCGGTGCCGGTGAGGGCGTATATGTTCTGACCGATGCAGGGAAGAAGAGCATTGCGGATTTCGAAGCGGCGTTCGGCAAGGCGATGCTTGTCTTGGGTACACTTGTGGAGCCGAACCCGGCGATGATGCTGGCTGCCGAGGCGGAGAACCTGCCCGTCATGGAGCTGCCGCCCGGTATGGATATCATGACGGTGTTGTCCATGATGCCGGCGGAGCAGTTCGCCGAGGTGCGCGCGCAGATTGATGCCATGACGGAGCAATTGACCGACACCATCCTCATACAGGCCGCCGCGCGCTATATCAAGGCGGAATACGAAGCCATGGGCATGGATATTGAGGCCATCCAAACGGGGTACATCCTCCGTAAGGGTGGGCAGATGTTGGGTTTGAGCCTCCTTATTATGGTGACGGTTGTGTTGGAAAGCCTGCTGGCCGCACGGATTGCGGCGGGCATGGGCAAGAACCTGCGGCATGACGTGTTCCGTAAGGTGGTCGGTTTTTCCAATGCGGAGTTCGATAACTTCTCAACCGCGTCGTTGATTACCAGAAGCACGAACGACATACAGCGTGTGCAGCAGATGCTTGTGATGCTCATCCGCGTGGTGATATACGCGCCGATTATGGGCGTGGGCGGCGTCATCAAGGTGCTCACCACAAATGCGAGCATGACGTGGATTATCGCGCTTACTGTGGGGATTATGCTGGTGGTTGTGGCGTTGATGTTTACGTTTGCTGTGCCGCGCTTTAAGAAGGTACAGAAGTTGATTGATAAGCTAAACCTTGTCATGCGTGAAGCGCTTTCCGGCATCCTTGTCATCCGTGCGTTCAACACGCAAAAGCATGAGGAAGAAAAATTCGAGACAGCGAATCAGAACTTGACGAAAACGCAGCTCTTTATCGGGCGGATAATGTCCGGTGTGTTCCCGGTGATGAACATTGTCATGAATGGTACGATGCTGCTGATTCTGTGGGTCGGCGCGTCAAACATCGACGCGGGAAGCTTGCAAATCGGCGATATGATGGCGTTCCTTCAATACACAATGCAGATTATCATGAGCTTCCTTATGATTGCGATGGTAAGCTTTATGCTCCCGCAGGCATCGGTTTCGGCGGTACGTATTGCCGAGGTGCTTAACATGCCGATAACCATTACGGACGTACCGGAGGAGAAGCAGAAGAAATTCGACAGTAAGAAAAAGGGCCTCGTGGAGTTCCGCAACGTTTGCTTCAAGTACCCGAATGCGGATGATTATGTCTTGCGTGACATCAGCTTTACCGCGAAGCCGGGCGAGACGACGGCATTCATCGGCAGCACGGGTAGCGGCAAATCCACTGTCGTCAACCTGCTTCCGCGGTTTTACGACGTGACGGAGGGAGAAATCCTGCTGGACGGCGTGGACATCCGTGATGTGTCGCAAAAAGACTTACGTGAAAAAATCGGTTATGTCCCGCAGAAAGGCTTGCTTTTCTCCGGCACGATTGAAACCAATTTGAAATTCGGCGGGGATGAAATTACCGACGCGGATATGGAAAAAGCAGCGGAAATTGCACAGGCCGTTGATTTCATCAGTGCGAAGGAGTTGAAGTTCGAAGAGCCCATCGCGCAGGGCGGCACAAACGTTTCCGGTGGGCAGCGGCAACGCCTGTCTATTGCGCGGGCGTTGGCGAAGAAGCCGGAAGTTTATATCTTCGATGACAGCTTCTCCGCGTTGGATTTCAAGACAGACGCAGCGCTGCGTAAAGCATTGAACAAGGAGTTGCATGATGCGACGAACTTGATTGTCGCGCAGAGAATCGGTACGATACAGCATGCGGAGCAAATCATCGTGCTGGATAATGGCTACATGGTCGGCATCGGCACGCATGATGTGTTGATGGATACATGTGAAGTCTATCGTGAAATTGCTCTGTCACAGCTCTCGCAGGAAGAGCTGTCCGGCAAGCGGCAAGCAGGGAAGGAGGCGCCGGCACATGTCTAACAATCCGAATCAAAAGCAACCGGTGCGGCGGCGCGGCCCCGGCGGGATGGGTTTCGGCCCGCCCGGTGCAATGGGTGGCGAAAAGCCGAAGAATTTCAAGGGGACGATGCGGAAGCTGCTTGCACATTTGAAGCCGTTCATCCCGCAAATGGCTGTGGCGCTGGTGTTTGCGGCAGCGGGAACGATTTTCGCCATACAAGGTCCGAAAATCATGGGCGAAGCCACGACGGAAATTTTCAACGGCATCTCGGGTAAAATGAACGGCACAAGTGCGGGTATTGACTTTGACGCACTGTTGAAAATACTGCTGTTTCTTGTCGGGTTATATGCGTTAAGTGCGGCGTTCAGCTTCATACAAGGTTTTGTGCTGAACCACGTGTCGCAGAAGATTTCTTATGGTTTCCGTAAATCCCTGGCGGAAAAGGTGAATCGTCTGCCGTTGAAGTATTTCGACACCAAGACACACGGCGAAATATTGTCCCGCGTAACGAACGACGTGGATACCATCGGCACTTCGCTTAACCAAGGTTTAACGCAGATGGTGACGTCGGTGATGCAAGTGTTTGGTGTGCTTATCATGATGCTGACGATTTCTGTACCAATGACGTTGATTGCGTTGTTGATTATCCCGATTTCATTGGGTTTGGTGACAGTCATCGTAAAACTTTCGCAGAAGTATTTCAAGCAGCAGCAGGAATACCTCGGCCATGTGAACGGGCAGATTGAGGAAACTTTCGGCGGGCATACGGTTATGAAAGCGTTCAACGCGGAAGACAGAGCTGTATCATCCTTTGACGAATTGAACGGCACGCTGTATAAATCGGCGTGGAAGTCGCAATTCCTATCCGGCGTGATGATGCCGATTATGAACTTTGTCGGCAACCTTGGGTATGTCGCGGTGAGCGTAATGGGTAGCTACTTCGCCGTGCGGAAGACGATAGAAGTGGGCGATATCCTTTCCTTTATCCAGTATGTCCGCAACTTCACGATGCCGATGTCACAACTTGCGCAAATCGCAAATGTGTTCCAATCCACCGCGGCGGCAGCAGAGCGCGTGTTCGAATTCCTCGAGGAAGAGGAGGAGAGCGCGGATGCAGTGGATGCCACCGAAGCCGACACTGTGCAGGGTGCTGTGACGTTTGAACATGTGCGCTTCGGCTACAACCCGGAGGCCGTTGTCATCAAGGACTTCTCCGCATCCGTCTCGCCCGGGCAGCGCATCGCCATCGTCGGGCCGACAGGTGCGGGCAAGACGACCATTGTCAAGCTGCTCATGCGGTTCTATGAATTGAACGCGGGCAGAATCCTCATCGACGGCGTGCCGATACCGGACATGACGCGGCGGAACCTGCGGCAAAGTATATCCATGGTGTTGCAAGACACGTGGCTGTTCAACGGCTCCATTATGGACAATATCCGTTATGGCAAGCTGGACGCAGCGGATAATGACGTCATTCGTGCGGCAAAGGCGGCGCATGTGGACCATTTCGTGCGGACGCTGCCCGGCTCCTACAAAATGGAGCTGAACGAAGAAGCGAGCAATATCTCGCAGGGGCAGAAGCAGCTCCTCACCATTGCGCGCGCCATTTTGTCCGACCCGAAAATCTTGATACTGGACGAGGCAACATCCTCTGTCGATACCCGCACGGAGGTGCTCATCCAAAAGGCGATGGAAAGCCTGATGCAGGGGCGCACGAGTTTTATCATTGCGCACCGCCTCTCTACCATCCGCAATGCCGACCTCATTTTGGTCATGAATGAAGGCGACATCGTGGAGCAGGGCAAGCATGAAGATTTGCTTGCGGCAGACGGGTTCTACGCGAACCTATACAACAGCCAGTTTGAGAGCGAAATGGCTGGCGTGTAACAAAGAACCCCCGACGCCTGCGTCGAGGGTTCTTTGTTTAAGCATGTACTGTTAATTTACAACGCGTGGTCGCGCATTGTATCAACGCCACCCCATATTTTTTGCGTGCTGTACGGGCAGTCCGCGTCTGCCCAGAAGGGGTCGGCAGCAGGCAGCCCTAGCGGCAAAAAGACCTTTGTGCAAAGGTACAGGCTTGCGGTGGAGATGTAGGTTTCCCCTAAGCTGGGCTGATGCCCGCAGAGGCCGATGCGCAGGAAACCCTCCGGCGTGAAGGTGCCGGGCGCATCCATGACACGTCGGATGACGGCGGTCAGTGCGCAGCGTGCCTGTGCGGGCGAGACCTCCTCCGGCAGGTTGTGCAGCAGTGCCGCTTGCGTCAGCGTGCCGAACGCGCCGAAACGGTACGCGATGGAGCGCCCCAGCGGCGGGTAAGTGCCGTCTGGCGCGATAAGCATCTCCTGCACACGGGCATAACGTTGTGCACGTAACAGTGTGTCGCCGCGCATGCTTCCCCAGTGTTCCCGTAGGGGGTGGACTTGGTTGAGGATGTCCACCAGCATGGGCTGTATGACGAAGCTGTTGTAATAATCAAAATGGAAGCTCGGCCCGTCGCCGTATGCGCCGTCACCCTTGTACCAGAGCTTGTGCATTTGCAACGCGTAGTCAATCCGCATGGTATCGAATTCCTCGCCGATTTTTTGGAAAAACGTTTCCACCATTGCCGCAAAAAGGAGCCAATTGCAATAATACACTTCACACGCGCGCGTTTGACGGAGCGCTTTGACGACGTTTGCCTTGTCCGCGCTGCTCAACGGCTCCCACAATGCTTTAGGTGCGCGCAGAAGCGCATGTGCCAGAAAGGCAGCGTCCACAACGGGCTGGTCGCCATGTTCCGCGGTGAAATTGCCGTAATCCGGCGAGGTTTCGTCACAAAGCCCTGTGATGGCGGCGCGTGCCATTTCGCCATAAGCACGAGCATCTGCGTCCTCAGCCAGCTCCAGCCACGGCGCGATGCCGACCAAGGTGCGCCCAATGATTTCAAGTTGTGAGAAATACTCGCGTTCCGTGCCGCTGGATTCAATGATAAAATTTGCACGCAGGGTACGTGCTGCGGCGTGCCGCAGGACGGGTGTGACGATTTGTTTCATGGTTTCCAGCCAGTACTCGCGTGTGTGCATAATGGACAGTCTCCTTTACACTTTTTGGTTTGCAAGCTCGAAACGTTTGATGAGGCGCATGGGATAGGTATACAGCTCCAGCGCTTCGATTGTGGCGTTGCCGAAGATATTGGCGGTTGCGCATAGCGCAATTGCCTTTTGCAACGCGACGCAGGGGATGATGACAAGCGTCGCGTGCATGACGGGATTGCCGTGCGTGATGGAATTATACCAGCCGATGCCTGTGCAGTATGCCTCATGCTTTTCATGAAACGCATAATAAAAATCCACCAGCTTCTTGGAATGTGATGGCGCGAGGCAGACGACGGTTGTTTCCGTATGCTCGCCGCCTGGCGGGAGAATGCTCAGTGAATGCATCCCGATATCAAGGCGACTATGCTGTGCCGCGAACCCCTCCGTCCAGTCATGTATAATTGTTTCCTCAATGTTCTCATAGGCGGCGATGGTGATATGCGGTGGCCATTCCGGGACGACGTATCCCGCCTCAATCAACGCCTCGCCCAACCTGTTCAACTTTTTGTCCGTTTCCGCGTCAAACCGCGTTAGTACAACATAGTTAGCCATATCAATACCCTTCTTTCGTCCTATGCTTTGCCCCCGCACGTTTTGTGTGCGGGGGCTTAATGAGGTCAAGGGGACAAATCCCCACGGTCTTATCTTTTACGCTTCTGTTACGACGATTGCCTTCGAATTAACTTCTTCTAGAATCCGTACGATGGCCGCGTCAAGAGACATCGCACCTTCCTCGCCCTTGCGGCTGCGGAGATTGACTTCATTTGTCTCGGCTTCCTTCTCGCCAAGGACGAAGATGAACGGCACGCGCTCGTTGCGCGCCTCGCGGATTTTGTAACCGATTTTTTCGCTGCGGTAATCCGCTTCCACACGCAGACCGGCGGCCTTGAGTTTCTGTGTGACCTCTGCCGCATAATCCTCGTACTTCTCCGAAATCGGGAGAACGGCAACCTGAACGGGCGCAAGCCACGCCGGGAACTGCCCCGCATATTTCTCAATCAACATCGCCAGTGTGCGCTCATAACAGCCGATGGAGGATCGGTGGATGATGATGGGCGTTTTCTTTGTGCCGTCGCGGTCAATGTATGTCATGTTGAACTTGTGCGCCAAGGAGAAATCAATCTGCACCGTGATGATGGTGTCTTCTTTGCCATGTACGTTTTTGAACTGGATGTCCAGTTTCGGGCCATAAAAGGCCGCTTCGCCCTCTGCCTCGTAGAAGTCCAGCCCGAGGTCGTTCAGGAGCTTGCGCATGATGTCCTGCGTTTCTTCCCAGACATCCGCGTCACCCTCGTATTTGTCCTTGTTGTTCGGGTCCCACTTGGAGAAACGGAAGGTCAAGTCATCCTTGATGCCGAGTGTTTCCGTCATGAAGTTGATGAGGTCAACAACGCCCTTGAACTCTTCCTCCAACTGCTCCCGCGTGCAGACCAGGTGCCCCTCGGACAGCGTGAACTGCCGCACGCGGATAAGGCCGTGCATCTCGCCCGAAGCCTCGTTGCGGAAAAGGGTGGATGTCTCATTGTAGCGGATGGGCAGGTCGCGGTAGGAATGCTGCTCCGCATTGTAAATCGTGAACTGGAAGGGGCAGGTCATCGGACGCAAAGCGAAGATTTCCTCGTCCTCCTTCTCCTCGTCGCCAAGGATGAACATACCCTCCTTATAATGATCCCAATGCCCACTGGCTTTGTAGAGGTCGTTCTTCGCCATGAATGGTGTTTTTGTCAGCACATAGCCGCGCTTCTCCTCCTCGTCTTCGACGAAGCGTTGCAGAAGCTGTACGATTTTTGCGCCCTTTGGCATCAAAAGCGGCAGACCTTGTCCGATGACATCGGAGGTTGTAAACAGGTGAAGCTCGCGCCCGACCTTATTGTGGTCGCGTTTCTTTGCTTCCTCAACAGCCGCGAGATGTGCATCCAGTTCACTGGCCTTGGGGAAGGCTGTGCCGTAGATGCGCGTCAGCATGGCGTTCTTCTCGCTCCCGCGCCAGTATGCGCCCGCGATGGCTGTCAGCTTGACGGCCTTGACCGTTTTCACATTCATCAAATGCGGCCCTGCGCAAAGATCAACGAACTCGCCCTGTTTGTAGAAGGAAATCTCCTCGTCGGCGGGCAGCTCGGCGATGAGCTCCTGCTTGTAAGGGTTGACATCCGCTTCTGCCCATGCAAGTGCCTCATCACGCGTCATGGAGAAACGCTCAATGTCGAGCCCCTCTTTGACGATTTTTTTCATCTCGGCTTCAATCTTCATGAGGTCATCCTGCGCGATTTGCTTGCCGAAGTCGATGTCATAGTAAAAGCCAGTGTCAATCGCCGGGCCGATGGCTAATTTGGCCGCCGGGTACAACCGCTTCACGGCCTGCGCCAGAATGTGCGAGGCCGTGTGGCGGAACGCCCATTTCCCCCCGTCGTCATCAAAAGTCAGAATGCTCAGCGCGCAGTCCGCTGCCAATTCCACACGCAAATCCGTCAGTTTCCCGTCCACGAGAGCAGCACATGCGTTCCGTGCGAGCCCTTCGCTGATGTCCTTGGCCACATTCAAAATTGTCGTGTTCGCGACCACCTCTTTCTCCACGTCGCCTTTTAATTGCAATACAATACCCATTCTTGCCACTCCTTTCCATTCTTTGAATTAAAAAAGCCGTCCTTATTTATAAGGACGGCATATACCGCGGTTCCACCTTGATTGCCTGCGTTTGCAGACCGGCTCTTTGGCAATAACGCTGCCAAGCGGGCTTCATTGTGTTGAGGCCGCTCCGGGGTGGTTTTCAGCTTTCTGCGTTTGTGCCAATCACAGTAAAATCAGGCACTCTCTGGAAAACGCGTCGGAAGCATACTGTCCCCATCGTCACTTTGGATTATTTCATGATTCTACACCCATCCCGCAGGATTGTCAATGCTTTTTTGCATTTGACAATCAATACATGATTGTGCCATCGTCTGTGTCGCCGGAGAGCTTTGGCAGCGGGTTCGCCATCATGCCGTCTGCACGGTTTGGGAAGCACATGTTCAAGAGAATTGCAACACGATTGTCGGCAATATATGCATAGCGGAGAAAGCTGTAGAGAATGAAATGACGTACATCCGTTTCCGCGAGGTTGACCCCGCGGAGCGATTCCAACCATGCGCGGACGGCGCGGGGCGGGTATAGCTTCGCGCCGTATTCACGCCGGTATGCTACAGAAACACGGCGGGACAGCTCGGCTATATTAAAGGGAGTCAGAAGCAGGCGCAGCGTTTCTTCCGCAAGGAATTGCTCCAGCGCCGTAGCATCTTCAGCCGCCTTGTGGCAGGTGCTGTTTGTACATGCATAACCTTGTTGCCCGTTGATTATAACGCCCACCATTTGCGAGGCACAGCGGTCACAATGGAGCCTTCCTTCTAGACAATAAAAGGGGAACAATTGCGTAGTATCAGGCAATTCCACCGCCGCTTGCCTGCGGAGAAAAGCTTGCAAAATCAAGCGTTCATCATCCTCGGGCATAAACCGGACAATGGGTAGCACAAGCACGCGCGCCTGTGCAAGCAACGCCAATTGTTTTGCCAGCGTTGCCGTGTCCCGTGCGATTGTGTCCAGATTGAAAACAATGACATGTGTAAAAGCGCCCGCTGACGCATCTGCAATCAACCGGCGCAAAACCACTTGTTCTGACGAGTCAAGCGGTTCTTCATATATGGATACAAGCTTCATTTGATTGTTTTTAGCGAATTCACGGCAGAGCAGCCGTTGCCTCGACAGCGGCTGGTGCGGGTGGCGGTCAGCCGAATAGTGTATATATGCCGCCGCATGACGCGCGGGGACTTGTGCAATGCGGTCTAACATGCAGATAATCCTCTTCCGTAACATATACTCCGGGAGAACCCCAAACTTATTCACCAGTATAGCATCCGAATTTGTAAAAGGCAAGTAAAACATACGGTTATACACAATTCTTGTTGCATATTTCAAAGAAGCGTGATATGCTATATAATACACAATGAATTGACAAAAAAAAACAAAACGAATTAATTTGCGATTTAATTACCATGACTATATAAAAGGGGAGATGCATATGACTACCGTGATGGCGCGTCCCGTTCCACCGGCATCACCGCGAAAAGGACAGATTGAAAGCTTTGCGGAGGGGATTGTCAATAAACTTGGTATTCCGCCGAACCTGCACGGCTATGATTACCTGATGCAGGCAGTCGCGCTATGCATCCGCGCGCCAGGGGTTCACCGCTGCTTAACGAAAGAACTGTATCCGCTGCTGGCGCAGCATTTTAAAACGAGCGCGCATTGTGTGGAGCGTTCCATCCGTCATGCCATTGCGCAGGCGTGGGACAATGGCACTTCTGTGTATTGGCGCGAGGTTTTTGCC
>JGI994J12354_10006174_pt1 | contig 10079 bp, 4 predicted proteins | sample IntmicLarv3ML3BL_FD_12354 | JGI IMG/M metagenome (IMG submission 12354)
TCTGCGATATNAGAGGATTATAACACTGCATTTTCATAAGCAATTAACTGATATCTGCCATCTCGATATACATCTCGCCATTATCTGCGATATAATCCTTGCGTCCTGCCAGATTATCGCCGAAAAACAGGTCGAACATCTCTTCGGTCTTCACAATATCTGCTGGTTCGACCTTGATAAGGCGGCGCGTTTCGGGGTTCATAGTGGTTTGCCACATCATATCGGGTTCGTTTTCGCCCAGACCCTTCGAGCGCTGGAGCTTATATTTGTCGTCCTTGAATTTTGCGATTATTTCAACCTTCTCGCGCTCGTCGTAGGCGAAGAAGGTGCCTGTTTTGTGCGTGATCTCAAACAGCGGCGATTCGGCGATAAACACCTTGCCGATGTCGATTAGCGTTGGCACCAGGCGGTAGAGCATGGTTAGGATAAGCGTGCGAATATGGAAGCCGTCCACGTCGGCATCGGTACAGATTATGACTTTGTCCCAACGCAGAAGCTCGGGCTCGAAGGAGTTGAACTCCTTGTTGTGCTTGGTTTTAATCTCCACTCCGCAGCCCAAAACCTTGAGCAGGTCTATAATTATGTCGTTTTTAAATATCTTGTCGTAATCCGCCTTTAGGCAGTTGAGTATCTTGCCTCGAACGGGGATGATTGCCTGGAATTCTGCGTCGCGCCCGAGCTTACACGCGCCGAGCGCCGAATCGCCCTCCACGATATAGACCTCGCGCTTGGCGACATCCTTGCTTCGGCAGTCTGCAAACTTGGCGATACGGTTGGTAACGTCGATTGCGCCTGTGAGTTTCTTCTTTATATTAATACGCGCCTTTTCTGCATTCTCGCGGCTGCGCTTGTTGATCAGCACCTGGTCGGCAATCTTGTCGGCATCGGTGCGGTTTTCTGTGAAGTAGATATCCAGGTTGTGGCGCAGGATTTCTGTTAGCGCTTCTTGTATAAATTTGTTGTTTATCGCCTTTTTTGTCTGGTTTTCGTAGCTTGTGTTGGTGGAAAAAGAGCTTGACACCAGCATGAGCGAATCTGCAACGTCTACAAACGTGACCTTGCTCTCGTTTTTCTGATACTTGCCCGTTTGCCGCAGGTATGCGTCTATTGCAGACACGAATGCGCTCTTCGTCGCTTTGTCCGGCGAGCCGCCGTGTTCGAGGAAGCTGGAGTTGTGGTAATATTCCAGCATCGGCGTTTCGTTGCTGAAGCAGTATGCAAGCTGAAATTTGGCTTTATACTCATCTTTGTCTTCGCGGTCGCGTCCGCGGCGCTCGGTTTCGAAATATTGTATAGAAGTGAAATTCTTGCCGCTGTTGACACTGCTGTCGGCGCTGATATCCGCGTCTGTTGTGTCTATGTCCTCCTGCGAAACCTCCGCGCCTGCGCATTCGGCGATATAGTCCACAATGCCGTTGGGATAGCAGAATTCGTATGTTTCCATCTTCTTTTCCGCACCGTCTGTTACTTCATTATACAAGGTAAAACGCAGACCTGCGTTTACAACTGCCTGCTTCTTTATCGTTTGTATATAATACTCCAGCGGGATGTCGATATCGGTAAAAACATCCAAATCGGGGCGCCAATGCTGGGTTGAGCCGGTTTGCTTAGAGCGGATCGGCTCTTTTGTTAGTCCGCCGATATTTTCGCCCTTTTCGAAGTGCAGGCTGAACTTAAAGCCGTCACGGATGATGGTAACATCCATAAACTCCGAGGAGTATTGAGTGGCGCAGCTGCCCAGACCGTTTAGACCAAGGCTGAATTCGTAATTGTCGCCCGAATTGTTTTGATATTTGCCGCCCGCGTATAGCTCGCAGTATACAAGCTCCCAGTTGAAGCGGTCCTCATTGGGGTTGAAGTCCACCGGGATACCCCTGCCGTGGTCTACAACCTTGATGGATTTATCGGCATAGCGGGTGATCTCGATATGGTCGCCGTAGCCTTCGCGCGCTTCGTCTATGGAGTTGGAAAGTATCTCGAAAAATGAGTGCGCGCAACCCTCCAGCCCGTCGGAACCAAAGATAACGGCAGGACGAAGCCGGACGCGGTCTGCGCCCTTGAGTGAAGATATGCTGGAATTATCGTATTTCTGTTGTTTAGCCATATTTGGTTGCGCCTTTCGTTGATTATTTAATGTATGGTGTAGAGGTGCCGAAGGCGGCGTTTGCTACTGCGAACTGCAACCTCATGACTGACTACTCCATAATGGTATAATATTCATAAAAAAAAGTCAAGCCTAAAAGCGGCAAAAGTAATCTACATATAGTGTATATGTACAAAATGACATACATTTACTATGAAAAGCGGTAAAAATTTAAAAAAATGTTACTAATCTAAAAAAAAAGGAATTTACATTCGTGAAATAGTGTGTTATAGTAAATAAGCGTAGTAATGTAATACACGAAAATAAAAAAGGACTAGGAGGTATTCAAATGTTCAAAAAAGTATTAAGCTTGGCAGTGTGCCTATGCATGCTGCTGGGGGCTGTCTCAGTTGTTTCCAACGTAACGTTTGCAGCTTCGGCAAATTTGGAAGTATCGGCTGTAATGGGTGTTTCGGCATCATACGTTGAATTCACAGACGGCACGAGCGCGATTACCACAATGCCCGCAGCGGGCAGTTCGGTAACTGCAAATGTTAAAATCAGCAACAACAATGCAAGCGCACAAGACGTTTTGCTCTTGGTGAGCGTGTATAGCGGCAATGTACTTACAAAAATGGAGTACACACAGGCAAAGATTGACGCGGGTGTAACAAATGCTCCTGTGTCGGTTTCAGTTGCTGTTCCTGCGGGCGCTACATCCCTTAAAGCCCATGTTTGGAACGCAAAAGACTCAAACCACGCAATCGCGTATCCGGCAATATTCCCATCGAACAACACAAACGTGTTGGCTATGGAATTAAACGGAAACAGACTTGACCTTTCGGCAGGCAAAACATTTAACATGGCAGTTGCTGCAGGTTCGAAGCATGATTTCAAGGTTGTAACAGAAGATAACGGCACTCATGTTGTATATGAAGCGCCGAATACATCTCTTGTAGCACCGGGTCCGAATACTGTTAAAGTTGTTTCCTCCGACGGAACAGCAGACACATACACATTTAACTTTACAGCAGCAGCAGGTAAGATTCTGGGTATTGACTACACCATGTTGCCGGACGGATATTATAATAATGCCATCGATTTGATTCCATATTATGGTTCGAATGCGGATCATAAGTATAGAACGCAAGGTATGGTTCAGCCAAGCTTCCAGCAAGGCGCATACCTGCACTCTGACCGTGACACCTCTTGGTGGATCAATGCTCCGGGTGAAGCGCTTTACGGCAAAGAGTACTTCGCGCTTAATTTGAATGACGTTAGAGGCGGCACAGAGATTACAGACTACATGAATGGCGACAACACATACTTTACATTTGAAGTAACAGCACCTTGTGAAGTTATTGTACTGGCTCCTATACCATTCCCTAACTACGAATCCAGAGCAGAATGGGTACCGGTTAATAGCGGCACAGGAATAACATTCCCTGTTACAATTAATGGTTTCACGTACAATGGTAAGGAAGATACAAGAGATAAGACAATCGACCCTACAGATTTTTATGTTACGGCTCCTCAGTATGTAGCGATAAAAAGCCAAGATGCTCAAACTGCAGATGAGCTGACTTATGCTTATAAGCTGACAGTTGCTACACCGGGCACAGTAACAATTCCTACATGGGGTGATAATACCTCGGGCGGCGGACATCGTCTGCAGGGTAGCGTTATTGTTAATTGGTTAGACGGCTCAGGTTCTGTTGCACCTTCGACAAACGCGAACCTTTCGAAAATACAGTATAATAAAGTGGGCGGCGAAACTCCGGGTACAGGTGTTGTATCGGCGTTTGCAGCAGACACACTCAGCTATACTGTAGAAGTTCCTTTTGGCACAACAAGTGTTACATTGGATGCGATAACAGCAGATGACGGCGCAACAGTAACATATGCACCGGCTTCTCTTACAAACGCAGACCTTCAGGGTGCAGGTACAGCGATTGTTGCTACAGTAACTGCTGAAGATGGTATCGCGACAAAGGCATATTCTGTATTATTTACAGAAGGCACAAAAACAGTACTTTCCTCGAATAAAGACCTTGGAACCATAAGCTATGTAGTAGACGGCGGCGCAGCAGTAAACGTTACACCTACAGGCAATGCCAGCTATGACATAAACCTTGGTCCGACAGCTACTGCCGTTACAAGCCTTACGGTTACAGCGGCAGATTCCGCGGCACAAGGCGTTGCATTATCGGGCGTTTCGTTCCCGATTACGCTTACAACAGCGGCTCAGACAGCTACAGCTACTGTAACTGCTGAAGACGGCACAACAAAGGCGTATACCTTCAACTTCAAAAAGGGCGCTCTTGATGCAGACGCATCAATCACAGGCGCTATAACTTATAAGCTTGATGGTACCAGCAAGACTATATCGGGAACATCATCTCCTTATAGCACAACGATCACTCTTGCAGAACTTGGTACAGGCGCAGGCGTTATTTCCGACGTGACAGTTACACCTACAAAGAGCACATCGTCGGTAACATCGGTTACACCTGCAACTCTTAATTTGACAGAATCAGATCAGGCGATCACAGTTGTTGTAACTGCTGAAAGCGGCGCTACAACATCATATGTGTTTAACTTCAAGAAGGAAGGCGAAATCGTTCCTGATGACGCCGCAGTATTGAAGACATTTGGTATCGAAGTGAACGGAACAGAATTTACTGTTCCGGGATTTGCAGAAAACAAAGAAGAGCTACTACAGTACAATATGACTGTTGGCGCTTCGGACACAGTTGTTGTAAACCCTGAAGCATGGGGCTTTGATGCAAATGATACAATATATATAGAGTGTACGGATATGAATGCAGCGAATGAAATTACAAATTTCCCGACTACTGTATTCATAGTGGTAACATCTAAAGATGGCAACACAGTTAATAATTACACGATTACAATAAGTAAGGACACGGGTTCTATACCGACATTTGCAGCGACAGATGCGACAGTGGCAGCTGCGGGAGACACCTTTACAGTAGACCTTGTTTTATCGGATAGCCCTACTAATGGTCTGGTGGCGTTTACATCAGGTATTGTGTATGATAAGACTAAGTTTGAGTGTATAGGTGAGGCAATAAATACATCATTTGTTGATGCTGGTGGAAGCACATACCCAGACTCTCCGCAATTGACACATTTGGATTATCCAAACACCCACAACAAAGACTTTGCAGCAGCTACTTTTGGATACATGAAGATTCCATTTGCTGCTCTCGTGGGCAATGGCACATTGGCTACTTTTACATTTAGACTTAAAACAGGTGTGACAGATGGTGATTATTACATGTATACAATTAATGGAGCCGATACTATGGATGGCTTAACTTATGATCCGGTGTCCACAAAGAACATTCCTGCTAAAATCACAGTTGGTTCGGGTCCTGCGGCATCCACCGATGCTACACTGGCTACGCTGACATACGATGATGGCACAGGCGCAAAAACAGTAACAGGCTTTAGCGTTGGTACAGCGCTGAGAGCATTTACAGTACAAGTAGAAGATACTGTGACAACTGTAACAATTGCAGCTACAGTAGCAGATGCAGCAGCGTCGATTATAAGCGGCACAGGCGCTATATCGCTAACAGCAGGCGTGGGTACAACCACTGTTGCAGTTGAAGCGGAAGACCCAACATCAACAGAGAATTATGTTATAACCTTTGAGCCTAAACCGGTACTTCCGGCAGGCACTATAACAGAGATAACATACAGCGGCCTTACAGCTGCAGGTACAGACAATCCCGGCGATATTATCTTTGCCGGAAGCGGTGTAGGACAAGGCACATCAGTAATAACTGACAATCCATGGAGTGGAATTGCAGACGATAAGGCATATAAATTCCCGGGACTCGCAGTAGACGATGGACTGTATAGTGCTATGCAGTTTAATGATACTACGGTAGCAGGAGAGAAAGTCTTATTCACATTTGATTTATACCTTGACTGTGACCCGGCAGCACCGCCTGCAGACGGAAAGGCAGCGATACATTTTTTCGTTGCAGCACGTGATAATACTGTAGCTGTACCGGCAGATGGATTATGGAAGTGGAATACCTACCCAAGATGGATGGAATTTAACACAGACCAGAGCATTAAGGTTTATGGAACAGCTTTGGATGCGAAATGGCTGCCTAATGAACTCATCAAAGTAGAGTTATACATGGAGCCGAAACTAGCTCCCGGCGATGTTACAGAAGGCAAAATGATTCTGGCATTGAGAGGTAATATGACAGATGCAGCTGGTAATCCGATAACTTTTGCAGCACTAGAAGTGCAAGCTGAAGTACCGAGAAAAGATAACAACTGGTGTAACTTTAATATCCGCGCAGATGAGCCGTCGGGCTCGCAAAACAGCGCAGTTTATCTTGACAACATGAAAACACAGATCGTAGGCGGCTATTCGCTTACAAAAATCTAATAAAATCGCAACATTTTCTATTTCGTAATAAATAATCACAGGTTACTGCAAGGAGCCTAACAGCTCCTTGGCAGTAACAAGAATAGGAGGAAAAAAAGAGATGAAACGTTCCAATCTTTTAAAGATAGCATCCCTGCTTCTGATTGTTGCGATGATGTTTAGCGTGGTTCCTGCGTCTGCAGCGGTTACAGATGTTAAGACATCGACATCGGACAGCGAGGTTACAGTTAGCGGAACAGTAGTTACAGTACCCAGTGCGGTTTTAGACCCGGCATTGAAGATTACCACAACATTCACAGTAATGGGTGAATATGCGACAGAAGCTGATGCTTTGGCAGCAGCTATCGACAACACAAAGCGTATTCATGGTGATACAATCTTTACAACAGCCGGCAACTACACATACAAGTTCAACATGGATGCGAATGCGGCATCGGGCTGGTATGTAGTAATAGAAAGCACACTTGGCGCAACTGTATCGAAAAAAGCGTTCAAGTATTCGAGTACTGCAGATATGACAGACGTTGTAGCGGCAGTTCAGGCAGCAGCACAAGCAAATGATGTAACAATGATGGAAGCAGCTTTGAACGACTATGCAGATGTATTGGGTATAGATGGTATCATGGCACTGATGTCACCTGCGGCTTTAACAGCAGCGGCGCAGGAGATGCTCAAAAATGAAGCATTCAAGACAATGCCTGTAACAGCAGCATCTTTGCCTATGGTTCTGGCAAACGCGCAGCAGGCTGACCTGCTTCAAGCGCTTAACACAGGTGCGATAACAACGGTTGCTCAGTTAGAAGAGTTTATCGGATTTATAGATGTTGCTCCTTCTACAAAGTATGCAGATGCTTTTGCAAATTCAACAGCTTTGTTTAATCTTGGTGATGCAACAAAGCAGAAGGTTTTAACAGCTATATCCGGCAAGAATTTTTCGGATATAAGTGCAATGGTTAAAGAAACTCAAGAGCAAACACTTCTTATCTTTGCAAAGGATACAGGCAATGCTGCAAACTTTGTTAAAGTTGTAAGAGAGCTTGGCGATATTCCGGCTATGACAAACTATGCTGCATTTATGGCTGCAGCTAATAAAAATCTAGCGGATGTTACAGGTCCAATGGGCTTGGCTAGAAACGCAAACACAATAAGTACCTTCAATACAGGCTTGGAGATTAAACCAGTAATTGTTACACCTTCGAATCCGGGCAGCACAGGTTCGAGTAATACAGGCGGCGGAATCGTTGTTCCGGTATCGAACAAGGAAGTAAAATACACAGATATCGGCATGATTGGTTGGGCTTCCGATGCAATCGTTAAGCTTACTGACCTTGGTGTATTCGACGGTTATCTTGAAGATAACGGCACATACACATTTAGACCAAACAACTCTATCACAAGAGAAGAGTTTGTTAAGGCTCTGTTGGTTTGCACATCGGGTACAGGCGCAGCTTCGACCGGTATCAATCCTACATTTACAGATGCACAAGGCGGCTGGTATTCTCCGTTCTTGGATGTGGCAGAGAAGAAGGGCTTGACAGAAGGTAAAGGCGACGGCACATTCGGTATCGGCGAACTTATCACACGTCAAGATTTGTCCACAATGGTATACAGAATGCTGGTTTCTGAGCATTACAATGTAAACACAAACGCAGTAAACTTTACAGACGGCGGCAGCATATCTGATTATGCGGTACCGTGTGTAAATGCTTTGGCAAACGCAGGCGTTGTAACAGGCTACGAAGATGGTTCGTTCGGACCATTTAACAACGCAACTCGTGCAGAAGCAGCAGTAATGTTGTTTAGAGCATGTCAGGCAATCAGAAGATTCTAATCTAGTCCTTTTATACAATCAGCCTCTCTTGATTATTCAAGGGAGGCTTTTTTGTGCGTCAAAAATTCGGGTTTTGCTAAGGAGAGGCGGTTTTTGTGATATAACTACGCTAAGGATATCCCCCGCTTCGTTGAAATGGTGTGTTGAAACTGCAAGCAGTTTCTTCCGTTATTATAATAGGGGGTTGTATTCACAAAAAGTTCATAATAATTGTATTGACAGAAAAAGTATGTCGTGCTATACTAAAGTCAAAGAAAGTCAAAGACTAAAAACAGCAGCCGAAGGTCTACAAAGGAGGTGCTATTTTTGAAACTGACAGATATAATAGAGCAATGTTTGCTTGATATGCTAAAAACAGAGCAGGCTGTAACGCTGCAGCGCAACGAACTCGCAGAGCGGTTTTCGTGCGCACCGTCGCAGATAAACTATGTGATAGATACCCGATTTACAGGTCAGCGCGGGTATATTATAGAAAGCCGCCGCGGGGGCGGCGGTTATATCCGCATACGGAAGGTTGAGGCGGACGGCGGAAGTTATCTGATGCATGTGGTGGGCGCAATCGGCGACAGTATTGACCACAGCACTGTGTTGGCGATGCTGAGCAATATGCTGATAGCCGAAATTATTACCGAACGAGAGCTGAATATTATAAGTGCTGCGCTTGCAGATAAGGCGATATTGCTGAATCAGCCGCAGAGGGATATGCAGCGTGCGGCGGTTTTTAAGAATATATTGCTGGAAATAGTTTAGAGGTTATACAGTAAGCAGTCTTTTTAGCGAATGTTTCAGATAGAATGAATATGGAAAGAATTGATATAATGTAAGGAGGGATTATTATGACATTTGAGTATCGTTTTACAAAGCGCGCGCAGGAGGCACTGCGCCATGCACAAACCTCGGCTTGCGAGCTGGGGCATAATTATATAGGAAGCGAGCATCTGCTTATAGGGCTTTCGAAGGAGGGCGCCGGCGTTGCAGGCAGGATGCTTGCGGAGAAAAAGGTTACGCCGGAGGCGCTCACAGAGAAGGTGATTGGCGTTTCGGGGCGCGGTGTGCCGTATGATATCTCATCGCAGCTGTTTGCGACTCCTCGCGCGAAACGTATAATGGAGCTTAGCTTTGCAGAATCGCGCAGGATGGGTCACAATTTTATTGGCACCGAACATATTTTGATGGCGATTATACGCGAGGGCGGAAGCGTTGCGGTGCGGCTTTTAGACGGATTCGGCATAAACCTGCAAGCGTTCTACAGCGAGATAATCGCATCGCTCACAGCGTCGAGCCCGGGCGGTGCGGTGCCGGAGGAGGTTGGTAAGGCGGGCAAAAAGAGCAATACGCCAACGCTTGACCAGTTTGGCCGCGACTTTACAGCTATGGCAAAGGACGGCAAGTTTGACCCTGTGATAGGACGCGACAAGGAGATTTCGCGCGTTATACAAATACTTTCGCGCAGAACGAAGAACAATCCGTGTCTTATCGGCGAGCCGGGCGTTGGCAAAACGGCTGTGGCGGAAGGGTTGGCGCAGAAAATCGTTTCCGGCGATGTGCCGGAATTGCTGAAGGATAAGCGGCTTTTCACGCTGGATTTGTCGTCGATGATTGCCGGCGCGAAGTATAGGGGTGAGTTTGAGGAACGGCTCAAAACGGCGATGAAGGAAGTTGTAAAAGCCGGCGATGTGCTGTTGTTTATAGACGAGATGCATACGATTATCGGGGCAGGTGCGGCGGAG
>JGI994J12354_10006175_pt1 | contig 10079 bp, 9 predicted proteins | sample IntmicLarv3ML3BL_FD_12354 | JGI IMG/M metagenome (IMG submission 12354)
GAGAGCAACCTGGGCAGGCGAAGGCGGCGGCGTGCTGCTCAACCAATGCCCGCACAGCTTGGATTTGTGGCAATGGCTGCTGGGTATGATGCCGACAAAAATCAGAGCATTTTGTCACAACGGAAAATGGCATAACATCGAAGTAGAAGACGACGTGAGTGCATATTTTGAATATGCGAATGGTGCAACAGGACTTTTCACGACTTCAACAGCCGATACTCCGGGCGTTACACGCATTGAGATAACGGGTAACAACGGACGCTTATTAGCAGAAAGCAATAAACTGACTTTTTATAAATCAGAAAAAGGTGAACGTGAGTTCAACGCCGAATATACGGGTGGTTTCGGCAATCCCAAACACGAAAAAATCGAAATCGACTGTTCGGGAAATACTTTTGAAGACCATCCTGCAATCCTTAAAAATTTCTGCGCGGCAATCCTAAGAAATGAACCGCTTTTTGTCCCGGGACAAGAGGGTTTAAAAGGTGTTACATTATCAAACGCAATGCACTTGTCCTCATGGTTGGACAAAACAGTCGAGCTTCCGTTTGATGAAAATCTTTTTTATGAAGAATTACAAAAAAGATGCAAAACTTCGAAATTCGGGAAATAAAAATAATCATAAAAACGGAGTGACCTAAAAAATCACTCCGTTTTAATTTTGCTTATTTTTTATAATATTCTAAATTATCTGTAACAAGCGTAAATTCCCTGTCTAACGGATAAATCGGTGTCAAATCCAAAGTAAATTCCGGATATTTTTCGTAATTGCTTTCCACGTCATAATAGATTGTCATTTCTCCGAGCATCATTACGACATCTTCGTAGTCTTCGAATTTGCCGATGTTTTTTAGGTCGATACGGCGGCAGTCTTCTTGGGTAAATTGTATAGATTCCAACAAATACGCTAATGGATCTAACGTCATAGCAGAAGTTCTCCGATAAAAACCTTCTATCTTTGATAAATCTCTAAATATTTGTGCATATTTTAAAGCATCTGTAAACGCTTCTTCTTGAGTTACGCTTTTACCATCAATTGTATTATATAATCTATCTTCTATAAGTAAATCATATGTTGTATACCGATAAGTTTTATCAAATTCAATCTTTTGTTCTTCGCTAAATTTATCGATTAATTCATTATAATCATTTATTGAAAGCATTCTTGGGGCTAAATCGTACACATTATTAAAATTTGATAATAAAAATTGAAGTTTTAGTGTATGTGGTTCATCCGGTTCTATTATATTTATTGTTTTTTCAAATTCATTTAACAAATAATTATAAAAAGCTCGTTGAATTTGTAAATAAAATTTATTATCGCTATTGTCGGTAACTGTAAAATTTTGAAGTTCTTTACTATAGCCGTATATATCCTTCGGCATATTTTCAGTTGCATAAAAACTTTTTCTTTCTAAATCTTTATTTATTTCATTATGATCAATAAAATCCAGTTCATACATCCAATCTGTATAAGCACCTATGGGTGGAGTAATTATTACAGTCCAAGCTCTGGATTGAGACAACATTTGATAGGTGAGATTATTAGTGTATGACATTTTTTTATAATCATTAATTTCATCCGCTGTAACCCTCTGCCCAATTTCCAACTTATTCGCTTTTTTAAATGCTTCATATGCTTTTTCATGTTCGTATACAACATCAGCATTTAAATCTACGGGTTGTTCGTATGGATTTACATAGATTTCGGGTTCATTCGATAAATTTTCTTCATAATCAGTCTTATTATCACCTACAGTATTTTCATTTTCGCAAGCTGTAACGATGAATATCATTGTGAAAATCATTAGCATTGCAATCAATTTTTTCATATTCATATCCTTAAATTTTATTTTATTTATTATATCACATCTATTGTAAATATGCAAGCAATTTTTACCTGCATATTTGCTTATATCATTATATTAATTTTATCGTTAAAATATATATGAGGTGATGATAATGTTTACAATTAAAAAGAATGAATCTTCAAATAAAACTATTCGAATGCCGAATGAATTAATAGAAGAACTTGAAAAAATTGCGAAAGAAAAAGATGTATCGTTTAATAAAGTCGTTGTGCAATGTTGCGAATATGCTTTAAATAATATAAATAAAGAAACATAATGTTTTGACAGGAATAAATTTTAAAAATTTATTCCTGTCAATTTTTCATGAAATTTTTTGTTTCAATCTAATTTTCACTAAACATTTCCCGTATTTTCCCTTATTAATAATTATTATAATGCACAAACTCATTAAGTGTTTTTCTGTCTGTTTCGTGTCTGTCGGGAGAACGTTTCTCTTTGGCATAACCGATAATCAAAATGCTTATCGGCTCGATATTTTCGGGCATGTAGAATTCATTTTTAATTTTTTTCTCGTCAAAATATCCTATCCAGCACGACGAAAGTCCCAAATCTTCGGCTTGCAGCATCATGTGGTCGGTCGCTATCGCAATATCAATATCAATCAAACTTTTCTGGTCAATCGGACGAATCCAGCAATTTTCATGATTTCCGCAAATAAAAATAACAAGTGATGCGGATGTGTTAAAACCGATGTTTTTCAGGTGTTCAAAACCTTCTTCATTATTTATTACCAAAAAACTTTGAGGCTGTCTGTTCGCCGCAGTCGGAGCAATGCGTCCCGCTTCCAGTATTTTCAAAAGTTTTTCTTCTTCGACTGCTTTATTTTCAAATTCACGCACAGAACAGCGTTGTTTGGCTAATGTTAAAAAATCCATATTTTTTTCTCCGTTGCTTAATTTTATGATATAAATACAGCCGTTTTTCAACGGCTGTATATTTTTTATTTGTTAATTCGAACCCAAAATTACGTCAATCAACATAGTTTCACCATCACGTAAAATGGTGAGAGTTACCGTTTCGCCGACATCATGTTTGGAAATAAAGTTTATTAATTCTTCGATGGATTTTACACGGTCACCATCAATTTTTGTGATTATATCTTTTGCTTTGATTCCGGCTGTTTCTGCAGGACCGCCTTCGCTGACCGATTCAACCGCTACACCGCCGACATTGACTTCTGTTTGTCCCATGATACCGATAATAGGTCTGTTTACACTTCCGTCGTTAATCAAATCTTCAATTATTCCCAATGCACTGTTAATTTGAATGGCAAAACCGAGATTTTCATATTCGCCGCCGATTTTTAATGAATTTATTCCTATTACCTGACCGTACATATTTATGAGCGGACCGCCCGAATTTCCCATGTTTATTGCCGCGTCATGCTGAACTAAATCCAAAACTATATTTAAATTATCAAATTTAAAATTATTTCTGATTGCCGAAACAATACCTGTTGTCGATGTGTGCGATAATTGCAGACCGTACGGACTGCCCATAGCAATGATTTCCTCGCCTTCAACAAGCTGCGACGAATCACCGATTTCAACGGGTTCATAGTCGTTGCTTTCAATTTTTATCACGGCAATATCAGAAAGTGAATCTTGACCGATAACCGTTGCTTTGTGTTCTTTGCCGTCTAATGTGACGACTTTTATTGATTTCGCACCTTCGATAACATGTGCGTTTGTGATAATTGTGCCGTCTTTCATGAAGAAAAAGCCCGTTCCCGAGGCTGTTCCGCCTTCATAATACCGGGTTCCTTCAATTTCACATATGATATTAACAACCGACGGTTTTAATTTCGCAATAACAGACGGCTTATCTAATAAATCGTCATAATTCAACACTCGTGTTTGCTGATATACAGGCGTTTGCGGAATCGGACTCTTAAAAGCGTTCTGATTTCCCTGAACAATTAAAATATAAGCAATAATTACCGTAACTGCGCATAAAAGCAATGACATAACTGCTATTGCCATCCAGCCGCCGTTTCTTTTTTTTGTAATAACCTGCGTTGAAACCGGCGGATATTGCGGTTTGACCTGCATTTCATTCGGCGTATTATATTGAATATAATTCTGCTCAAACTGTTGTACCGGTGTTGGCTGTATCGGTTCTTCGGCAACATTTTCATTATTTTGTTCGCTGACAACAATATTTTCGTCATTTTTTTCGTTTTCAATATTTAAATTTTCTTCCATGTTTCCTCCATAAAAAAGTATATTTATTATTTTAAATTAATTATAAAATATATTTATGTGTACATTATGACTCAGATGTATGTAAATTGTGGCAATCCGCTTTTTTCGCATACCATAACACATCTGTGTTTTCGCCGTTCATAATAATATAATTTATCAGTCTTTCCAAGTAAGTAAATCCGCATTTTTCGAGCACACGCATACAACGTTTATTATAAGCGATAGTTTTTGCGTTAATCTTTGACAAATTCATATAATTAAATCCATATGTCAAGATTGCGTTCAACGCTTCGGTCATATAGCCGTTATTCCAGTATTTACTATTCAAATCAAAACCGACTTCTGCTGATGATTCAAACTTATTTACGCTCGTAAAACCTATCATTCCGATAATTTTTTTGGAATGATTCAATTCAATTGCCCAATCATTGAATACACCGTTATCATATCGGCACAAAACGCTTTGAATAAACAAATTAGTTTCGTTTAAATTCTTGTGAACCTGCCATAATTCGTATTGCGTGACTTTTATATCGCTTGTACACTCGAAGATATCTTTATTATCGGATATTTTCAGCTTCCGCAGCTTCAGTCTGGGCGTGGACAAGACAGGAAAACCCATCAAACTGTCAAACATATATCTCCAAATACAGATTTTATAATATTAAAAAACAAAAAATCTGATTAATTTCTATATTAATATTAATTATATGATAATAATTATACATTGATTATATCACAGATATGCAATAAAAACAAGAAATTTTGCGATTGTTTTACTATAAATTGATTATTTTAATTCAAAAAGGCTGTCTTCATAATTTTCCACGAAACTGCGTTTTCCTTTCTGGATAATGACATGCCCTTCTTTTTCGAGCAACTCACGATGTCCGTCAATACCTCCAGGAAATTTATCGCACAATTCACCGTTTTTCTTCAATGTGCGGTAAAATGGTGTGAAATCGTCGGAATTTAATGCTTTTAATTGGCTTTCGGCTTGTTCTTCCACAGCTTTTGCGACAATGTTAATAAAAAACCCTGCAGTTAACGGACAAGTAAAATCAGCTTTATATTTTTTTGCGAGATATATACGTATTTTGTCGCTTGTAATCAATTTTCCGTACGGAACTTTTTTCATAATTTCATCATACGCAATCGGCGGCGCTATCAACATTTTTTCTCCGCCGTATCGTGAAATTGCATCAATGTTTGTTAATATTTCTATTTTGGGCAGATTTTTGCTGTCATTTAATTTTTCTGCGAATGTTTTTCGTGCCATTTTAAACCTCACTTTTATTCTGTTCGTTGCTTTCCTGAAATATATTCTATTTCGAATTTTATTATATTAGCAAATATACTGTGTTTTTTTACGTTTTCTGATACAATTTGAGGGGTTTTTGGTGCAAAATGATGTCCAAAACGCAATAAAAGAGCTTCTTTTTCATCATTTTCGACGATAAAACACTTGCCAAACGCTATAACGCTTTTATAAATTGTTGATTGTTTTTCGGGTAAAACTTTCACATCGGCTGTCATTGTGAAACATGCTTTGTTGTTTTTTTCGATTATTTCCAATTTCTGTCCGATTTTTCCGCAATGAAAATATAAATTATTATCAAAATAAACATAATTTATGGGAATTCCATATGGATAACCGTTTTCCGTGCAATTTAACGATAATATGCCGAATTCACCTTGTTTCAGCGTGTTTAACGTATTTTCTTCCGACATTTTTCGTTCAGGTTTGACAAGCATCGGTTTAAAATTCATGTTAATCTCCTTGTTCATTTATCGGTACTATTTTGACGATTCCGACGGGTTTTCACCGTTTTATCATTATATTGATTATAACATTATGCTTATAAATTTACAATAATAATTATTAAAAAATCATTAATTTTTAAAAATAATGTTGTAAATATATTATAAAAGGTGTATAATATTTATATGAAAGACAGGAGATTTTATGGTTATAAAAATGCGGGAATCGGGCTTTTGTGCGGGTGTGCATTTTGCAGTCAAGACGGCAAATGAACAGCAGGCCTTTATTTCGGATGATCAAAAAGTATATTTATACGGAGACATAGTAAACAACGATTATGTAATTCGAGATTTCAGAGAAAAAGGTTTCGAAAAAATTGATGACATTGAAATGATCTTACCGAATTCGATTGTTATAATTCGTGCACACGGCGTTGCTAAACATATTTATGAGAAATTATTACTGAAAAATGTGATTATAAAGGATTGTACGTGTAAAAAAGTATTGAAAATCCACGAAATTGCCGAGCAAAAAAGCAAAAACGGATATAAAATAATTATTGTCGGAAAAAAAGGACATCCTGAAGTGGACGGCACTTTCGGATGGTGTCTGAATAATTCCGTTTCGGTTGCTGAAAAGCTTTCCGATTTGGATACCATTGATTTATCGGAAAAATTATGCGTTGTCGCTCAAACGACTTGCAAACGCCGCCTTTGGGAGCAAATTACGCAAAAAATACTCGAAAAAAATCCGAATGCAGAAATTGAAAATACGTTGTGCGAAACAACGGGACTTAGAGAACAAAAAGCGGAAGAAATATCCAAAACTGTTGATTTAATGATAGTAATCGGCGGAAAAAACAGTTCAAATTCACAAGAACTATTCGATATTTGTAAAAGTTCATGTAAAAATACTTTTTTTATAGAGTCGCTTGAAGAACTGGACAAGGACAATGCCGCCAAAAAAGCAGTTGCGGCGGCGAAAAACATTGGTGTTGCGGGCAGTGCATCGACATCAGACGAAGTCATTGAAGACGTTTATGACTACTTGTCTTTTCTGGATTTTTTAGGTAAAACCAAGGATGAAATTGAAAAAGCGTCTGATGAAAATTTCGAAAAATTGTTAGCAGAATCCAAAGAAAACCCGTTTATTACGGACGTTTTAAACTTACTGGCATTTCAAAATGCCGGCGGGAAAAAAATTCGCGGTGCTATGATCAAGTTAGGCGAAAATATTGCTTCATTAGGCGAAAAGAACAATTATTTACCGCTTGCGGTTGGTTATGAATTATTTCAAACATCGATTTTGATTCATGACGACATTATCGACAAGAGTGAAATGCGGCGAAACAAGCCGACTATACACGTTTCAGCTGCCGATAAAATAAAAAATGAAAATGGATTATCCGATGAAAATGCCGTTCATTTCGGAATATCTAAAGCTATTTGTATAGGCGATTATGGTTTTTTTGCGGCTTACCGTCTTTTTTCGCAATGTGACATAGACAGTTCGGTTTTGATTAATGTGTTTAAACTGTGTTCGGAAATATTTTTAAAAACCTGCGAAGGCGAACTGATGGACGTTATGCTGCCGTTTGAAAAGTTTTCGGCAGAAACCGATTATGAATTATACTGCGAACTGGTCACAAAAACTTTCGAATATAAAACAGCTTGGTACACGCTCGCAGGACCGGTTATGCTGGGCGCAGTTTGCGGCGGAGGTAATGACGAACTGCTCGAATTGTTAAAGAATATCACTATTCCGCTCGGTATAGCTTTTCAGATTAAAGACGATTTATTGGGTATTTATTCCGACGAAGACAGTTTGGGAAAATCGATTTTTTCGGATATAATTGAAAAAAAACAAACACTTTTATACGGATATGCCGTTAAACATGCGAATGAAAACGAAAAATTTTTATTAAATAAGCATTACGGAAACGAAAATGCAAATAATGAAGATTTGAGCATAATAAGAAATATTTTTCGAAATACAGGTGCAAAAAAATATGCGGAAAACGAGATAAAAAGATTATCGGACATAAGTAAAAATCTGATAAAAAATTCCGATATAAACAATGAATATAAAAATCTGCTCAATGGTTTAATCAGTTATTTAACTATTCGTAAATTTTAATTTAATATAAAATCCTGCCGAATTTATTATTCTTTGGCAGGATTTTGTCATATTCAGATAAAAAAATTAAATCTTTTCACTGTTTACAATTTCGTAATATAATTGAACCGCTTGAAAATTATTCACAATTGCTCAGTTCGGCAATTTTTCTTTATCTTTTACAATTGTTTTTGCATTTACGATTAGAGAGCAACTTATGAGTGCCGAAGTTATTTAATAAATAATAATATGTAAATATTTATTTCACATTTTTTTGAAAATTTATTTTTTAACTTGCTTTTTTAAAAATCATATGATATACTGAATATAGTTAGCCTTTGCTAACTTCAATCTTTATAAAATCATCTCAAATATCGAAAAATATATACAGTCATTTACGCATATAACCGAACCTGCGGGTTTTATTAATTCGGCAGAACAGAAACTCGGAATGCTTTTTCGTTAAACAGATTGAGACACGTTAAATATTTAACTGTCAAATAAATTTTTATTAATCAATATTAAAAGGATTGTAAATATGAACACAAAAGAAATTATACGTTTTGAACATGTCACCCGCGAATACGGCACCGGTATGAACATTATAAAAGCTGTTGACGATTTAAGTTTTTCCATTAGTGAAGGTGAATTTGTCGTAATTTTGGGTCCTTCGGGAGCGGGTAAATCCACAATATTGAATTTGCTAGGCGGAATGGATTTTGCTACTTCAGGCAAAATCTTTGTCAACGGAAAGAATATCGTGGGATTATCTGACGATTTGTTGACAGAATACCGTGCGAATCATGTGGGGTTTGTGTTTCAGTTTTATAATTTAATACCCACTTTAACTGCATTCGAAAATATTTCGCTTACCAAAAAAATCGTAAAAAACCCTATCGACGCCAAAGAAGTCCTGTCGCTCGTAGATCTCGCCGAACATGCCAATAAATTTCCTGCACAATTATCGGGCGGAGAACAGCAACGGGTGTCTATTGCCCGTGCCGTGGCGAAAAATCCTACCATGCTGTTATGCGACGAACCAACGGGTGCTTTGGATTCCGAAACGGGTATAGTGGTTTTGGAAATGTTGCAAAAGATGAGCCGTGAACGCGGAAAAACCGTGATTATTGTTACTCATAATGCCGTGTTGCGTGACGCGGCGGACAAGGTCATTCGTATAAGAAACGGTAAAATCAGGGAAATTATAACAAACGAAACGCCTAAATCGATTGGTGAGGTGAATTGGTAATGCTTTTTAAAAAGATGCTGCGTGACATGGCACGGCATAAAACGCAATTCATTTCGATTTTTTTGATGGCATTTTTGGCTATTTTTATCTATACAGGCGTTGGCGGCGAATGGCGAGGCTTACAAAAAAACGCGAATGATTTTTATGATAAAACTCATTTAGCCGATGCGTGGTTATTCGGAAATGGTTTTAGCGACGCACAAGCTCAGGCGGTTTTAGAAATAAGCGGAATAACCGCAGTGGAACGGCGGCTTGAATTGACCGGGATAGTGGATTTTGAACATAATCCGGTCATAGACTTATATTTCGTGGAAAAAAACGAAATTTCCGCTCTTTATTTATTGGAAGGTTCTGATTTCGATATAGAAGATGTCAGCGGCATTTGGTTGGATAACCGCTTCGCCGAGGTAAATGCATTAAAAATCGGCGATACAATCGGAATAAACATAAACGGCATAAAAATCGAAAAAATTATACGCGGATTGGTTTATTCACCCGAACAGGTTTTTCGTTCGGGCGGCAGTTCACTAACACCCAATTTCAATAATTACGGATACGCATATCTGTCCGAAAAAGCTTTTCCCTTACCTGAAATGTTTATGTACAGCACTATGCTCATAAAAACGGACAACATTCTCGGTTTGGAAGAGAAGATATATACCGTGTTGAACGGAAAATACAACGTTTTTCTGGAACAAAAAGATCACCCCAGCGTCAACACTTTTGCCAACGAAGTTCAGCAGCACAAGATGATGGGAGATATTTTCCCGATAGTATTTTTATTAATTGCCTTATTAACCATGATGACTACTATGACACGTATTGTCGCAGGACAACGTATTCAGGTAGGGACTCTGAAAGCGATGGGTTTCAAAAAA
>JGI994J12354_10006176_pt1 | contig 10078 bp, 9 predicted proteins | sample IntmicLarv3ML3BL_FD_12354 | JGI IMG/M metagenome (IMG submission 12354)
CCCCGCCACGGCATCACCATGGCCAACGGCGTCGGACTCATCGACAGCGATTATCGGGGCGAGGTTCATGTCAGCCTGGCCAACCGGGGCGATGTGCCCTACACCATCACGGACGGCGAGCGCATCGCCCAGTTTGTGTTGCTGGCGACACCCACCTTCGCCTTCGCGGAGGCCGACGCACTCTCGGACACCGCCCGAGGCACCGGCGGCTTCGGCAGCACCGGGATGTCTAAATTGTAAGATTTTCCACCACAGACCTTGGGGTGAAACCCCAATACGCACACTTAATGGGAGCAACACAGATGGTCATACTGGCATCACAATCCCCGCGGCGGAAGGAATTGCTGGGGTATATCTTCGACACCTTCGAGGTTCGTCCCACCCACTGCGACGAGACGACCACCGCCCCCACGCCCGAGGGTCAGGCCCTCGAGGTCGCCCTGCGCAAGGGCCTGGCGGCGGCCCGCCTCGCCCGGCCGGAGGACATCGTCATCGCCGCCGACACCTTGGTGGTCTCCCACGGCGAGGTGCTGGGCAAGCCGGTTAACCGGCAGGAGGCCTTCCGCATGCTGGCCATGCTGTCGGGCACCACCTGCACGGTGTTCACCGGGGTCTCTGTCCACCACGGCGGCCAGGCGTACACCCTGGCCGAGCGCAGCGAGGTCACCTTTTTCCCCCTCTCCGAGGCCCAGATTGACACCTATATCGAGACGGGAGAACCCTTCGACAAGGCCGGGGCCTTCGGCATCCAAAACAAGGGAGCGTTGCTCATCAAGGGCATCGAGGGCGATTTCTACAACGTCATGGGCCTGCCCGTCGGGGCGCTCGGTCAGCTGCTTGGGCAGCTGGGGTTGATGGAGGCATGATGCGGCAGATTTATGTGGAGGACGACACCCTGGCGCTGTCGGAATATATCGACGCCCTGGACACCGCCGATTTTTACCGTTGCTGGCAGGACGCCGGCACCCAAGAGGGCTATAATTATCGGCGCACCGACACTCTGGAGGATTTCCGGGAAAACGGCATTCGCGCCCGATTCATGGCGGCCATCGTCCGAAAATCGGACGGCGCCTGTGTGGGGATTTTCTTCGTTTCGCCCGAGGGCGGCCCGGCCGATTTGGCCATCATGATTTACCCCGCCTACCGGGGCCGGGGGTACGCCGTCCGGGCGTTTTCCCTGGGGACACAGTATTGTTTTGAGGCCCTGGGGCTCCCCCGTGTCTACGCCGGCTGTTATCCGGGCAACCTCGCCAGCCGGCGGATGCTGGACGCCTGCGGTTTCGTCCCCCACCCCGAGGGGAACCAGCCGGATACGCACTACCTAACCGGAGAGGCCATCATACAGATGGATTTTGTCAAGGAGAATCCCGGCAGAATTAAATAATGAAGGACACCCCATGAAGCTTTTCCAAAACAAGCTCTTTCTCTTCACCCTATTGTTGGTGGTGGCCGCGCTGGTCATCATGCTGGTCGCCTTTTTTGGCGGCGGACAAAACACCCCCCTGGGCCGTGCTATCGGGGCGGTGGTCACGCCGCTGGAGGACGGCCTTTCTGCCATTACTGACTGGTTTGGCGGCTTTTTTGGCTATTTTTATCGCTATGACGCCCTCGAGGCCGAAAATGCCGCGCTGCGCGCAGAGGTGTCGCGCTATCGCGACCTCGAGCTGCACTACTGGGAGGCCGTCAACGAGAATACCGAGCTGCGGCGCCTCAACAACCTGCGCCAGCGCCACGCCGACTTTGAGCTTGAGATGTGCAGCGTCATCAGCTACGACGGCAGCGGCAGCCAGAGCACCATCACCATCAACCGCGGCAGCGTCCACGGCATTGAGGAGAACGACCCGGTGGTGGTAAGCGCCGACGGCACGGGCACGGTGCTCGACGCCATCGTCGGCTATGTCACCAACGTGGGCCCCAACTACGCCAACGTGGCGACCTTGCTGCACCAGACGGCCAATGTCAACGCCATGATTCCCCGCTCCCGCGAGCTCGGTGTGGTGCAGGGGGACTTCCTGCTGTCCGAGCAGGGCAAGCTCAAGCTGTCCTACCTGCCCAACAACGCCGATGTCGAGCCCGGGGACTGGGTGGTGAGCACCGGGGGCGAGAGTTACCCCCAGGGGCTCATCTTGGGCCGGGTGGTCGAGTTTAAGCTGGAAAACCACGGTGCGTCCAGCTATGCCGTTGTCGAGCCGGTAGTCGATTTGCAGGGCCTGAGCGGCGTCTTTGTGGTCAAGGAATTCGAGGCGGTCGACTGATGGGCGGGCAAAAGCACCGGATCATCAAGCGATGCGCCTATGCCCTGCTGTTTATTTTGGCCTTTGTGGTGCAAAATGCCCGAGGGCTGCCCACCACGTTGATGGGCGGGCGCCTCGACATGCTGCCCGCTTTGGTGGCCGCCATCGCCCTCTTCGAGGGGCCGTACACCGGCGGGGTGCTCGGATTTTTCGCCGGCATGCTGCTGGCCATCCACTCGCCCATGGTGGAGGGGCTGAGCGCTTTGTACCTGGGCCTCTTCGGCATCGGCTTTGGCATCCTGGGCGGCGGCTGGCTGCGCCGCGTGTGCCCCGCCGCCCTCATGGGCGGGCTGTCGTGCATCGCCTTCCAGGGCGTGGTGCGGTATGTTTTTTATTCGCGCATGGTCTACGGTCTGGCCCTGACCGATGTGTGGCAGCCCCTTTTGGGCCAGCTGCTGCTGGCCGTGCTGCCGGGGATTGGGGCCTTTTATCTGGTGCGGGGATTGCATCGAAGATTTAGCGAAGAGTAGGGGGGCGCCTTGTGTTGGCCCGCCACGCTTGTCGAAAACGCCCCACCCCCTGACCCTCCCCAATTGATGGGGAAGGGCCCCGCCTCCATCGCAAACCAAACAGGAGCTTCTATGAACAAGAAAAAATCCTTCATCCTGCGCACCGTTGCCTTATTTTTGGCTATGACAGCCATTGCCGTGCTGCTCATCACCCGGCTGGTGGAGGTGCAGCTGTTGGCTGCGCCCGAGGCCGAGATCCGCAGCAATACGGTGACACGTACCTACTCGGTGGCGGCGGCGCGCGGTGAGGTCTTCGACCGGGACGGCAGGCCGCTCATCTCCAATGTGCTCGGCTTTAATGTCGAGCTCGACTACTACCAGTGGGACCGCGAGAACCAAAACGACACCATCCTGCGCCTGTGCAACATCCTGGACGCCGCCGAGGCGGCACACAGCGATGACCTGCCCATGACAATCTCGCCGCCTTACAGCTATACCTTCAGCGGATGGGACAGCGCCGCCGGCACCAAGCTGCAAAAGCTCATCGCAAGCGAAAAGGGCTGGCCCGAGCGCCCCTCGGCCCCCGAGCTCATGGGCCTTTTGTGCCAGAAGTACGGCGTGCAGCAGGAGCTGCTGCTGCGCGACAAGCGCACCATCGTCGGGGTGCGGTATTTCCTCGACCTCTACCAATTTTCCTCCTACAACAACATGGCCGTGCTGGCCCGGGATGTGGGCATTGCCACCGTGGCCCGGATTTCCGAAAAAAGCCTCCAGCTGCCCGGCGTCACCATCCAGGAGGCCAACCTGCGGCAGTTTGAGACGACCTCGGCGGCCCATGTGCTCGGCCGGGTGGCCGCAATCTCGGCGGAGGAGTACGCCGCGCTCAAAAACGCCCCCATTCCCTATAAGATGACCGACACCCTGGGAAAGGACGGCATGGAGAAGGCCCTCGAGGACTACCTCCGGGGCCGCGGCGGCAAGGAGGCCTGGACCATCTCCAAAACCACCGGCGAGATTTTGCAAATCACCAGCCTGCCCGGCGAGGAGGCCGCCCCCGGCAGCCACTGCTACCTGACCCTCGATCTTGAGCTGCAAAAGGTGGCCGAGGAGGCCCTGGCCCTTGGCCTTGAGCAGGTGCGACTCAAGGGCGAAAGCAGCAAGGACGGCAAGGGGGCCGACATCGAGGGCGGGGCCGTGGTCGTTGTCGACCGCCGCACCCTCGAGGTGCTGGCCATGGCCAGCTATCCCACCTTCGATTTGGCCACCTACACCTTCGACGAGGCCTTTGCCGAGCTGGGGCCCTACCTCAACCGGACGGTGGGTGCTGTGTACCCTCCCGGCTCGACCTTTAAGATGGCCACCGCCGTGGCCGCCCTCGAGAGCGGCGTGACGACGCCCACCGAGCGCATCCGCGACGCCGGGCGCTATCAGCGCTTTGAGGACTATCAGCCGGCCTGCTGGATTTACAACCAGCGGGGCGGCAGCCATGGCAACATCAATGTCAGCGAGGCCCTGGCCTATTCGTGCAACTACTTTTTTTACGAGGTCGCCAACCGCATGCGCATCGACGTGCTGCGCGAGCACGCCGCGTCCCTGGGGCTCGGGCAAAAGACCGGCATCGAGCTGCCCGGCGAGAAGGCCGGCACCCTGGACGGCCCCGAGACCCGGGTGCAGTCCATTAACCCCTGGCACCCGGGCAACCTCCTCAGCGTTGCCATCGGCCAGGGCGCCAACCAATTCTCGCCCTTGCAGCTGGCCAGCTATATGGCCACCATCCTCAACGGCGGTGTCCGCTACGAGGCCCATTTGCTCAGCAAGGTGGTCGACTACACCGGCCAGAATGTCCTCTTCGAGCAGCAGCCGGTGGTGCTGTCCGAGACTCCCCTCCAGGAGAGCACGGTGGCGGCCATCAAGAAGGGCATGTTCGGCGTCGTCACCGACGACGGCACGGCCAGCAGCTACTTCCGGGACTTCCCGGCCTCCATCGGCGTGGGCGGCAAGACCGGCTCGGCCGAGACCTATGGCGACCGCTCGGCCCATGGCGTGTTTATCTCCTACGCGCCGGCGGACGACCCCGAAATCATCGTCGTCGTCATCGGTGAGTACGCCGGCACCGGCGGCAGCATGGCGCCCATCTGCATTGAGATTTACAACCACTATTTCGGCCTCGAAATCCCCGTGGGCCTCATGACCCAGCCCAAGGAGGCGGTCAAGCCGACCACCGTGACGCCGCCGGTGACCATCGCCCCCGCCGTGCCCCAGACCACCGAGCCGGCGGTGGATGAAACCACTGAAACCGAGCCCGCTGAGGCCACTGAGCCCGCCGAAACCGAGCCCACTGACCCCACCGAGGCTTTCACCGAACCGCAAGGCGAGAGCGACATAAATGAAACCGCGCCGGCCACCTCCGATGAGAATGGAGAAAGCTAGGAAATAATTACTAAAATCTGTTGAGAAATCCAAGGGCTTCCTATATAATAGTTGGAAAGGTTCAAGTGTCAAGGTTTCACGCTTGCGAAAATCGAGGCGAAGGGGGTGCGGGCTATGGGCCAAATCATCGCGGTGCTTTCGGGCAAGGGCGGCACGGGCAAGACCTCCTTTTGTGCCAACGTGGCCGTGGCGCTGTGTGCTTTGGGGCAGCGGACGCTGCTCGTCGACGCCGACGACGGCCTGCGCAACCTGGACATCGTGCTCGGCCTCGAGGGCGCGCTGCTCTTCTCCTACGCCGATGTGCTGGCCGGCAACGCCTCCCTGCGGGAGGCCTCGGTGAGCCATCCCCAGGTGCGCAACCTTCGGGTGCTCACAGCGCCGGGGCGCATGGGCATCGGGGCAGTGGGCGCCTTGCCTGAGCTTTATGACCGCTGCCGCGAGCGCTTTGCCTATACCTTCATCGACTGCCCGGCCGGGCTGGGCGAGGAGGTTTTTCAAATGGCCGTGCCCGCCGACCGGGTGGTGGTGGTGTCCACCGCCGACAACGGCGCCCTGCGCAGCGCCCAGGCCGCCGGCATGGCCCTGCGCCAGCGGGGGCAAGCGGAGGTTAAAATTGTCGTCAATCGCGCCAAAAAGCGCCTCATGGAGCGGGGCGAGACCCCCGGCGTCGACGCCGCCATGGATTTGAGCGGCCTGCCGCTGCTGGGCGTCGTGCCCGAGGACGAGTGCGTCTACACCTGCGGCAGCCGGGGCGAGGTGCTGCTGCTGAGCGCCATCAGCCCCGCTGTGAGCGCCTATGGCAACATCGCCAAGCGGATTGCCGGCGAGCGGGTTCCGCTGTTTCACGAGGTGAAAGGGTTTTAGGCCCTTCGCAGGGGCGCGAAATGCGCCCGCCCGCGCCCATCCCCTGTTTTTTGGGCAAGGCCCACACAACGACAAATCATACGTTAGGAGCGCAACATGAACATCGCCATCATTGCCCAAAACCGGAAAAAAGAGCTGATGATTCAATTTTGCATCGCCTACTGCGGCATTCTGGCCAAGCACAGCCTGTGCGCCACGGCCACCACGGGCAAGATGATTATGGACGCCACCGGCCTGAGTATCGACCTGCTGCTGCCCGGCTCCTCGGGGGGCGAGCAGCAGGTGGCCGCGCGGGTGGCCTACAACGAGATTGACCTGGTGCTCTTGTTCCGCGACCCCATGGATAAATACTCGGGCGAGCCGCAAATCAATGACCTGCTCCACAGCTGCGACCTCAACAGCATCCCGGTGGCCACCAATGTGGCCACGGCCGAGGTGCTCATCCAGGGCCTGGCACGGGGCGATTTGGCCTGGCGCGAGATTATCAACCCACCTCGCAAGGGTTGACTTTTCGGGGCGGCTGTGCTTTAATCAAAATAGACTAATTTGCCATGACAGAGAAGGAGTAACCGACCTCCCTGCCGCGCTCAGAGATGGATGCCCTCGGCTGCAAGCATCCTAAAGCGGCACACCTCGGCCAAGACATCTCTCGAGCGAGGGCCGGCCCGGCCTCAAGCGGGCACAGGAGGGTCGCCTTCCGCCGCGCGGAGGGGGCCGAACTTGGGTGGCACCACGGGTTTATTTTGCCCGTCCCATGGAGTGGGACGGGCATTTTGTATGGGCAAAGGCCCCCTTAAATTAACAAAGGATGTGACATAGATGGAACGCGTACAGCCCAAGACATTGCCCGGATTTATGGAGCTGCTGCCCGGCCCTCAGGCCAAGATGGAGCGGCTTTTGGACGTGCTGCGCCAGAGCTACAGCCTCTACGGCTTCGCGGCCCTGGACACCCCCATCATCGAGGACGCCGGCGTGCTGCTGGCCAAGGGGGGCGGCGACACCGAAAAGCAAATCTACCGCCTGACCCGGGGGGACAACGAGCTGGCCCTGCGGTTCGATTTGACGGTGCCCCTGGCCAAATATGTGGCCCTTAACTATGCCAAGCTGACCTTCCCCTTCCGCCGCTATCAAATCGGCAAGGTCTATCGGGGCGAGCGCAACCAGCGGGGCCGCTACCGTGAGTTTTATCAGGCCGACATCGACATCATCGGCGACGGCGAGCTGGGCATTATGAGCGAGGCCGAAATCCCGGCCATCATCTGCCACACCTTCCGCCGTCTCGGCCTCGAGGGCTTTCAAATCCGCATCAACAACCGGCGGGTGCTCTCGGGCCTGTTCGCCATCCTGGGCCTCTCTTCTCAGGCGGGGGAGGTGATGCGCACCGTGGATAAAATGGAGAAAATCGGCACAGACAAAACCCGCGCCGCCCTCTGCGAGCTCGGCGTTTCCGACGCCGCGACCGATGAGCTGCTCGCCTTTATCGGCGCTGAGGGCAGCAATGCACAGAAGCTGAGCTTTTTGGAAAAATGGCGCGGCCAAAACGACATTTTTGACCGCGGTCTGGATGAGCTGGCCGCCGTGGTGCGCTATCTGCCCGCCTTTGGGGTGGAGGAGCGGCACTGCGCCATCGACCTGACCATCGCACGGGGCCTCGATTACTACACCGGCACGGTGTACGAGACCCGGATGCTTGCCCACCCCGAGATTGGCTCGATCTGCTCGGGGGGCCGGTACGATGATTTGGCCCAGTATTACACCGACAAAAAGCTGCCCGGCGTGGGCATCTCCATCGGGGTGACGCGGCTCTTCTTCGTGCTGGAGGAGCAGGGGCTGTTATCCGATGCCCTCATCGACGCCCCGGCGGACGCCTTGGTCATTCCCATGACGGAGGACTGGACCTTTGCCATCGAGGCGGCCACCGCCCTGCGCGGGGCCGGCATCCGCACCCAGATTTATACCGAGCAGAAGAAATTCAAGGCCAAAATCGGCTATGCCGACAAGCAGGCCATGCCCTTCGCCCTCTTTGTGGGCGAGGACGAAATTGCCGCCGCGGAGGTCACTGTCAAGGACATGGTCTCGGGCGCGCAGCATCGGCTGAGCGTGGAGGCCGCGGCCCGGCACATGCTGGAGGCCCTGGCCCCCCGCCGCGCGGCCACTGTCATAGATGAAAGGAAGGAAAACCATGAATAACGCCACTTTACCGGGCTGCCGCGTCTACTGCGGCTCCCTGCGCGACGAACACATCGGCCAGACTGTCGAGGTGTGCGGCTGGGTGAGCAAATCCCGCGACCTGGGGGGTTTGAGCTTCACCGATGTCCGCGACCGGTCCGGCATCGTCCAGTGTGTCGTCGACGAGACGGCCACCGCCGAGCTGCAGGCCGCCGCCGCCAAGCTGCGGGCCGAGTTTGCCGTGCGCTTCACGGGCACGGTGCGCCAGCGCAGCAGCATCAACGACAAGATTCCCACCGGCCGGGTTGAGATTCTGGTGAGCTCGCTCGAGGTCTTCTCAGCCGCCGAGGTGCCCCCCTTCGAGATTAAGGACGACACCAATGTGGGCGCGCCGTTGCGGCTCAAGTACCGCTATCTCGACCTGCGCCGGCCCTCCTTGCAGCGCATTTTTGCCCTGCGCCACCGCATCATGCAGGTGACGCGGCAGTATTACGACAGCCAGGGCTTTTTGGAGATTGAAACCCCCATCCTCACCAAGTCGACCCCCGAGGGAGCGCGGGATTATCTGGTGCCGTCGCGCGTCCATCCCGGCGAGTTTTATGCCCTGCCCCAGTCCCCCCAGCAGTACAAGCAGCTGCTGATGCTGGCCGGCTTCGACCGCTACATCCAAATTGCCCGGTGCTTCCGGGATGAGGATTTGCGCTTCGACCGCCAGCCCGAGTTCACTCAGATTGACCTCGAGATGAGCTTCACCACCATGGAGGACATTATGGCCGTCCACGAGGGCTTCGCCGCCACGTTGCTGCGCGAGGTGCTGGGCGCCGAAATCCCCCTGCCCCTGCCCCGCATCACCTATGCCGAGGCCATGGCCCGCTACGGCTCGGACAAGCCGGACACCCGCTTCGGTATGGAGCTGTGCGATGTGTCTGACACCGTGCGCGGAAGCGGCTTTGGCGTCTTCGATGGCGCCCTCGAGGCCGGCGGCGCCGTGCTGGCCATCACCATCCCGGGCGGCGGCAAGCTGACCCGTAAGGAGATTGACTCCCTGGGCGAGTATGTCAAAACCTACCGCGCCAAGGGCCTGGCCTGGCACAAAATCGCCGAGGACGGCACGGTCTCGTCCTCCTTCGCCAAGTTTTTGAGCGAGGAGATGCTGGCCGCCCTGCTCTCCAAGACGGCGGCCGCTGCCTCCGACCTGCTTTTGATTGTCGCCGACGGCGACCTCGAGCTGGCCCAGAATGCCCTCGGCTCACTCCGGGTCGAGGCGGCGCGGCGGATGAACCTCATCCCCGAGGGGCTGTGGAATTTCCTCTGGGTCACCGAGTTCCCCATGTTCGAGTACGGCGAGGACGACTGGGGCAACACCCGCCTTTACGCCAAGCACCACCCCTTCACCAGCCCCATGGATGAGGATTTGCCGCTTCTCAAGACCGCGCCCCAGAGGATGCGGGCCAAGGCCTACGACCTGGTGCTCAACGGCTCCGAGCTGGGCGGCGGCTCCATTCGGATTCACCGCCCCGACGTGCAGGCCGATGTCTTCGAGGCCCTGGGCTTTACGAAGGAGGCCGCCGAGGCCCAATTTGGGCACCTCATCAACGCCTTCAAGTATGGCGCCCCGCCCCACGGCGGCATCGCCTTCGGCCTCGACCGCATCGTCATGCACCTGGCCGGCACCGACAGCATTCAGGATGTCGTCGCCTTCCCCAAAACCCAGCAGGCCTCCGATTTGATGATGGACTGCCCGTCGCCGGTGGATGACAAACAGTTGGAGATTCTGGGGGTTCAGGTAGCCCCAAAGAAGGCGTAGCCTCTCGAATAACAGGCCGCCTTCGGCGACCAAGGGGTGTTTTTGAAAAAAACACCCCTTGGAAC